>Ga0123355_10014703_pt1 | contig 12254 bp, 10 predicted proteins | sample TergutEmb28metaG_3_FD_89872 | JGI IMG/M metagenome (GOLD analysis project Ga0123355, IMG submission 89872) | Embiratermes neotenicus P1 segment gut microbial communities from Petit-Saut dam, French Guiana - Emb289 P1 | ecosystem: Host-associated > Arthropoda: Insects > Digestive system > Gut ...
ATTATATTATATTATATTATATTATATTATATTATATTATATTATATTATATTATATTATATTATATTATATTATATTATATTATATTATATTATATTATATTATATTATATTATATTTGTTAAATAGTATTACTGAAAATGTTTAGGTGAAACAGAGCCGCATGTTGGTCAGCCCTGTTGTGGGCTATAGGTCAAGATTGGCCGAACTCATGACAAGCGTGCCAAAAGTGGCACGTCTAACGACTTAAACACAGTACTAAAAAATTACAGAATGCCTCATTTGTACAAAAGCGATATTATTATCGATTGTGATGAGGTGAACGATGGATTATCTGTGAACGATTATGCACATCAGAGTGATTTTTTTGCACGTATAGTATAACAGCAGTCTGTCTCAGTGCTCACTTGTTGGCTATAACAAAATTTTAAATTGAGACCTCGAAAAAATCTGCCCCATTTCTCTACTACGAAATACAAAGTCTGCAAATACTGCGAGGCATTTCTATAGGCACATCATTGTATCTGACCAATATAACTCTTTACTTCCTGTCCGCTCGCTTACCGTATAAACCGCACCTACAAAGCAGCCCGCCCACATTCGCGCTCTACCAGCGGCGTGAATTGACAAACGATGTTGGTCAGATAAAACAACGACGCTAATTTTAAGGCTAACTTGCCCTAGATGTGACGTACCTGGGTTCATTTAAGAAGTTGTAGAGTCCAACAGTGATAAAACCTTTGCTGTACTAAAAATTTATTCAAGTCTGATGCGTTGATACCGGGGTGCTGATAAGTCCTTAGTCCGACCAGGAAAGAAACAAGCTGTGCCTGTCAAAAGTGTGATGGGCAGAGGAATGGTTTGATTTGGATAGGGTAGGGACAGGTGGTGGACTGTTGTCAATGTGGTAATGAACCTCCAAGTTCCATAAAATGCGGGGAATATAGCTTGTGTCCTTCCCGGTCGGGCTAAGGACTTACCAGCACCCCTCTGTAGTTGGGAATAAACAATAAAAAATTTGAAGACTACTTAAATCATAACACTATTGTTATTCCAACTGTTATTCACAGCAACACCACATCGCTCAATGAATGTAACAGTGGCACAACTCAAAAATTGCCCATTTGTAGCTAATACAATGATTGAGCTGAAAAATGTAACAACTTCCAACAATAATATCATCTGGCGGGGTTATGTTTTGCCTAAGAATTGTACCGGTATTGTCGGACATAATTAACCCTTGAAACGCCGAGTTAAATCCCATCTACCATCCGCTGGCATTATTAGGAGCTCACCATATTCTCCACGTTAGCAGGATAAGGGTTAATATATTTTTGAGCTCAATCGTAGTATTAACTCCAAATGGCAATTTTTGAATTGTGCCAGCAATGCATTCAGTGAGCGCAAAGACACCAGCCAATTGTTTTCGAAGTGTGTAAAGGCAGTAACGCATGACGATGCTGATGGTATTGATTTCTCAGTTATTATGTCACAATCCTCGTCCTTATCTGTCACAGGAAGTATTTGATTGATAACAGTTCTTAACCAGACTGCCGAGGAGCATAACATGTCTAAACGACAGTGCCACTGATATAACCCGCACATAGGTCGCTGTAACTACTGTTCGTACTGCAGCAGACGCTAGTCGTCAGATTCGACCCGAAAAAATTACATACTTCCCGACATATCAATTACAATGCGCAGTACGAATGGATAGTATCAATAAACCTGTAAACTTACAATCATCAAAATATCTTCAAGCTATTAAAGTCTAATGGTAATTATATGTACCACCCGCTGTAACATTAGGAAACCCGGCATTCTGCCACACAGCTTTATTGTTATGTTTCATGTGACTCTTACAGCAAAATTCAGTTTCTTTCCTAAGACCATGGTTGTTCTTTGTAATGAAGACTACTTTATTCTCTGTGAAGCAGGAAGTCAGTTTTTAGGAGCGCTCGCGCGAAACTAAGAAAAGTGATAATACAATAATATAAACAGCCAACTAGATGCAACGATAATGATTTTATTAATAATTTCAATCAGCTCAACATGTAGTTCCACCTCATCCTGGTCACCAGTAGGCAACATCGTCGGTGCTTTATACCACAAGCTGTAAACACAGTCTAGCGCTCCTGAGGATGGGCGAAATTATCGCCCGAAACATGCTGAGCTGATTGAAATTATTAATAAAATTATTACTTTTGCATCTAGTTGGCTGTTTATATTATTTTATCAGTGGTGCGCGGTCACACAAACATCAAAATTACTAAACGCGACTATTAGCTCCGTCGAGTCTGTCTGTTCATCCGTCCGCATGGCTCGGCTCCCATTGGTCTGATCTTCATGAAATTTCATACTTGAGTTTACGAAAATATCAATACCTATCGATTAAAGCTACAGGGCGTCACGTCTAGGAACATCGTACGCTTCGTGTATTGCCACGTGTTTCATTCTTATTATCTTTCTTCAATTATATCAATACTTCATTGTTCCACACCGACAGTGATTGGCGAAATGGCGATGGCAGCAAAAAGATCAGAACGAAACCCACCCCTGTGAATTAGGTTTCCTGACATAAAGACTACCGTTTCATCCAGTTACGCTCTCCAGCTTGCCTGATTGTAACAGAAAACCATTTTCTGAGACACGAATCGCCTGAATGTGTCGATGGTGAGAGAAGGGTGATCAATCAATCACCATGTCACTATTTCTCTCGCTCTATCTTTAAAGTGTGTATTGCAGCAACACTTGCGGTTCTGTTTGGCCTACAGCCATGAAATCGTTTGCAATGGAAAGGGGCCTGTTTTTTGTTAGTGGCAAAGTGACGAAATTTCTATTCTGAATAAGAGCATCACGATGTGCTTGTAATTCAATTAACGTTATACAGTATACGTCAGCACAATCTTTTTTTATTCTTAAGCACTATAAACAAGGCTTGTTTATAGTGCTTAAGAATAAAAAAGATTGTGTTGACGTATACTATATAACGTTAATTGAAATTTCTATGGCTGCTAGCAGGACGCAGGTACGGAGATCAATACCGTGATCCTAGGTATCGTACTGGGTCTGAGATGTGGTGCAGCCAGGCGTCTGTGTATGTGGCTGCACTGCGAACATGTGCAGCGGCGTCATTACCCACGACTTGAATGTCGCTACAAAAACTGTAGAGTGGACAGGCATAACCAGCGTATTTTAATATCGATATAACCCTACAATATGGACAGTCGTTATCAGATCATAGCCACAAGTTTGAATCTCGCTATACAAAATTAGATATGGACAATCATTACTAAATCATAGCCAGAAGATATGAATCTCGCTATAAATGTGATTTGGAAAATCATCACTTAATTACAACCACAAGATATGAATCTCGCTACAAAAATAAGACACGGACAGTGATCAGTAAGTTATGGCCGAGTGCTCTGAATATCGCTCTGGCAAACTGAAACATTATGAACCATTACCAAGCACCACAAATACAAGCAAGGCATGTCCAGAATGCTATCCATAAACCCGTCTGAACGGACTTTCTTCGTTCTAAGCTTTACCCGGCTGGGAGGTTGTTTCTCTTCGCATATTTTTCCTCATAAAACCCCAGACAATTTTTTTTTTTTTTACGAAACTTGGTACTGCAGGCCTACAACAAACTTATCACGCGACATTAATCTCCGTTCCTATCAGCCCCATTATTTTCAATAACTAACACGTTTGCCATTTTTCTAAAACGACTACTTGTATGTACCAAAACTCCGTAAAATAATTCGGTAACTTCAGACACATAATATTTCGTATTACGTGTGTTTAGGCAAATGGGTTGGAAGGGCGTGAATGGATTCAACTCCAAGAGAGGGACAATTGGCGGGCTCTTGTGACTGCAGTAACAGTAACAAAACACTCGGGTCTCCTGCAAGGAATTTCTTCATTAGCACAGGAACTATCGGCTCCTCAAGAACTCTGCTCTGTGGACGGGTATTTATTTATTTGGTTAGGAAGAGTCGTCCAGCTAGCTGGCTCACGGAATCGAATAATACTGTAAAGTGCTGTGTATATGTACGTGCCCGTACGCGCGCGTAAATAGAATGTATGTATGTATGCATAAACCGCGATTATATATTCTTCGTATTCGTTATGAATTTCTGCTCCTCCTTTTTTTTTCGGAATGCGCAATGCAGTTCGTAAGAAAATATTGTATAAGTTATCATTACACGACTACAGAGGTAAATAAATGGAGCATTAGGACGAGACATGGCTCTTGACTGAAAGGGTATTGCGTAGCGCAGGTAACGGGATACGACAAACATCGGGGCAGCATAATTTAACGAAGAAACGTCACAGTAATGCCACATGGCAGAATGGAACTGGACAGAAGCTCATAAGCATTCTCAGGTTTTATTATTATTATTATTGTTATTATTATTATTATTATTATTTCGTAGAATATATGGTCCAATATGCGAGAGAGGGCAGTGGCGGAAGAGATGCAATAATGCGTGTGATGTGTGTGTGTGTGGTGTGGTGTGTGATATGTGTGGTGTGTGTGATGTGTGTGGTGTGTGTGATGTGTGTGAGATGTGTGTGTGTGGTGTGTGTGGTGTGTGATGTGTGTGTGGTGTGTTGTGGTGTGTGATTGTGTGTGTGTGATGTGTGGTGTATGTGGTGTGGTTTGTGTGATGTGGTGTGGTGTGGTGTGTGTGATGTGTGTGTGGTGTGTGTGTGATGTGTGGTGTGTGTGGTGTGTGTGTGTGAATTGTGTGTGGTATGTGTGATTGTGTGTGTGTGTGTGGTGTGTGTGTGTGATGTGTGTGTGATGTGTGTGTGGTGTGTGTGATGTGTGTGTGATGTGTGTGGTATGTGTGATGTGTGTGATGTGTGTGTGTGATGTGTGGTGTGTGGTGTGTGTGATGTGTGGTGTGTGTGATGTGTGTGTGTGGTGTGGTGTGTGTGATGTGGTGTGGTGTGGTGTGTGTGGTGTGGTGTGTGTGGTGTGGTGTGTGTGATGTGTGTGTGATGTGTGTGTGGTGTGTGTGTGTGATGTGTGTGTGTGTGGTGCGTGGTGTGTGGCGTATGGTGTGTGTGTGTGATGTTTGTGTGGTGTGTGTGTGTGTTGTTTGTGTGGTGTGTGTGTGTGAGATGTGTGTGTTATGTGTGTGATGCGTGATGTGTGTGTGTGTGTTGTTTTTATGTTCTACCTGTTGGCCACTGCCCTGCTAAACTAGCGCGTTAATGTACGAAAACTAAATTGAATTTATTTTGCACGTAGAGAGAGTTATTCCAGTTCACTTCGTTCCAACCTACACCACTAAAACGTCGATCGATAAACAGTATTTTAAAGCTACTATTCCGAAACGTACCCGAAGATAATGAGGAAAGTTACGACAAATCTGTTACGATTCGGTCGGAATTCCGAATGACACTGGCTGAATACGTCAGGTTTCTGTATCCTGTCCGGTTACAAGCACCGACTTTTAATGACCAGAAGGAAGGAAGGAAATCATCGCCTTTAATCACCGCACACAAGCAATGACGCACCAGAGGGCGACAACATTTACAGAAAGAGGTGTTAGGTCAGTGCCATGGTACCACGACTTCTATCCGCCAGTCGTGAGGTGGCAACAGATGACCCGTTATTCAGTGTTGACAAGATACAAGAGGGTACCCACGTTTGAAAGCGGGGCAAATAACCTGCATCCGTTACTCACATACTGGCCCCTCAACACGTCACACGACAGGACGTTTTAAAACTAGAGTAATGGATCTAACCAACCCATTAGATCACATATCGCTGCCAATTCTAATCGGGGTAAAGCTAGCGGGCAATATAATGCGCACCATTTAATTGCGTGATTTGTGCTATTTATGTACTGTATTTCTATAACAAACAGTACTCTACGGCAGGGTTGGGCAAGCATATTTTTCTCTGGGTTCGGTCGAATCTATCTGGAGGTAAATTTGGGCAGGAGAGTCGCCTAAATTAAAAGAATTCGTACTAAATAGCCACGCTCTATACCCACCAACTGAATGTATATACGTGATACTAGTATAGCAGAAAAAGAAAGTCTACGTAAGAATTGTATCCATAACAACTAATTCCGAAAGGCTGTCACACTCATCCTGTTGTCCTCAAGGTGTTACGGAAGACACGGTCTGGACTGAAACGTTCCCCGAATTTAATCTTCTCTAAAAGTCTCCTTCAATTGAATTCTCATTATCGCTCCTAAAAATCTTAATTCTGCCGATGTGTAACAGCCCGCCATTGCGTTTTATACCCGCCGGAAGATCCCAGGCCATAAAAAGTATATATATTCTATGGAACACATTTTTATCTGTTTGGGGCAAACACTGGAAAACCATTAAAGTATAACACATGGCCAATATTTTCACATGTATCCGTCGGTTATCCGAATTGCCAATTATCCGGGGGGGGTTGGCCCTTCCGCGAAAACATTTTTTTATGTAAAGTGTCCAAATCTATTTTATGTTTAAATTTTGCCCCCCCCCCCCCAATTGTTAAATACATAAGGAATTATGTATTAATGTTTTACTTGTACGTAAATAAATATGTAACCTAAAATAGCCGTTTGTAGAAATTTTTTCCCACTTCGAATTGCCAATGCAACCTGACTTCAAAGAAAAATCCAGTTACCCGGATTTACTGCGTATCCGGATGGCTCGCTTCCCCGATTAATCCGGATAAGTGGCGTTCTAGTGTACTATCTTCAAACTGAGAAAATTTTTACCTGTAAAATTAACCCTATAGATCATCATCATCTAATTATAATCATCATGGCCCATAAAATCAGAGCCCACGACAGCAAGTTTCTCTTTATATCTCATTGTGCTCCAGCCGCTTATTTCACAGACGAACGAAACACGTAGACTAGTTTTTCTACTCTACAAAACAACCGAACAATACCCCATTCTGTAGCAATAATACATGTTAGGAGTGGTTACGAGCAACAAAATATCGTTGAATAGGATACGCGGCGTCCCGTGGCAACAATTTGCGCTGCTAGACAATAATTTCTTAGCTGTAGTCGCCACTTGTATCGGCATTCCACTTAACGTGATATACATACATTTTAGAAAGTGGGACGGCCTCTCTGCCTTCAAATGTCACTAATATATTGTCAGTGGTTGAATATGTTCTCTATCTACATAATCGCGACATCGACACATCTTATTAACATGTGTAAGACTAAAATAAATATACATTAGGATTACGTATTAACCTTTTAAAGCCTAGCGGTGACCTTATTCAAAAACACTGCCGCCTGTTTCTGTGGTTTTGTTCGGATGTCAGGACAATGAGCGATTTTTGCCTTATGCAACATTAACAGATTGGTTTGTTATAACCGACATGGGCAGTGTTAACTGTGGGGTGCGCAGTGAGGCCTTATATAGGACAGATACTTTGTATTTAAGAGTTAATGAACTGGATCCTATATATTACTGGATCCTATATATTACTGGATCCTGTATATTACTGGATCCTGTATATTAGTCATCGTAATGTACGGAGCTACTCTGCTTCGGGACGGTAGTCGCGGCCTAGTTAAACACTTCCCGGAGGAACTGAGGAAAACTTCGAAAACGTCAAGACGGCCGATGGCCATGATCAGATCAGAAAGAGATTACTCTAAAGTATATATAAACTACAATACCGTTTGCGCCAAACGGTTTCTATTAATGACATCGTAGTCGGTGTAGTGACTTGCTGCGGGCTGGACGGTCCGGGGATCGAATACCAGGGGAGGCGAGATTTTCCTCACCCGTCCAGACCAGCTCTGAAGCCCACCTATCCTCCTGTACAATGGGTACTGGGTCTTTCCCGGGGGTAAAGCTACCAGGTCGTGGCGTTAACCACCCACCCCCATCTAGGGTCAAGGTTAAAGAAGGAACAGAGCTGTATCTCTATTCCCGTTCTGTGATTTAATGGCAAGTTACAGGGTGAACTTTACCTTTACTGCGCCATACCTAGTGTTTCACGTCTGCTGATGAACCATCAACGCTGGTCTAAATGGCAGCTTTAGGTTAAGGCCTTGGCTAACGACAAATATTTGATGTCGTGCACTTGTAAAGCTACATAAGGTAATTACAAATTCAACAATTTTGTTCTTCTTATAATTTTACTATACTGAAGCTTATTTTTCTTCCGCACAGCGCAGTATATTTTTAAGTTCCGCGCGATGATAGTTATACGCAACTGAATCTAGGCACACCATACAGTGTCACTGGAATTTCAGGTCTGCCCATTTAACTCTTCCACATTTTGAACGAGATGCCAAACTGAAGTCAACAAGATCACCCCCCGACCATTCGACAACTTGTCCGACAAACCGGTGTCGCGGGATTACTGGCACTGACAATCCGCATTTTGGAAAGCTGAGAGGGTACAGCTACAGATATGGGTCCATAAATTTGTAATAAACGTAGTATTACTATCTGAAAATTCCAGATATTTTGGTTTACTTCATGCAAATATGTAAGGCTCTATGAATACTTAGTACAGGTTACGGAACTTTCCTGTCGTTGTCTTCCAAGTTGCCACGCCGTATGGTGTGCTAAGCAACCCACCTGTCAGTCTACAAAGCGTCATGAAACAGAGAACATACTTTTGTATCTTACTGCCTTCACAACCTCAGTTCTTTCAAAAAACTTACTTTTGTTGTGATAACAATAAACAGCAGAAGCCAACAGATATTAACCCTTTGGCTCTGGAGCTGTATATTTACAGTTTAGCACACCATTTATGTAAAATGTTAATATTTTATGAACCAAGACGGGTAGCATTAGGAAATACACGACATTTTGTGGAGGAATAAACGAAGATGACGAGAGGAAGTCTAAAAAAAATAATTAAATATATTTGTTGACTGAATATATAAAAAGCGTACTCTGGGCACTAGCGGTACGCCTGTCCTATATATAGGATGCATGGTGCCTAAAGGTTAATGTGCTACCGTTAAGGATTTTGACTAACTTTTCGAGGTTCTTACGATGCAGAAGGACGAAATACATATTGTTTTAAACATTGTAACAGCATTGTGAATTTAAAAAAGGTTATATTTTACATTTTATAGGAAAACCTATGAAACAACACCGCAAAGAGCACACAGTATTTGAGAAAGTAACACAAGTCTCCTTGAAGATGGTGAAACAAACACCTAAACACGTGGGAGGTAATTGGTGATAAATACATGTATTTATCACATGTACATTTAGTTGGAATAAAAGAAGTGATTCACTGCAAGAATGCACACAGTGGAAAGCATAAAAACGTGCAGTGTATGCCAAGTGACACAGCCATGAGCTCACAACGAAATAATACAACGAAAACAAAATCTGTGCACTTATATTTATACGTCACATTTTGTTTCATTGTTCTATCATATCACATTCAATAAACATTCGAAATTGAAATAAAACCATTCTTTCATGAAAACCTCGTAAATGTGAGGGAAATATTCTAACTTGTTCCTGACTATATACACATTAAGTATATTTTAACCTACAGAACTTACCCCTGTTGGAATTGAGACCAGAAATCATGTCCATCGAAGAGAGATGCCGCTCTTCGGAAAGGGTTGTAAGAGAATAAGCCTTCTGTGGAAGGAACTAGAGCCATTCCAACAAAAAAGAAGGTGACCAAAAGCACCTCATAGTTCCGCAATTTACAACCTGCCATCCCCAATAACTAACAGCTGGCAACCCCTAACCTACACTCACAGCGGCGAACCACAGATTCTCACAGCTCCGTTCGGCGTTGTATCCGGCTTATATCATCTTGGCTGGGTGGTCGACAGCAGAGCCGTCTGGCAGCACATGTGCTACCATGACCTGACTCCTTTCCCCTCTACTTCCTACTCTCTTCGCTCCAGAAGTTTCCAGGACGTCGGGGTCATAATGACAGAGCCTCACTCGATTGTAACCAGCGCAGTGTGCAAGCGGTTCTTGGCGTCCGGATTGACATTGAAAGCTTATAATGCAAAGGTCTGGGTTCAAGGCTATTACGGAACTGGGAGATACGAGTGAAATCAAAATATGTCAGATATATACATCAAGTGGAACTATCTTTTCTGTCGTGTCGAAAGGCCTAAAAAAGTCAAATTTACAAGGCTGTAACCTTACTGACAACAAAAAATCAATGTTTCGTTCATGATTAGGACTCTGTTTACCGATTCCTTCCAGCACGAGGATGTCAGTTGGACCACATCCTTTCCACTTCATAATTCACGTAGCATCCTATTTTACAACGTATAGCGTGAGCTGCTGACAGAATTGTTTGATAAAAACCACAAATAATTGAAACACGTGGAGCGGATAGAAGAAAAGAGATTCCCTTTTTAATATTGTTTTCAGTGGCGCCGCAGCCCAACTCAGGCCTATGCCGCCTAATTACAATTTCTAGAGGCCGCCATCTGAACAACACACAATAAACACAAGAGACGAGCATTCATGCTTTCAGCGGAATTCGAACCCGCTATCCCAGCAATCGAGCGCTATTCCTTAGACGACACGGCCACCGAGATCGGGTTTAGTACATTCCAAGTTACTATAAATAACGACTTTTTTATATTTGTAGTTCCGTGCATCGTAATTCTAGGTTGAAAAAATCTAACGAGATGCAGCAGTATGCAGATATTTATTTAATGCTAAATTACTCTACGTGTTTCGGGCGTCCATCGCGCCCATCATCAGGAGTACATAAAACTAGTTGCAGCCTCTGGTACAGATCATACCATCTGGGAAGCAAGATTCTTCAAATGTCACGTTTGAAGAAGCTTGCTTCCCAGACAGTATGACAGACAGTATGATCTGTACCAGAGGCTGCAACTACATTTTTATTTACTCCTGATGACGGGCGCGATGGACGCCCGAAACATGTAGAGTAATTTAGCAGTAAATAAATATCTGCATACTGTTGCATCTCGTTAGATTTCTTCAACCTATAAATAATGACGTAAGCTTAAACTCTCCATAGTTTCCTAAATGTATTTCTCTCTCCTTTCCTTCCTTCTTTCCTTCTTTCTTTCTTTCTTTTAAAAGTCATACCCCTTTAGAATCATCGTTTGAGTATATAAACCGTTCTGTTTAAAATGCAGGCGAGGAGGGGAGCAAAGAACGTTTCTGAAAGACATATGTACGTCTAATCCAAACGCAAAATCCATTTTCTCATTCTTGTCGTCCCACTGCAGTTGCCCGCAGTGTTTACATTTCAGTTCGCAAATGTTAATGAAACCACACACTAACTATTTGAAGTCAGGCGGCAGGCGTTCTGCAGCACAAAAGGCAACAACTTTTTCTTCTTTGCTGAACACAAAACACACAATACGGAATCAGACACGTAATCCGATCACGCCTCATTTAAATACAAAAACATGGGCTTTGGCTTCAGGTCATTAAACTTTCGTACTTTCATTGCACTTGTAAGTTACATTACATCCTTTTACAGTAAAGTTCACCCTACCGGGGTGCTGATAAGTCCTTAGCTCGACCAGGAAGGAAACAAGCTCGGAAGCATGTCAGGGACGCGCGCGATTTCAACAACATCGAGACGCGAGTTGTCAAGTTTTTTTTTTCTGCAAGGCAAGGCGCTGAAAGAAATTCGCGCCATTTTGACAGAGAGATTAGCTTGTTTCCTTCCTGGTCGGGCTAAGGACTTATCAGCACCCCTGTTGAACAGACCGCGAAGTCACAGTGGGGAGTAAATGTTTAACTTTACTCTTCCTTTGACCTTTAGATGGGGTGGGTGGTTAACGCCAGGCCCCGGCAGCTTTACCACCGGGAAAGACTCGGTAACCCTTGCACAGGAGGCTGGGTGAGCCGCAGGGCCGGTCTGGACGGGTGCGGAAAATCTCGCCCGCACCGGGATTAGATTCCCGGACCGACCAGCCCGTAGTGAGTCGCTATAACGACTGAGCTATCCCGGCCCACCATCCTTACACAATATATTTTTAAAAAGTTTTGTAATTTCCGTGGATGTGGGGTAAGTCACGCTGATTACATGTAGGCCTCAACAACTGGCACGTAACCTTGGTATTAATTCACGGCAAGGCGTCGCCTTTTTACCGTCCTCGGTTTGCAGATGAGAAGACAGCACCAGACAGTGCATTAACTGCAGATGTGGTGTCGGTCGGATTGCTGACGGAAGCCGGCGTTCCGGTCTGAAGTATGAATGTCGTGTTCATAAGTTTTGTGTCAATCCCGAACGAAACTCGATGCTGACGAATCTACTGGGGGGGGGGGGGG
>Ga0123355_10014704_pt1 | contig 12254 bp, 1 predicted proteins | sample TergutEmb28metaG_3_FD_89872 | JGI IMG/M metagenome (GOLD analysis project Ga0123355, IMG submission 89872) | Embiratermes neotenicus P1 segment gut microbial communities from Petit-Saut dam, French Guiana - Emb289 P1 | ecosystem: Host-associated > Arthropoda: Insects > Digestive system > Gut ...
GCTGCAACGTTTCCGGCGTGGCGATCTCCACCGGCCGACCGGCTCGATGTTCGTCTTCGATACTTGTCCGCCCTTCCGAGAACTTCTGCACCCAATTATGGACTGCCTGACGTGACAGGCAGTATTCACCGTACATGGGCAGCATTTCTTTGTGGATATCCTTTGCTTCCATTTTTTTTTTGCCCACAAAATCGCACAACGCCACGCTGCTCTATCGTGGTACATGTACTCAGGGGCGCCGCCATCTTGTAATAACTGCTACGTCTGCACAGTCATGCGCATAGCCATCGTTGTGCGTCACAATGAAACCAGATAGTGCTGCTCTCTAGCGGTGGCAGTTTCCCGCACTTAATTCAAAAACGTAGGTCGCAACTTGGATTTGTATCTTACTTATTGAATTACCCTCGTATATATATAATATATATATATATATATATATATATAGTACTGTTACGTTTTTAGATTATCTTTCTGAGATTGGCGCTTTGTTTGAGGTAGGTGTGTAATAAGCGACACTATTTACTTGTAGTTAGCAGGATTAGTTTATAAACATGTGAATGTTACGTATTTTTGACACTAGTTTTGCATCGAATAGAGTGTACAGAATGTGACTTATTTGATTTTCTCGGCAGACTAAAACTTTTGTCTTTGTGTCCTCTGTGTGATTCCAGTATTTTTCTGTATTCATTCATCGCCTTTCACCCTCATCTTCACGGAGTTCACATGTCGACGTGTAGGGTGTAAAAGTCTGTAATGATCATTCTACCTTGTTGGAATAAAAGAGCCGACAGGAACATGGTTGCACAGTAGTTATAGAGGCGGGCGACTCATTGCGCTGGCGGTTACAATATTCTGGTTATAGGGGCGAGAACAAGGAAATAAATTTGACTTGGATTCAAACCCATACACGCAACAGCAAAATTAACAATTTTTTCCTTCCTAAAACGAACAACTTTTTGTCAGGTATCGTTGTTAGTTTCCGAGATACAGAGCGTGGCGGACTGATGGTTATACTATGAATTATAGATTATGCATTATAGCAGTTGCTGGGTCAGTTCCTATGTTTCTGCGCACGAGTGTTTGAACGTAGACGCTGTCCGAAATGCTGATGTGTTGTATAACGTGGTCGCAATTATAGTTTCCTCTCATGGGACGTGCTACTTTGTATCTCCCCTTTTCCATCGGCATCTTGCCTCACACTGTTCAGAATGGTTGAACTGGAAGGTACAGACGTTATAAGCCCCAATTCCTCTAGCCTTTTTGTGGGCCTTCTAAAGCGCAAGTAAGATTTGTTACAATAGTAAATATCGTAATGTGACCCTAGACAACCAGCTAAGTTAAAAGGATGGAGAAGCAACGGTAAACATTCCTTGGGAATTTGGACACAATGTCTTGGAGGTTTAAGCCTTTTCTTTCTGGTCTGTAAGAGTCAGTGCTCGTGGTTTAGAAGAACAGAAGATAGATTTTTGAGTTTTGTAAGGACAGACTTCAACCTGCTTTTATATTGACATTAGAAATGAACTATATAAATGATAACCGTCAACGCAACTGAGTTTTGTTGTTTATTAAAGCAACACGTTTTGACCCACGTGAGTCATCTTCAGGCTAGATGCTTATAAAACACTTAAAGGCACTATACAACTCCAAACCTTAGTTGTTTTGACGGTTATAATTTATACAGTTATCATACGATCGCACAAGAGCAGTCTACCTTAAAGATAAGAAGTTACGTTTGTTTAGTATTTCCGGCTTTTATTTTACATTTGTGTAATTACGAACTATCTTGACAGGCGGTACATACAGGCGGAAGGTTTGCGGGTGTAAACAGTTTGTCAACGATTGCGATAGTTTTCATGTGAGAGACCTATTTCTTACTAGGTTGAGCGAAGGTCCGAGTAATCGAAACACACGCATAATTTGTAGGTACTTTGGTATAAATATATTTGTACACGTTTTGCCGGAATTACTGGATTTCTGAATCCATTGCGGGACTGTAAATTGAGGAGAGTTGTTATCGCACGGAATAGGCAAATATTATTACTTTTTTCGGATTTAAATAGTACGGCGCAGTGTGTGTTGCGCTTTCGAATGAATGGCGCTGTTTGTCATGTTTTGTTTAAGTATGTTAGGAGAACATATTGCTGCAATGCGAATGTAAATTTGGCCTGCTCGTATTGTAGCTTCGGCCTGGGCGTCGGCTAGGTTCAGGTTTTCGCTGCAAGTAATTAGATTTTAATTTCATATGCGTTTTGCTCCATTTATAGTTCTGCTAACAACCCATTCTGTTAAAGTTTAGCAGTAAGAAATCAGAATTACGTACACGACGGAGTAGGTTGCGGGAAATGTCACCATTCACTTCAGTTTCTTTTCCTCACTACAATTTTTAGGGCTTTAAAATTATTCAAACTCGCGGTCTTGCCGGTTGTGGCACTCGGTGTCCAGAGAAGAATATAGATTCAAGGTGTCGGAGTGAAAAGTGTCGAGAGAAGATATTTGGATCTAAGAATGAGGATATAACAGGAGGGTGGAGGAAAGTGCATAACGACGAGCTTCGTAATTTATACGCTTCGTAAAATGTTATGATGATGATGAAATCACGGGCAGTGAGATGCGTGGGACATGCAACACGCACGAGAAACTGAAAAGTGCATGCAGAATGATAGGCGGCACCTGAGGACGGTACTTGTCTTCGATGATAATATTAAAAAGTGCGGCAAAGAAGTAGGTTGTGGACTTTTTTCGCCTGTCTAAGTTTAGTGCCAGGATTTCATGAACACAGCTATGAAATGTCGTTATGCATTCAGGGCGAGGACTGATGGTCAGTTTCTCAACTGGACATACTCTGCGCATTACGGATAGTCTACAGACTTTCAGTTTGCATACGATAAATCCCATTGTGTTTACACTGGGAGATCAAAACAAAGGCAGTACAATTCAACAGAACTCTCTTGATTCAACAGAATGGTATTGTTTTAGAATACAGGTACACATTTTGGCTTGTAATGAAGCCACCATCAGTATGTTTTTTTTTTAAGATGTAGAGGAAATATTGGAAAATCTTTAATATGTGGTTTTGTAAAGGGTATTGAGATCTCATGATTTTAACGCGACTCTAAGGGTTCAGATCTGAATAACCTCGAGAAAACTAAAGACATTAAGTATCACCTCGTTTCTCCACCTACCTACCATACGGTGTCACAACAAGATGACATTATGTGTTTCGCTGCTGTGGAAACTTGGAATTTTTAGTGCATTATTCTGTGTTGCTGAACACAGTGCTGTATGTAACGAAGAACTTTGAAGACCCGTAGTTTCAACAGGCTGGAGCTTAAAAGTAGTTCTACGCAGGTTGTTATGATGAACATTAGTAGTCTGTAGGAAGCTGGAGACAAATAACACGTGGAACGAAGTACGGAAATACTTAGCTTATGCACCAGATATATATGTGGCGGGGTTTCATTGCTAGACTCCATTGTGTCGACCCTTGAAGAGCACCCGTGTTTATTGATCGCAGCGTTACTGTTGCGGTGCAACTAGATTTCTGTGTTATGAAATGTGAGAAATTGTTAGTTTTGTTCATACATTATTTGTCACAGTAAGGGTATAAAATACGGAAAATCGTAACACGTAATTATTTATGGCAACCCTAATTTTTTTCCTGATACGTTGATAACGTGAATTGCTTGGAAGGGATATACTGTAAGTCAAGTTGGCGTTATTGTTCTGTCGTTGATTTATTACGCGACAAAATAAAGACTGGGTTGTCTGGGTACACAGCAAAGGAATTTATAGCAGTGCCTTAAGCAATGAAGATCATGGCAGGTGTCTTTTGGGCCCATGGGGGTGTGCTTCTTGGGACGTTGCTTGACCATAATGACACCGTAATTGCTGAACGTTGTTGTGATACACTTGAGAGGTTACGCATTGGTCACATAAGGCCTTGGGTGTCACCCCAGCATGTCATGATGATTCATGACAACGCCAGTCCCCATACTGACGACCGGACTTGGGACTAGTTATGGCGCTACGGCTAGGAGGTAGTGGACTGTGCTCCCAGCAGTTCCGATCTCTTACTCTTCTCCATCTCTTTGGAACCCCTAACATGCATCTGGCTGGCAAACGATTTGCACCAGATGCCGACATGAAGCAAGCAGCCACCTCCTGGCTACAGGTGCTTGACACTGATTTATTCTACCCCGGGATACAATCCTTGGTGCCGCGGTGGGGCAGATGCTTAAATGTTTGTTGTGACTGCTGGAAGGTCTCATGTGTACCATCTTCCATCGATGTAGATATGGAAATCAGAATAAAGTTTTGGCGTAAGATTGTTTGTTACCAAATTTTTTGAAACTCACTCGTGCGCAGGTATATTGTAACAATCCTGACCTGTCCTGTGACTGCCACAGGTTGTCCACTGTCGCTACAAATGCTAACCTCAGTACGCTAACCGGGTCACCTTGATCCGAAGCTGTATAGTTTTTTTTTTTTTATTTAATCGAAGACATCCCGTTGTGTTTGAATTCTAAAAGTAAAACACAGTGTTTTAAAGTCACCGTCAAAACACAAGTTTATAAATATTAGTATTTTATTGTGGCAACGTGTTTCGGTCTTATTAGACCATCTTCAGGACAGCATTCGGAGATATGCCGTGCAGTCAGTGTGTGTCATGTACTATGGGATCTCATATTACTTACAAGGTGTACATAAATAATAGTTTTAAATTATAAAAATTATAAACCATATATATTAAAAGTGGCTAAAAGGTATGAGATGGTATAAAATTGATAAATTTATATGATGGAAATATATTATACATTAATTATTAGCGTATATGTATCTTCATAATTTAAACAAGTTGGGAAGGTGCTGTGATTCACATGTGGAGGTGGTCGAATCTCATAGTCGCATTAGCACTCAGGTTCAAGGTTGCAGTATATCACGCACGTAATTTTGATTTAAGTATTCACGTCTGTATATGTGTACATAGATATACTGAATTGTGGTTGTGGATCTGTTAGTCACGCATTTGGCGTATTAGTGTCTGGCTGTAGACTGCGTTTGAAATGTGATGGTAAACGCGCAGAAACCATATTTTGTCTTTCGGCGAAACGGACGAGTCCATTTAAATCGGCAAGGGCGTCAGTTCAGTCGACTACTGGCAGCCGAGGTGTGCGCAGCAGCTTTTATGGTTGGTAGTAATGCTGGATACACAATGTTCCGAGGTAGTGTGAAGGGTACTGGGTACCCACTCCAGTCGCCAGTTTCCCCTTCACTTCCTCTCCCATGCGTCACCGTGTGCCGTCACGTTTCAACTGGACTCTACACATATGCATGTAAATTGCACCTTAGAGTGTATTAGACTTCTTTTCATGTTAGTATTGATATATCAGACGAAGGTTGAAGGTATCATTATTCTTAGACGGAGTTAAGCAAATGAATGTCTGGTGTGGTTACTGAAGTTTTTCCACGTGAAGGTGGTTGATTTGTTGTGGAGTTGAGAAGCAAGACGTACGCATGCGTGTTGGCTTTGCGGTAGTTTGTAGTCCAACTTCACGTGGAAGAACTTCAATAATCACACAAGTCATCCATTGGTTGAACTTTCGTCTGATATATCAACATTAACATGAATAGAAATCTAATACACTGTACAGTGCAATTTACATGTGTGTGTGTACAGTCAGACACTAATACGCCAAATGCGCGTTTAACAGATCCACAACCACAATTCGGTATATCTCTGTACACATATACAAACGTGAATACTTAAATCAAAATTACGTGCGTGATATACTGCAACCTTGAACTTGAATGATAATGTGACTACGATATTCGACCACCTTCAAATGTGAATCGCATTATCTTCCCAACTTGTTCAAATTTTGAAGATAAATATACACTAATAATTTATATATAATATATTTCCATCCTATCATACAAATTTATAAATGTTATACTATCAAATACCTTTTAGCCACTTTTAATATATATAATTTTTATAATTTTAAACTATTTTTATGTACACCTTTTAAGTAATATGGGATCCCATAGTACATGATATGCACTGATTGTACCTCATATCTCTGAATGCTGGCCCGAAGATGATCTAATAAGACCGACACATGTTGCCAAATGAAATACTAATATGTATAGTTTCTGCTTTTAAAACGCAGTTTCCTAATGTGGCATTATTTCACTGGAAATTGACCATACTCCTTTTAGATAGCTCTCTTGTTGCTATTGTGTGAACTAGGACTATACTTATTTTACATAACATTTCATTTTATTGATGTAGTGCAGATTTGAATATTCCAATGCATTAGCTGGTCAGGCCAGGAGACAGTGTGTCCTGTTGTGTATAGTTTCCATTAACTTTTCGTTACCATTATCGCGTACCCGCGTATTTGAAATGTGTTGCACTCTTAAGAAGTACGTAGTACATCCTGATTACTGGAGCCTGGATTTGATTGTGGAATCTTATTTACTTATCCTAATTTTAGAAGAATTTAAACTTTGAACTATTGTATGGAAAAGTCACTTATTTTTTTTTCCGACTTGATGCTGGGATGTGGGCGCTTAGAACATTTTTATTAAAACTGCACCTTTTGGTTAGTAAATTTCGCCCACATTGCTTGGTTTTGAGGTAGTTAGTTTCTTGGAATAGCTGTGACTTTACACATAGTGAGTTTCTTGGAACAGCTGTGACTTTACACATAGCGAGTTTCTTGGAACAGCTGTGACTTTAAACATAGTGTTAGCGCGATTTATGTAATTAACTCTTAAATTTTTTTTTCTTCTGTTCCAGGTAAGCGTATCAACAGTTGACTGTTGATGGCGTGGCCGTGTAATGTACATAGTGAGTAAACAAATTACTGTTTCTTTATTATTGAGCAGCATTTCTAGAGTGAAACATAGGCACGAATATTCGTGCCTCTTTTTCACACTATTCTTCACTTCATTGGCTTTGAGTTTTGAGTTCTCGGATATTATAAACTTACGGCGAAAGGGGATACTGAGCTTTACTCCCTCGTCATTCGTTTATTAGTGTACAAGTGTGTTTGCAAAGAATTTAACAAGTGAAGGATATAATGCGAGTAGTTACCGTTTTATTGCACGTTATGTTCCAATAAAGTACGACTGTTGAATGCTTTGTTATGTTGGGATGTCGTTGTAAATGTGCTATTATTGAAATCGGATGTCCGTGTTAGGCGTGGTCTTGGTTGATTGACTTCATAAAGCATATTTTACGTTTACACAGGCAATTTTATGCTTGCTTTCGAATTCGATTGACGACAATTTGTTTCTGTGTTGGAGCAGTATGATGTGCAGGTGGTTAATTACTGGGATGGGTTGCCGAACAGGCAGTTCTATCGAAGGGTTTTCGTTACAAGTACAGTCCCTGCAACCGCTGCCGATATTCAATTTTGTTACGAAAGTAAGCCTGGGGGAACTTGCGGTTTATTGACAGCAGTCCAGAATTAGCCCATTTCGTTGGCTAGACATATACTGTGTAATTTAATAGTCATTCCCATTTAAGTTACACTCCGATATGTAGTTTAAGTGTCTTAAAAAGGCTCTTCGTTCCTCCCAGTTCGTATGTGTACGTAAGTTTCTTAAAGTGTTCCACCGAAGTGGCGTCTACATCGAAGCAAAGTTCAGACTTTCTAAGAAGTTTTGCGTTAACTTGTATGACGACGAGTTACGTAACAGAGAAATTTCGTGAGCCAGGAATTTTTGACACAAACTCTTTAAACATTGTAAACATCTTCGGTATACCTTAGGGCATTTCGAGGTAAACGAAACAACGTAACGGAATTTGCTATTTTCGAAATACCTGACAGTAGGTTTTATGTTGTTCATACCGTGCATTTTCTTACATTCTGTATTTTGAAAACACCAACAAAATGCAGTATTTAAGTTACAATAAAGGAGATCACAAAACGCATTTCATATAAGATGCCAACTACTACGTGTTTCGGCACCAAGGTGCCATTATAAGGCAGTTTCTAAACAGCAGAGGTTCGTAGGTCCAACATTTATTTCAGGCAGTTTTCGCCCACACTTCCGTCATAAATTTGAAAGTCTTAAAATCCTAAAACTCAAGTGACACACGTATATTGTTACAACACCAATTATCTCAAAACGATAAGCCTCCTCTATTATGCATTTATAGCTCGTATACTTCCTGGGCTGTGCATACAAACATCCGCAGTGATATATGATTCAAAGGATCTCGTAGTGTATCCCGTACTGGGGTATACATTATGTATCCCGACACGGATACACCACACGCTTCAACTGGACAGGATCTTTTTGAATCATATATCGCTCCGGATGTTTGTGTGCACAGCCCAGGAAGTATAACGGTTATTAATGTGTAATAGTTTAGGCTTATTGTTGTGAGATAATTGGTATTGCAACAATATGCGTATGTAATTTCAGTTTTAACAGTTTCAGACTTTTAACTTTTATGACGGAAGTGTGGGCGAATTGTGCCTGAAATAAATAACTGCTGTACCTACGAACCTTTGCTGCTGAGAAACTGCCTGATGACGGCACTTTGATGCAGAAACATGTAGTAGTTGGCACCTGATATGAAGTGTGTTTTATGATCTAATTTATTGTAATTTAATTACTGAATTTTGTTCTGTTTTTAAATGAGTGATCTGATATTAGGATTTTCGCTGTAACTTAATTACGCCGTGAGAAATCGAGAGCAGCGTGTTTTATTCACGTGGTTGCTTAACACTTGCAATATATGTAAGGTCACTGTGAAGCAGAGTAATGCAGTACGTAACATGATAGACACTTTCTCAATAGACCCTATGTATTTTTAAAATGAGATTTATAAAAGAGAATTTGTACTCGAGCACATCCGTACTCATACCCAACAATGTTTGTAAGTATTCCGACTCTGTTTGTGTAGCACTTAACAAAGATACCAATTTATTGAATGGGTTTTTGTGGTCCCGCTGAAATATAATTGCGGACCAAGTACCGAAACGTGCGTGCTAAAGTACAAAGGAAACGCAACAATAGTGAGAGCAAATGGAGCGTTTTCTTGGGGGAGCACACAAACGAGTCAGCCGACGGCTATTTTAAGGTGTTGCCGGAAATGAAAATTCAGGAATATGAATTGAACCTCTGTGGGTAAGTAACATCTATCAAGCGTCTTTGTTATTTTTTTCTAACCCACCCTCTCTTTCCCGTCATTTTGAATAATTATTGGAATACTTTCGTAGTTATATTTTTTTTCTGTATTAACGCGATATCTTGTTCTCTTTCTCCGTCCTTATAAACCGTTCTTTTGTGCGTTTCAACAAAGGACTTTCCTAATGGTAGTAATACGTCTCGTTACCCTTTTAAAGCCTGCTGGTTACTTGACGCACCAACAGGTTCAACATTCAAGCACTGTACCTTCTTCCCACATTGTATTTATGCGTTCTGTATTTATCTCAGAACTACCAACGACTTGTGCCCTAAATAACACAAACTGACTGGTTTTTATAACCGAGATGAAAAGTGTCCATTGCACGATAAAGCTTGGGTCTTTAAATAAACCAGTTTACCCTTTGCATTTAAAGGGCTATTAACGGTTAAGGATTGCGATTCACGTTTCTCAGCCCGGCACTAACGGCTTTATCAGCATGTTTCTTTCTACTTTACCGTCTTTTAACGTTTTTCAAAATGAGAATGTATTTTGTGGCATCAGTTGCGTGTCTGTCACTAATTGTCTTTGAATAAATTGGGTTATTTTAATGACATCATGTCATTAGAGTCTGTTCTACGTTCCTAGATCTTTCTGTACATAGCATAAAAGAACGTACAGTAGCCGACCGCGTCTGGCCTTCACCAGACCCTCTGTCTGCTCGCTTGTGTATGTCAGCGACGAAACTGCTTTGCGGAGTAGGAAGAAATTTGGTATTGAGGATCTGATTGAAACGCTATGTCACGTCCAATATAACCCCTCTTAACGTCTTTATTAGGTGCATAGTACAAAGCAGTGGTTCAAAATATGGAACACACTGATGTCTAAAACGGTTATTTGGAACATTTCGGCATGCTGTTGTGTCTGTACTGAAATTAATGAAAATGATTTGTTTTTGTATTAATATTCGCAGTGTTCGTGAACACTGAGAGAAGCAGAACTTGTGGCCCTTTGAAGTACTTACCTATACAACAGTATATTTCTTTTTGTTGTTACTAAACACTGGGGTTTGGGGTGTGCAAAATAAAAAAGAGCGCTTTCAGAAGTTTGTGTTCAAAGAGTATAGATTTGAATTTTGTTTGATCTTTATCAAGTGTCATTGATTATAGGGTCTGAAATTTTGTATGGTGTCCATGATTGAAAATACTAAAATTATACTGCTTCACTGTTTCTGTAAAATATAAAATTGGGACTTGTCAAGCATTATAGCTGAACAGTTAGAATTTGGCAGTGTGATGGAATGAAAACCTAACTTCGAGTGTAGTATGAAAATCATTTGCACCGCTGAACCTGGAAGTTAACATTAACCCTTATTAATTTATATTACGTAAAAAGGTTCAGTTCATACCTCGCAGAGAACGCAACGTGCTTTCCTTTAAATGAGCAGTTGTATTCACTGTAGGAAAACAATGTTTCCTGTAAAAATAATATGCTACGCATAGTTCGCCGTGCGGAATAAAAAAACACAATGTTTAATGTTAAACACTGCGGTATGTACCTTAAGCACCTGTAGTCCAAAAATTAATCACAACGAAAGTCAAGATATCATTAAACTTCTGTGTTATTGTTTTCAGTTGTCAAGAGGGAATTAGTAGAATACTGATGGAATTAATAATGATTAAGTGTATGATTGCCGGTCCCAGTGGCCGCGCGGTCTAAGGCGTAGGTCTGCATCCGCTCGTCTGCTGAGATCGTGGTTTCGAATCCCACCGGCGGCGTGGATGTTTGTCTGTTGTGAGTGTTGTGTGTTGTCAGGTAGAGGTCTCTGTGACGAGCTGGTCACTCGTCTAGAGGAGTCCTACCGACTATGATGCATCGTTGTGTGAGATCAAGAAACCTCAAGAATGAGGATGCCATGGCCCGCACTGGGCCGCAGCGCCACAAAAAAAAGTGTATGATTATCTTAAACAGTTACTATTTTGGTCGACGTGCGTTATGCAAGTGGCATGTAGTGGCTGCGTTAACATTTGAAGTTAGATTTACATACCATAAGACTGTTGACGGCCGACTGCCCTCGAGATTCATATCCATATTTGAGCGAAACAGGGGTCCTTATGTATACTCGGTGAATATCACTAAACAGCTTACATTAGCTTATGATGTGTCTCGTGGTGCGAATTCGTAATTCTTAATTTCAATACCGGAGTCCAATATCCCGGTTTTGCGATTGCAATCTGCCTTTCCGAAGTCTTAAGTAACAAACGGATATGTCCGTCTCACTCATACAGTTCGTAAAATATAAATATTTCTGGCTTCTGTTATGCTTTTAAGGCTTGGACAATTTAATATCCTTACGCCTAACAACATACACTGGAGACGTGCAACTTCCGTCTTAGTATTAGCATTGATCCTTTCATCATTAGGTGACCTGTAATATTGTCTTCTCTTAGCCTTAGCTTATAGTTACGCTATTACTTAGTCATCACCCTAGGTGGATGATTCTCAGGTAGATTATTATATCACCAGAATGCAATTAAACGAATGGAAGTTGAAATTGGATGTTAACAAACTTGAGGGACGCTCATTTTATAGAACGACGCAGATTGCTTTATCAAGTCCTGTGATATGGCTGCAGATTTACCGTGCTTTGGATTAAGCTGTAAAGTTTCACAAAATGATGTATGAATCCTTGCTTATATTTTATAAATTACAGAAGGCTACTGTGATAACGTGTTTTGGGGTTTGTAGATCGCGCATTTTATATAAATGTTCCAGTACCATCTTCCTTCAGGGATGTCGGAATTTTGCAACTTTGATGCGCTCCATCAACATTTATCTCTGTTTTCAGCAAGGTTAGACCCTCTTGAACGGGTTAAATCTCAGGTTATTGCATTTAAGAAGTTATTGCGCCCTATACGCCATGGAATTCATCTTAGGTTAGAACTTGATCTTCGTAATAAATGTAGCTACAACAACAAGAACAACGACGACGATGACGACAACGACAACAACAACAACAACAACAACAACCACCACCACCAGCACCACCACCACCACCACCACCACCACCACCACCACCACCACCCCCACCACCACCACCACCCCCCCC
>Ga0123355_10014705_pt1 | contig 12253 bp, 12 predicted proteins | sample TergutEmb28metaG_3_FD_89872 | JGI IMG/M metagenome (GOLD analysis project Ga0123355, IMG submission 89872) | Embiratermes neotenicus P1 segment gut microbial communities from Petit-Saut dam, French Guiana - Emb289 P1 | ecosystem: Host-associated > Arthropoda: Insects > Digestive system > Gut ...
CGACTATATAGCGGACATGGCTAAATATGCGTCAGACAGCGAAGCTGTTAAAATTAGAGCAGCTTATAACTCAATCCCAGCTCAATTGGCAAAAGAAAATAGGAAATTCCAATATAAAGTAATTCAAAGAGGCGGGAGTAGTTCTATATTTGGCGAAGCAATTGATTGGTTAGAGGCTGCAAAGGTAGTTAACAAGTGCTACAATCTAACGAATCCCGAAATACCACTGGATGTTTATAAAGACTTTACGAATTTTAAACTGTATATGAGCGATACTGGCCTTTTGTCAATGACTAGCAGAACACCTCAAGAGATAATATTAAATCTAAATGAAACAGACAATAGATTTTTAGGAGCTATAGCCGAAAATTACGTAGCACAGCATTTCGTGGCTAACGATAAAAATTTACTGTATTGGAGAAGCGATAGTAAAAGTGGTGGTCAAGCAGAGATTGATTTTGTGTTGCAAGAGGGTGTAGATATAGTTCCAGTCGAGGTTAAGGCTGGGGAACGAGTGGCATCTCGTAGCTTGAGTGTGTTTGTTAAGAGGTATAAGCCGACTTATTCGATTAGAGTTTCTGGTAGGAATTTTGGCTTTGAAAATGGGATTAGGTCTGTGCCTTTGTATGCAGCTTTTTGTGTTTAAAACCCTATAAAATCTTATTGTGCTAGTAATAGAATTATTAATGATACTGAGGTAAAAATAGCATAAATTGATTTTCGTGATTAGGCAATTTCCATCTTGTCGCTATTTTATTTGTTTGATATACTGAATTCATTAGTAGAAGGAGATTTGTAATGATATGCATTGATGTTTTACAAGCTATATGTAGCGACAACAAAATCAAATGGACATTACACGCATTAAAACGTATACGAGAGAGAAAGATACCATCAAGTGCAGTTATTAATGCTATAATACATGGAGAAGCTATTACCTATTATCATGATGATAAACCTTTTCCAAGCTATTTAATATTTAATGGTATCGAAGATTCGCCCCTCCATGTAGTAGCAAGTACGGATAATTCTACCGTATATATTATTACAGCTTATATCCCAGCCCTAGATGAGTGGGAAAACGACTTCAAGACCAGAAGAAAGGATTGAGAACAGTGTGTATTTTTTGTAAAGGTAAATACGAGCAAGACCAGACAGACTACATTGAAAACAGTGAAAACCACGTTATCCTTATTAGGAATGTTCCATGTGAAAAATGCAAACAATGTGGCGAAACATATTTTGATAACTCCACGGTTCAAATACTTGAGAGCATTCTAGGCAAGATGCAGCATATTTCTAGTGAGATAACATTGTCTGTAGTGGACTATACGAAAAGTGCTGCATAATTATGTAAATGAGACTATCTTTATGAGGAGAAGTATATGAATTTATTCAAATTTTGTTGCCTCGACCACATAAGCAAGCTGTAAGAAATTCATTACTCGACACTTCTTGCAGCTTGCTCGAATGGTCGAGGAGTGGTAAAAATGACAAGAAATCGTGCATATTATCATTATCAAAGGCGGCGAACAATTCTCAGAAAAATGCGAATTTTGAAACGCATAGGTAATTTTGAAAACATGAATGCATGGTCAAGAGGTCAATATGGCAGGCTTGCAAAGGGAAAGATACATTGTTCTTGCTGGATGTGTAGAACAAAATCAAAGGATCAAATCTCTCATAGAGATGCCAAACATAAAATATCTGCATATCAACAAATGTCAGATTACATTTAAACAATGAAACAGTCTTGCAACTCTGATAAAGTTTTGCTAGGCTGTTTTTGTAATTTAGTAGGCTGGCATCGACATATCTTATTTTTGAGTATGGGATTAGGCCTGTGCATTTTTTGTATTTGAAGCCCTATAATAAAATAAACATTGGGAGGATTACAATGATCTATTTTACTGCTGACACACATTTTTACCATTCCAATATCATAGCCCTAAGTTCCAGACCATTTACAGACGTTGAAGAAATGAATCAAACTCTAATTCAAAACTGGAATTCTTGCGTCACCGTCAGAGATGAAATTTATATTCTAGGCGACTTCTTTTTCAAAGGCACTGGCGAAGAAGCAAACAATCTTTTAAAAAATCTAAACGGCAAAAAATATTTAATCAGGGGTAACCATGATAATTTTGTAACCTTTCCTGATTTTGATATCAGGGCTTTCAGATGGGTGAAAGATTATTTCATGTTGAACTATCAGAAAAGAAAATTTATTTTATTCCACTATCCAATATTAGAGTGGCAAGGATTTTTTAAGGGAGCAATTCATTTATATGGTCATGTTCATGCGGCTGTAAAAGATTCTACTCAGTCTGAGCGTCTTGATGTACTTGGAAAAAATGCTATCAATGTTGGAGTTGATGTAAATAATTTTTTTCCCCATAAGTATTGAGCAGATAATAGAGTCAATAGCTACATGCGATTAGCTTGATAGGCCTCTTAAAATCGATTCGCTATCCTAGCAAGCAGGGCAACGAGATATCTATTTTGATTCTCAAACTGATACCTCGTTACGCTTGTTAGGGGTAGAGTACCCCTAAGACCCCGAAAAATTTTTAGTCGCTTCGCTTCTAAAAATTTGCTGCGCCCTTATGAGGGCTTTTTAATACATGAGTTTTTTGTCATCCTCATTATAAATACAGCATCCAATATGAAATAATAATCCATTGAAAAATAATGATCTACCACCATCAACTAAATAAAAAAGCAACTCTGAAAATTTGCAATTGACAGGATTGCTCTTAATTTTTATTTTTTGAAGGAGCTATATCTACCATTTCCGTCTTAGCTTGCTTGAAATTTCTTGGATCGTAGCTCTTAAATCATATAAGTCAGCAATATTTCCGATATCACACTTATTAATACACTCACTTAACCACAGCATTTGATTGACCACCTTATATAACATATTCGTAACATCATAGGTAGTGAGTTCGATACTGGATATGTATCCTGAAACTTGCTTATGTTCCCAATTTTCCTCTTTAAAAAATTATTCTATATCTCTATAGGTGGTATTAAGGATTTAGAATTTTTCCTAGAGAAGGATAAGGTTTAGGGTAGTGTTCTTCCAATTTATCTTGTTTTAAATCAAATGCTAGCAGCTTGCGACTTTTTTGTTTTAATCCTCTCGCCATGCCAATTCCCCTCTTGATAATTTTTCGTTAACTTGCCTGAGTATGTCTTCATACCCATCATTATCTCGGAATATCCATGACGAGGCTATATTAAGAAACCAATCCTGTTTCGTAAATAAACCCATCATGAGAATCATTTTCCCATAATCCTTGCTATCTCCTAGACCAGCAAAAACTAGGGTCTCGCCATCGTTAATGCATTTCAAGCCGTTATTTGTGAAATTATTTTTCATTGCGTTGTACACGCTTTCCATCGTGTAGCCAGCTAATTCTACTTTTTTCTTATCAAAGGTGAATTCCATAGTCATCATTTTAAATCTCCCCCCAAGGAATGAAACGATATTTTATTTATAATACTATGAGCCAAGATATCTTACAAATATTTATAGTAGTACTATACATCTGTAGCATCATAAAATTTTTGTGCTTGCTTATATAGCGAACTTCTATGATACACACGTCTCTTATTTCGATACTCGCTATGTTTTCACAAACAGTTATATTTTATATCGTACAAATGCAAATTTGGCAGTATAGAAACACTTCTGTAGCTCTCACATAGGAGTCACACCTTGCACTCATAATCGCACAAAATAGAAATTTCATTATTGAACTGCTTATCTGGCTCTGTTATAATAAATATGTGTATCTTACTCATGAAAATTAATAGTATAAGAGCCATCGGACATCAATTATTGCAAGTGAAGTACAGGAATGTGGTGATTCAATATGAGTACAAATAAGAGCGATAAACAACCTCAAAGGTTGTCCAAATTACTGAATATTTTCAAACGAAGCAAGGGCAATGCTGAGATATATGTGAACAAACATAACTTTCAGAAATTAACGCCTATAAATAATGCAGATTTAGAGATATACAGTGATGCTTTAGATTTTGTTTTTGCGAGCAGTGAGTTAAAAAATATAGCCTTGTCTGGTGCCTATAGTGCTGGAAAGAGCAGTATAATTGATTCATATAAGGCGAAGAATCAAGACATAAAATTCGTTCATATTTCCCTTGCTCATTTCAAGGACATCGACAATGCTACTGATTCTACAAAGGGTGCATCAGAATATGCCGTTCAAGACTCATTGGATGATGAGGAAACAGGTGATATCGGATATGGTGCCGAAAAGCTTACTGCAAATGTTACATCCTTAGAGGGTAAAATTCTAAATCAATTGATTCATCAAATAAAGTCTGAGGATATCCCACAAACCCATTTCCGCACAAAAAGGCAATACTACACTAGACATGCTGTCACTCCTAGTCTTATCATAACAGTTCTTGTCCTAGCTCTTCTATATATGTTTTTTTTCGATGGTTGGTATAACTACGTATATGAATTCAGTGAGGGCTGGTTTAGAAACGTATTAAGGGCATCAACAAACGATATCACTAGGCTCATTGTCGGAGTATTTTGTACTACTATTTCTGTAGTGTTGCTGTTCAAATTGATTAAGTTACAGCTTAATAGAAGGATTTTTAATTTCAAACGTTTCGGTGCTGGTAATTTGGATATTGAAATTTTTGAAGATAGCAATGACTCCTATTTTGATAAATATTTGAATGAGGTGTTGTACCTTTTCGACAATTCAAGGGCTGACGCTATTGTCTTTGAGGATTTGGATAGATATAATGCTATCCTTGTTTTTCAACGCCTTCGTGAGATCAATAATCTTGTAAATGCTCAGAGAATCGAGCGTGATGGAGTATCATATAAACCATTACGCTTTTTCTATTTGCTCAGAGATGACATTTTCGATTCTAAAGACAGAACAAAATTCTTTGATTACATTGTCCCTGTTATTCCCGTAATTGATGGTTCAAACGCCTATGACCAATTTATAAGACATCTGAAAATCGGCGGTGTTTTTGAGAAATTTACTCAATCCTTCTTGAAAGACTTGTCACTTTATATTGACGATATGCGGCTTCTTAAAAATATCTATAATGAATTTATGGTTTATCATGGTAGGCTCAATTCGATAGGTTTGAACTATGATAAGATGTTGGCGATGATTGCATACAAAAATCTTTTCCCTAATGATTTTAGTAATTTACCGCTACGAAAAGGTTTTGTTTTTGCATTGTTTGCGAAAAAAGATAGTTTCATAAGTAGCAAGAAGCAGGCTCTCCTTGGCAAACAAAAGAAAGCAGAAATTGCATTAGAGAATGCTAAAAAAGAGACGTTAAACAGAGCAGAGGAATGGAATATTATATATAATGATCGACGTCAAAAAATAACGGCGAAGTATAGAAACGTTCATTATTCTAGTCATCCAGACTACGATAATCGTAAAAAGGAATATGAAGAGCTTGAAACTGAATCAGAAGAACGCAAAGAGGCTATAGAAAATCGTACAGGTAACAATATTCCTAATATTGAGACAGAAATAGCACGATTAAAGATGGAAATTTCTAGAGTATCAAGTAACCAGCTAAAGAATATCATAACTCGCGAAAATAGAGCTACTATTTTTGATGTAAAAACCAAAAATGATGTAGGAATTGAGGAAGATTTTAGCGGTGTTCGCGGTAGTAATTATTTTGATCTTTTGAAATATCTGATTAGTCGAGGTTACATTGACGAAACATACAATGACTACATAACATACTTTTATCCCGAAAGCCTGAGCTATGCAGACAAAGTATTCCTATTAAGCGTTTCGAATCAATCTAAACTCGAATATTCATACAACTTGAAAGAGCCTGAAAAAGTAGCAAATGGCTTAAACATCTTTGCTTTTGATGATCCAGAGGTTCTAAATTTTGACCTGATGTTTTATTTACTAAAAAATTCAACAAAACGCAAGAGTTTTTTGGATGGATTTTTCTCACAGTTACAGCGAAACAAAAATTTTGATTACGTGCAAGCTGTAATGATTTTTACAAAGGATTGGCAAATTAATGACAGCAGGCTGGTTAGCTTTATTAATCAGTTGAATGCATCGTGGAGTAGTTTCTTACAAGATTCAATGAAAGGTGCTCGTTTGTCAGAAGCTTGCAGGGATAGGTTTGTTTTGTCAACCCTATACTACACTCCCAAGGAGTCGTTGTTAATTATCAATAAAGGGGGTTATTTGACAAATTTCATATCAGGCAAGTCCGATTTCTTAAATATTGAAGAACCAGATGTCGCTCGCATACTATCACGCTTTAACACGCTTGGTGTCAGCTTTAAATCAATTGATTATGACAAGTCAGATTCTGCACTATTTAGAGGTGTTTATGAACAAAGCCTCTATGAATTGACATTTGAAAACATTTCGCTAATGTTGGTTCGCATGTATTCACTTAATGATTCGGAAGATTTCCGACATAAGAATTATACGCTCATCCTTGGTAACCCTGAAAGTCCATTGTCAGGCTATATCACTGCAAACTTTAAGGATTACATGGATGTGGTACTCTTATGTTGTTACAATAAAATTGCAGATGATGAAGCTCAAGTTTTGGATGTTTTGAATAGCGAATACCTTAATGCTAATTATAAGGAGCAGTATATTGGTAGCCTTGTAACCATCATTGATAATTTGAAAAACGTTGATGATATAAGACTCTGGAAGCCGCTTGTAGAAAAGAGCCTTATTCCTCATACTGAGAAGAACGTTTTAGATTATCACATTAGCTGTGAACAACAGCTTAATGCAGAACTTGTTAGCTTCATTAACTCCAGCCCTAAAATACTTAATTTTGCGTCGGTGCGTGGTAATTACAAAGATGAAGAAATTGGTGCTTTCTTCCGCTCAGTAATAGTCTGTAACAAACTTAATAGTAATCAGTATAGAAGTATCCTAGTATCGTTGAATCGTGTGTATAGTTCAGGGTTTGCTATTGAAAGCATAGAAGAAGATAAGATGCTCATTTTAGTAGATGCCTCAATAATTAAAATGCATGGAAACGCTCTTGTTTTCCTGCGAAAACATTATCCGAAAGCAGTGCTGAATTATATTAAGAGGAACATATTGAAATACCTTGAAATCATTGGAAGTCTTGTAGATGATGAACCTCTTTTTGATTTCAATGAAATGCTTTCTGTCCTAGGCTCTGATGTTTCAGATACTCATAAGCTCAAGTTAATTGAACACACAAATGAGAAGATTTCTGTCAAAAACAAAGGTTATACAGACGTTCTTATGGCACATATCGTTGGAAATAATAATTATTTCATGGAAAGTGATTTGGATTGGCTACTAGCAAACTATAACAATCAGGGTCCAAAATCAAAGACTACTATCGAAACTCTAGCTATAAAAGAAACTAACAACCTCTTTGTCAGGGAAGCAAAAATACCTGTTGAGATTTTCCACAACTTACTAAATGGTTCACAGTCAGGTCAAATTAACAAAGCGAAAGTATTTGCTTTAGCCCTGCCACACTTTAATGATGAACAATGCAAGCAATATATCCCACTTGTAAATCTAAAAGGTGATTACATCAGCATCTTTGATGGCAAGCGTCCATTGATACCTATGGGTGAGGTTCATGAGCGTATTTTGACAATCTTTAAGAAAAAGAACTGGATAACGAAATTCGAACCGGATGAGAAAAACGATGATCATTACAGGGTAATTGGACGCAAGTCACGAATAAGTGCTATCCTTGATTTTCTAGATTAGATGTAAAAATACATCTGATGAAAAATACGCTGACACGAAGGGGATATTTCATGTATATAACGTTTGATAATGGTAGATTTGTGTCAACTCAAAACGGAATCAATTACCAAGAAGTATTGGATGATTTCCCTAATGCGACCACTATCAGAATTATGACCTACAATATCTCTGCAAAGGATAATCATGATGTTTTATTGGAACGACTAAAAGCTGCTCGAATCGATGCAGATATAAAGCTGGTAACAAATATACCTTCTCGCTTTCCTCGATACTATAACTCAAGTGCAGGTAAGCATATGAAGAACAAGGCTCGAACCAATATTGAACAGTATATAGATAAACTCAACCCCTCTAGTTTTGATCCTACTTTTGCTCCGTATTTCAATTTTACTAACCATGCAAAAATTGTAGGCACTGAAAACATGGTTTATATCGGGTCGGCAAATTATTCAAACGAAAGCCGCTACAATATTGAAACTGGAGTAATAATCCAAGATACAACTTTCATTAAGAAACTGTATGATGAGTTCTTTGAAAATGCAATACAATCATCAATACCGTATTTTGACGATGATTTCCAAGTGCTGCGCCTTCTTGTATTTAGCTTGCTGGTAAAGTTTAATATCCATAAAGAGAAAATCACTGAAAATCTCTATAGATATAATTCAATGGCAAACAAGTATTTTTTCATTTGCGAGGAAACCAGTTTTTCCAACGATGATCTAGACGAATTAGTATCAGACCTGAATGACTTTCGAAATTTAGATGTGAGGGCTGAAAACACATATTCAGAAAGCGATGACAGATACAACGAAAGGATCGAGGAAATAGTTGATTACTATAACTCGATTGATGTAGATTGGCTTATCAATGTCTCATCAATAGATGATACATTATATAATTATATTAATTATGACTCTGAGCGTGAAAGTCTGCAGATATTTGAGGATGTATATTATGCAGAAGGGTATGACGAATACCTTGATGAGTATATGGAAAAAGCAATGGATGATGCTCAAGAAAAGTTTGATGAATTGTTAGCAGAAGTCGATGGTATCGCAGAAAAATACCTCGACAGTATAAGCAGCATCATAAGCACTTTAGAAATGACGAGAGCCTTAATTGACGAGTATTCTCAAAGTCGTATTAACCCGGATTTAGATAATACCTAAAAGAATAGCTATTCAACTTAAAAATGAATACCCAACGCATCACGAAATGAATACGAGAAGGTCGAATAGTAGAAGGATGTGTAAGGAATGATCAACAGTAACACTATTTTTACACAGAGTCAGTACGATGAACACATGTCTAAGTTTTGTGTGGAAGATTTTGTCTGTACAAGTGAGTATGATAATCTTATACATATTACTTCAACTAATGATAGATACCAAGTTTTGATACATGGAATGCCCGGTATAGGTAAAACAACTCTGCTCCGCGTCTTTAATTATCACAATGCGCTAAAATATGGAAGTAAATTTATCCATGCGTACAGTTTCTTTAAAGAGATTTCCACTAAAAGTCCCAAAGACATGTTATTAATAGATGGATTAGATGAGATAGTTAATCCAAAAGAAATTCTGGATTATTTAAAAATAAACAAATATGAAAAAATTGTTTGCACTTCGAGAACAACAAGCTTATACAATCTGAACAATTTTGATTACTATACAAACATTATCGAATTGCCTCCGTTAACCCAAGAACAAATGGAAAATCTTATACAAAAGAAATTTTACAGACTAAATATGACTACTTCGAATAATTACGACATAACACCAGCTATGAAATTAATACAGAAACTAAGACAACAGAAGCCATTCGAGGATATGTCTGTACGAGATTTATCTAGAATCGCCATTATGTTTCTATCTGAAGATACTGATTTTTATCGAGAGAATAGAAATTTGCTATATCAATTGGGTAAAGGGTTAGAAGTAAGTCCCAACTTAATAGTACCAAAAAACACTATTATTGTTCCGAGCATCGACGTTGTAAATAAAGTAATTATACTAAACGACTCCTTTTTAAAACGTGCTCGGAATGACCCAGAGATAATGTACAAACTTAAACCTCATGAATTTGAGGAAATGGTATGTGATCTGTTAGAAAAAAATGGATTACAAGTTGAATTGACCCAACGAACACATGATGGAGGAAAGGATATTATTGCTGTTCAAAAATCATTTGCTGGAAATTTTCCCATATATGTGGAGTGTAAAAGACACGCTAAAGATAAGCCTGTCAGTGTCAGCTTAATAAGAGAGTTGTATGGGGTAATGGGTGATGATGATATATCAGCGGGGCTTATTGTAACTACATCATATTTTTCTCCAAAAGCTATTGAGTTCAGAAATAGACACGAACGCCGAATTAATTTGATGGATTATAACGCACTTGTCCAAGCACTAAATAATTTGGAAGCATGAAGCATATCGGCCTGACTGCACATTTTAACTAATTTTTTATGCGAGTAGTTTGTTTGCACATATTTCTAAATTAAATTGATAATATTTTCATTTTTTTGGAAGATAAACAACAAGATAAGCCCCACCAATCTCGAATAAAATAATCGGGCTTCTATTGTTGCTTGTAAAACTAAATCGATCATGAGCTAATAACGATTGATAAATGACCATTTTAAAACAAAAATCTTTTTAACTTGACATGCTGTTGTCACATTAAACTGTTATAATAATTGAGTGTGATAATTGGAAAATCAGCTAAATTTATAAGATGGCAACTGTAGACCAGCCCTGTATTTTCAACGTTTTTTGTTTGTTGTACATTATTCACTGATGACAGCGTTGACGTATCACGCCAACGTGTTATTCGGATTCAGAAAGCGAGACATTTTAAATTGCCTTTTGGCTTCCCAAAAACTTCAGTAAAATCAGTAATAGCCTCTAAGGGGTTACCCTTCAAAATACCAAGTATTGAATTTATTTTGCCATTTGTTATGCCATTTATCTTGCCATTTAAATTTTCAAAGCCTTTTGCAAAAGGAAATGTGACAACAATAAAACTAAGTCTAAATTTAAAACAGTGCAATCTTAGGCTTCTACAATTCGCTCATTCATCCCGCCACGATCAATGTTGGCGTGACACGCCAACATATTATTCAGATAGAGAGATGTTTTAGAGAGGTTCTGTTAATTACTCTGTACTTATTGCCTTCTTGCTATAGAACCTGATTATAAAGCCCTTTACTGGATGCAGAGACTCTGCATTCTAAACTTTTTTCACTCATTCTTGCACCCTTATGCTGGTATAATGTTTGCAAGACAAGTTAGCACGTAGTATCATAGTTCTAAGGCTAATTAAATTATAAGGAGATTTATATGGAAAATATCAATTAGTTTCCAAACTAAGATATATTATTTTGAACAGATATTGAAGTTTCTCAAATTACAAAGAGGTGGATTAAATGAGCTTATTAGCTTTAACATTACCAGTTGAACCAGAAATCCTATTCATTCTACGCAAAAATGAAGATACGTTTATCAGTGAAGCTAAAAAAATACTAGCTCTTAACTACTTTAAATCCCAACAACTATCATTGGGACTTGCAGCAAAATTGGCTGACACGAATAAAGATGATTTCATACAATATTTGGGGAGAAATCAGGTTGATATATATCAGTATACCGACCAAGAGTTTGACGCAGAAATGAAACTTTTATCTAAGATAGGGAAAGAGCGGTAATGATTATGTTGTTTGATGGGTACTGTTTCTGGGTACTATTTGGGTACTAGTACCCCAAAAAACCCCGAAAAAACCCACCTCACTCCAACAAGTCAAAATCCAAAAACCCCATAAAATAGCGACTTACACCCACTCCCAATAAAACCCAAAACCCCAATATCGGAGTTCGACTCCCCCCACCTCCAGACGCTTAAAAGCCTACAAACACAATGTTTTGTAGGCTTTTTTCATGCCTTGAAATAAGTTTTACCCTTTAACTTACCCTTTACATGCTTTTAACTCCTTGTATGAACTTATCCATTTTGTTAGCACTCTCAAGCCTCATTCGTTCACTTATATGTCCATATTGGTCTAATGTAAATGCCGCTGTATGATGACCCATATTTTCTTGAACATTTTTCACGTTATCTCCGCTTGTAAGTGCGGCAACAGCATAGCTATGTCGTAAGTCATGAAATCTTATGTCAGGAGTACCTATATCAGACATTGCCTTTTTAAAATTATTGTAAACGGTTCTAGCACTCAAATATTTTCCTAACTCATCAGTGAAAACAAACTTGCTTTCTATCCATGCGGCACTTGCTTGTAATCTCATCTCGTTTTGCAATTTTCTATGTCTTGATAACAAGTCCATAACAAACTTAGCTTGGATTGTCAACACTTAATTAGACAAAAAAGATAAGGAACGTTTTCTGAATTGAACAGGGGAAAGATAATTTAAAGTGCTATGCAATCTGACGTTATTAAACCAATAAACATAATCATCAAG
>Ga0123355_10014706_pt1 | contig 12253 bp, 12 predicted proteins | sample TergutEmb28metaG_3_FD_89872 | JGI IMG/M metagenome (GOLD analysis project Ga0123355, IMG submission 89872) | Embiratermes neotenicus P1 segment gut microbial communities from Petit-Saut dam, French Guiana - Emb289 P1 | ecosystem: Host-associated > Arthropoda: Insects > Digestive system > Gut ...
CGTCTTCAATAATTGGGATAGAAACACCGCGTTCTGCGAAGTCCACTACGATATGCATCCGGATTTTTGGGGTAAAGGGTATATGACCGAAGCGGTACGGGCAATTATTGAATTTGCGCGAGACAAGATGAAGGTACGCTGCATAGAAACGAGTATGGATGAAGAAAATGTAAATTCCATTAAATAGGCCGAAAGGCTTGGGTTTGAGTACATTGGGCAGACAGTTGAAGACGAAAGAGTTTACCGCATTTATTTTAGTGTGTAGGATTTCAGTTGGTAAGAGTCTCTTACCAACTGAATTTTTCTATGTGCCAGCCAGCCCTATTAACGTTGCAACCCAAACATAATAATACTAGCCGCAACACCAACATTCAACGACTCGCATTTTTCATCCATTTTAATATTTACATTAACATCACAAAGTTCAAGCAAATCGCCGCCAACGCCGTCACCTTCATTACCCAGCAATATTGCGCGTTTTTCCACGGTTCTTACTTCCCGCGGGTCTATCCCCTGTCGCACATCTGTGCCAATTATCTGATAACCATCATTTTTCAACCGCAAAATAAAGTCCTGCAAAGGGCTTTTTACTATATTTATATGAAAAATCAACCCCTGGCTGGCCTGGATTACCTTTTGGTTGTACACATCCACAGAATTGTTTAGAACAATTGTACCCACGCCAAAAGCCACGGCACTGCGAATGATAGTGCCCAAGTTGCCAGGGTGATGTATTTGGTCGATAAGTAGCACAGAAGATGTGCAAGGCACAGGCGGCAACTGGGCGCAAATGCCAATCAGTTTTGTAGGCGTGGCCAGAGACGTCAGTTTTTCCATAACAGGGTAAGTGACCTGGTGCTGTAGCACGTCGAAATTTTTATTGGTTCGGTACATATTATTTCTTTTAACGCGCCTGCTTTATATGCTTCCTGCACAGGGTGAAAACCTTCCACAAGAAAGAGTTTTTGCTTGTCGCGGTACACTTTGTTTTTTAGCTTTGTCCAATTAAGGACACGGAAGTTGGTTGGTGAGTTTATTATGGCCATTGGCTCGCCGCCTTTCAGTTTTGTTTATTTTACCAAACCGCTTTGGGGTTGGTAAAGTCGTTTATATTCAAGTTTTATCTTGACACCCACCAGCCATTGTGAAAAAATAACAAAGCCCCTTCACCAAGAAAAAAGGAGATATCAACATGAAAGATACAATTATCGAAATTTTCAAGTCTTGGATTTCTGAATATACAGACGACTTTTCTGGTGTTTTATCAGCGTCAGAAAACGGCGGTGTGATACACCAACAGGCTTTTGGGCAAAGAGACAGCGCGCAGAATTTGCCCAATACTAAAGAAACGGCATTTGGCATAGCAAGTGGCACTAAACTTTTTACAGGGCTTGCGGTGTGCAAACTAATTGATAGCGGCAAGCTGTCACTTGATAGCAAGTTATGTGATTTGCTGGGTTACGATTTGGGAAAGATTGATAAAAGGGTGACGGTGTACCAACTGCTAACGCATACATCCGGCGTAGGTGACTATATAGATGAAGAAGCAGATGACTGCGAAGAACAGTTAAACGCATTGTATATCAAATATCCCGCCCACAATTGGGAGCGCTTAGAATATTACTTGCAAATGATAACGCCTCTGTCACCCAAGTTTGAACCTGGTGAACGCTACGGATATTCCAATTCTGGTTATGTTTTGCTTGGGTTAGTGGTGGAAGCGGTTAGCGGCGTTTCCTATCAGCAGTTTGTTATTGACAACATTATTAAACCCTGCGGGCTTACCCATACAGGTTTTTACAGCACAGCGTGCCTTCCCGACAACGCCGCCATCGGCTATATACAAGACGATGATACAGATGAATGGATTGCGAACACCAGCACCATCCCAATAATTGGAGGCTCTGACGGCGGAATTTATTCTTGCGCCGCTGATATAGATAAGTTGTGGCGCGCAATTATTGATTGCAAGCTGCTATCGGAAGCCATGACCGCCAACTTTTTGAAACCCCACGTAACCATTGAGGAGGATGACGATGGTGTTGAAAGTTATGGCCTTGGCGTATATGTATTTGAAAGCGGCGACAAGTTGTTTAACTTTGCAGTTGGTTTTGACACAGGTGTTGGATTTTGTTCGGCCTATTATCATGCTTCAAAAAGCGTTGTTTCGGCATTTTCCAACAAAACGCAGTTTGGATTATATCCCCTAATGTTCAGTTGCGAGAAACTAATGGCATAAATAATATTATCAAAGGAGACACACAATGAAAATCTACGAAACACTAGACAACGGTATTAAAATTGTAGAATACCACCCATCACTAGCCCAAACAATTGCCGAAATGTGGAATCAAAGCGGCGAAGACTGGGGCGGCGACAGTTCAATTAAGACTGCGGCGCAAGTAATTTCCGAACATGAAACGGCTACACACTTTAATGTGTATATTGCGCTAGATGGCGATGTTGCTGTCGGATATTGCAGCTTTGGCCGATATTTTTACGATTCCCAAACAACCTATGTGTACTTGCTGGGCGTAAGGCCAGACTACAAAGGCAAAAAAATCGGTAAGGCACTTGTATTGCAATGCGTACAGCGCACGATAGAGCTGGGTTATCCACGGGTAGACTTGTTCACATGGGCGGGTAATACAGACGCAGTTCCGCTATACAAAAAGTGTGGTTTCATGTGGGAAGACAGACCAGACGGCGTGCACTTGGCCAACTATATTCCAACAATTGTAACCACGCCGCTGTTTGCGGACTTTTTCGCAAAGGCCGATTGGTACAACGACTCTACGCGCAGTTTGGAAATAACACCCGACGGCGTGAATGTAAACAAGTTCGAGCTTTTCACATACAAATGGGAAAAAGACGGCGAAATGCTGGAGATAGGCTACGAGCGTTCAGGCCGCCAAATGTACCTGGCTGAAACAAACGACTATAAAGTTGAGCTAAAAGCTGGCGACCACGAGCTAGCCTTTGGCGCGCATTACGATTGCGAGTTTGTAATAACAAACAAAAGCGGCAAACCTCTAAATGTGAAGGTCGACGGACTAACCGACCAAAACATTACACTGGACTATAGCGCAGACGTGGCTGTTACTGACACAGTAACCTTGCCAGCCAAGTTTTATGTAGGCGAGCGGGAAGACATACAAGACCTATGGAGAACCCACCCATGTGTGCTAGCAAAAGTGGAAATAAACGGCCACGCCGTTACCTTTGGCCTAGGTATAGAAGCAAAGTTCCCGCTGATTGCTAAATTGCGTGCGGATTACACTGTGCCACAAACAGGCGCGGAAGTACCTGTGCATATTTCACTTGCAGGCGCATTGGCGCAAGACGCGGAGGTAACATTCACCATACCAAAAACGCGTTTGTATGATATGAAGGAACGCAAATTTACACTAGACGTACCTGCCCGTGGAAAAACATCTGTACAAACCACTGCAATTGTAGGCGAAATGGGCTTCGACGCGCTGAAAGTAGACTGTGTTGCCCGCTTGAAAGACGGCACAGTTCAGGAGTTTACTACCCCCCTTGATATTTTCAACCAAGATTTTACCCACGCGTTCCATGGCGAGACTATGCAGCATTATTTCATCTTCAACGGCCCATGGCGGCTTAATATGGGGAAAAATGACGAAAACGAAGTATACATTAGCCACATAACAAATGGCGGATACCATTGTAACTTTGACCCGCCAAAATTCGGTAAACCATACGACGACGAGTTTAACCTACTAAAACCCAACGTGAAAATGTACCAAAGCGGCCTTTCCATGGTAATGGAAGTGGAGTTTGTAAGTGAGAAATTCCCAGGTATGGTTGTTACACAGGTTTACACCCTATCCGCCGCAGGGCTTATAACCCGCGCAAATAGAATAGAAAACCGCGGCGATAAAGCCCAACGCGCCATGCTGCAAGACAGCTATTGGCTGGGGCTAGGTTATGAAACAATGTATACACACAACGGCGATGTTACACACAACCGCCGCTTGCCAGTATCAGAAGGTGCTGTCGGTGGCATAGACGCTGACGGCTTTGGGGGCAACTGGGTATTTGAGGCTTCTGCCGCAAGCCCTATGGGCTTTACCTGGCCTGCCGAGTATGAGGCTAATATTATGTGGGGCAGTAAAGTTTCGTTTGAAATTGACACAGACGAGCTTGCACCTGGCCAAGTATACGAGACAAAACCTGTCGTGTATGCACTAGGATTATTCACAAACTATAATGATTTCCGCAATTTTGCACAAAACACCTACGGCCATTTGGCAGAAGTGCCAACCCACACCGTAGATGTTGTGCTAAACGGCTACAACCCGTTTATTTCAAGCGCAAACACAGTGCTGGACGTTATAAACAACCGCGAGCGCGTGCTTGAGGGCGCAATAACTGTTTCTTCGACTGGTGTGTTTGCGGACGAAACCCAAACCAACCCAGAAGAAGATATGGTGGAGCGTAACACATTCGCGCTAGATGTTTCTGGCGCAACTGGTGTGCAGCTTGCCAGTGTAGACCTTAAAACAGTTAGCATAGAGGCTGATTACAAGCGCGTAATGTTCTTCCCACAAGGTGAAATTACTTGCACAAAAGAGGGCAGCCTACGCACAGTTACTAATGGCGAAATAACATTCCAGGTAGACCCAGAGTTTGGTAACGTGTGCCATAGCCTAACCGACAAAAAAGGCCAGGAATGGCTACTAAGCAAATATCCAAACCACGAGCCATATAGCTGGTTCAACCCATTCTTGGGTGGTATTAGGGTAAACCCGCCACATGCCTACAGCGCGGTGGCGATATTAAAAGAGAAGCGCAGCGCAGAGTTTGTAGAACGCCGCGACAACCACGGCAACCTGTGGAAAGGTATTTGCCTTACACTTGAAGTGACCGAGTTTGACCTGTACAAGGGTGGTAAATTCCACACGTATTTTATGACACAACCTGGCGTACCTGTGTTATGTACTTTCTTCGAATTTGAAAACGGAACAGGCGAGTATAAACATGACGAGATTGTAATGGGTGCGTATCTTACACCTGGTGACGCAACTAAAGCTGTGATGTCTGGCACTAGCACAAATGGCGCAGAATACCGCTTCCGCCTTGGCTCTGAAGATTTTGATGAGCTAAACTACGCAAACTGCGTACGCGTAAAAGGCGAAAGGGACGAAAATTTCTACCTGTTCCACGGAAACAGCAGTAACGCCAAGCAAAGGATATACGCGTGGGGTAACAACAAAATTCCGTTCAGCGCAGGCGCGGAAATGCCTATGGTGTGCGCGGCAGGCGAAACATTTACATCTCGCCCGAAATTTCATATAATAACGGCAGTGGAGTTGCCGCAGGGTAGCTTAGACGACTTGGAGAGGCTGACGTTTTAATATTGATTAAACGAATATGTATTTGCCTGCTTGGCCTGGTAATAATGGGCTTTGGCATTGCCGCAATGCGGGTGGTAAACCTAGGGCTTGACCCATTTGGGGCAATGATACTGGGCATTAGCTACCGCACAGGCATTAGTTTTGGCACGACAATATGGATAGTGCACAGCCCCATTTTTGTAATCATGCTATTTCGCGCGCGCCGTTTGATTGGCATTGGCACGATATTGGGTATGTTTGTTGTGGGTTATGCAATTGATTTCTTCTATTATATAGCCTCGGTTCTGGAACTTGAACCGGGGCTTTTCGTGCGTGTTGTTGCCCTTGTTCCCGCACTGGTGGTATTTGCGTTTGGTATCGCCCTTTACATGGTGGCAGATGTAGGCACTGTGCCCTATGACTCTTGTGGGGTTATGATAGAAGATGCGACTAAAGGGCGGGTTAAGTTTAAGTGGGGTCGGATTGGAATGGACGCGATTTGTTTGGTTGTTGCGTTTGTGCTGGGTGCGACGCTTGGGGTTGGGACGGTGTTGCCTGTTGTGACTCTGGGGCCGTTGATTAGTTTTTTTCGGAAGCGGTTGGGGAATGATGTGTAAGTTAAGGCTGGAAACGGCGTGAGATAGAATGTGGAAAAGAATTTCAACTGGTTGGATTTGGTTACCAGTTGAAATTTTTTTTACGTGCTATTTTCCGTCCCAAGTGAGAAATTATTTTCCCAAATGTACTGTTTTCCATCCCAAATGCAAAAAAAATTGCATTTGGGATGGATTTTTGCACATTTGGGAAAAAATCAACACAAGATTGTCGAAGGGTGGTATTATTTGTTCATAAGCAAGCGGGGGGAACAAAATCGAAAGAGAGTCGAATTTATGACTATTTCAACCAAGCAGATATTAGACAAACAAAATCTAATTTCTTTTAGGAAAAAATTGCGTGCAACCGAGTTGCAAGCCTATGCAGAAAAAATGATGGCGTATGTAGAACAATGCGGAGCAGTAAAAGTAGGCGGCGGTATTTCCGCAACCTATGCCATCGAAGGCGATGTAATGGATGTGGACATGTACCTTCCGCTGGGGTTATAGTTACTATAAATGAAATAACGGATATGAGGGATGTGGATAAGTTTGAAGTTGATGTCTATATTTCTATTAGCCCGAATGTGGTTTAGGTCGGGTTGAAAGTTTTGGTAATACTTAGCTTGGCTCTTACCTGATGTTGAAGGTTGTCTTGATCGCGACAAGATGATTGGATGCGGACGGTTTGGCATAAAAGGCGAAGCATAATTGCTACGATTATATTGGTCGTAATGCATAAGTATGTTTCCATGCCTACAAATAATTTATCGAAGGAGGAGTTTCTAATGACAGTGACAAAGAACAAAAGTGAGTTCATAGAGCTGGACTCTAATGAGCTTGATGACATTGATGGTGGTTCGGTAAGAGGTGTGCTCGGAGCAATAGGTGGCGCCATCACTGGTGGTTTAAGTGGTGCTTTTCAAGGAGCTAAAACAGGTGCTAACTTAGGTAGCACATTAGGCCCGAAAGGTGCAGTAATAGGCGGAGCCGTTGGATTTGTTGGCGGTGGATTGATTGGGGCAGCCATATTTTGGTAATTTTTATTTAGGAGGTAGTCAAATGACTATAGAATTTAGCAATAAGTTCAATGTATTGGACAATCAGGATTTGCTTTGCTGTGATGGCGGCAACATTCTTAGAACTGCTGCGGCTACCGTTGGTGGCGCATTTACAGGCGCAGTATCTGGTGCTAGAGCTGGCTCAGAGGTTGGCCTCATGAAAGGCGGCCCCAAAGGTGCAGCTGTTGGAGCTGTCGTTGGTGGAATAGGTGGTGCCATCGGTGGCGGAATAACTGGCTTTCTTGCTGGTTCATCAAGGTAGTTGATTAAATCGCAACTGCTCTTTTCGCAATAGCGAGATGATGTTATACACATTATATATTAGGGCTTGCTCTTAGTGGAGCAAGCCCTAATATATAATCAGAGAGGTGTTTTATGAAGACTAATATTGTTGGGAAATTATTGCAAATATTCGGAAAGCACGTGATTTTTGCCACAAATGTAGCAGTTGTACTCCTGTTTCTTAACTTACCGATTAGCTTTTTTCTCCCCGCGTCACAATTTTCCAGATATTATTTGGTCATAACTTTCATAATTGTAATTGTCATGTCAATTGCAATTATTATCAAAATTATGTCGTACAGAAGTAAATGGGTGCGGAAAAAGAGAGACATTGGACGAGGAAAAGACATAGAGCATGGTGATGGTTCTGCACCGTGAATGTATATTAGATTGATTTTCAGGCTTGAAGAACTGTCCCCTTCGGTGCTGGATTCCTTGGTACAGTTGGAACTGTTTCTGGTGCGGTGACAGGCTTTATTGCTGGAGCAAATGCCGCTAGCACTTTTGCAGATAATAGGGGTTGGTAAATCACAACTGTGAAGTTATATGGTGTCGCATTATGCGACATCATATAACTTATTACAATAAACAGGAGGTTATATGAAAGAATACAGACAAACATTTGTCGATAAGATGCTTGGAGGGCGCAAGCATTCGCTTATTATTTCATGTCTTTTCGTTTTGTTTTTATTTCTACATTTTCTAGGTGTTTTTTTATTTTATGAAAATACAATTTATATATTCATAACATTTGCAGTGCTAGTATGTAACGGTTGCTACGCTACTACTCGTTTGATTAGTGTTATGTGTTCTAATCGCAAAAACAAACACAATAGAGGTGGAGACGGTTCAGAATAAAAAGCAGGGTGCAAGTCCCCTTGCTTTTATTGATTCTTATGTTTTTACAAGCAGGCAGTGCAGGACTATATTCCTCTATTTTTGGTGGACTAATTGTATTAGGGTTTGCCATTTTGGTTGTAATCCAAAAATTGCTGTTAAACATATATGAAAAGCAGAATATCGAAACCGACCGCAATTGAGCAATGGCAAAATCCATATGTGCTGAATTCCTGACACATAAAAAAAATCCAACTGGTAACCAAAACCAACCAGTTGGATTTTTGCTGCATTCTTTATTCAACTTTAGGACTCATTTTAGTGATGCGGATTATAAGTCTTAGCCACGTCAACCATCAACTTAGCCTTGCCAAAATCTGACCCAGACGGATATTCACAACCTGTAGCCAGCATATATCCTTCGCCTTTACCAAAAACATCAATCTGCTCTTTACAGGCGGCAATCCATTCTTCGTCGCTATTTAGCACAACCATAGGCGGCGGCACGCAACCGATTAGCGTAATCTTGTCACCGTACTTCTCCTTGCACTCTGCAAAGTCTTTACAATCGTCTGGCACATGCAGGAATGAAATAGCACATGGGTTCATGGACTCGATTTGCGCATCGAAGTAAATCTTCTCGCCACAGTTGTGTATCATAACCAGGCAGCCGCGCTCGTGGCAGATATCGGCCAGTTCTTTTGCCAAATCACCTTCCATGTCTTTCCACATTTGCTTGCTCATTATCGAGCCAGATGCAAACAATGTATCTAGCATAATGGCGGCAACACCTGTGTCAATCATGGCGTGTACATATTCTTTAAGTGTTTCGTTAATTTCGGTGGCGGCTTTTTTTACTGCCTCTGGGTCGTCATAAATATCCATGTACATATCTTGCTGGTTGCGTAGCATAGACAAAACGCCCAGTGGGCCAAACACGAAGCCTACTACAGGGAACTCGCCGTTGGCTTTTTCTACCAGTTGCTTGCACACGTCCAGGTGCATCATCATGCGCTTGCTATTGCGGTAATCTACTTTCTTGATTTTTGAATAATCTTCGATGCTGTTAAGTACAAGGTTGCTGTAGTCTGGGTGTGGTGCATCGTTTTCGTGGAAAACAATGCCTTGACCCCATGCGTCGCATTCGATTGATAAGTCGATTAGGGTAACAACGCAGTCCAGGTCAAATTCTTTTACGCTTTTGTATAACGCGTTAGCGCAAGTGTCCGCGTTTGTACACCATTCTTCGTATGAAGCACCTACCAGCTTTCTTGTTACGCCGGCTAGGATTGGATATACAGGAGTGCGGTCTGCGCCTTGGCGCATTAGTGTTGCTACAACTCTTTCCATGGAGTTCATAAAATTCACCTCTAAAGTTATTTTTTACACAAGAGAAGTCTATGGCAAGTACCGAGAAATTTATTGTATGATATTCGCTTTTTTAGCAAATTATTAACAGGAAGTTGCGCAAATGCGAGAAATTGTGTAATATTGAGCTAAATGGGGCATTTTTGCAATACCTTTGATGCACTGCGTGCAGTGTATCAAAGGTATCGCAAAAAATGGAGGTGTAATGGGTGTTACATAAAACTTCATTAACTAATTCTTGGCGGTTGTGGGTGCTTATTGTCGTGCTGTTTGCGGCTGCTACCGGTATTATCAGCACAGCTTTTGGCGTGTTTCACAATCCTATTCCACCCCCTCCCCTACCCTTTCGCGCGCCTGTGCACCCCCATTATCGTAACCTAAACCTGCACCCAGGCGGCACAGCCTGTGAAATGCGCTTCCTGTGGCATAGTCAGTCACCTACAGGCAGTGTTCGCCTATACCGCGGCGGCACTTTTGTGCAGGAAATCGACTCCACCACCCGCCTTATATCAGCACGGGAAGAATATTATACAGTGCACAAAGTAATTGCTACTGGGCTAAGCCATTCTGCTAACTACCAGTACACCGTAGTGGGAGATGGCTTTATTTCTATCCCAAAAAACTTTCGCACAGGTGGCGACGCATATTTCAGTTTTATAGCTGTGGGCGACCCGCAAATTGGTACGCCCTACCAAACCCCCAGCGTAGCCCTTGGGGTATGGCAAAGTGTACTAGATGCCGCAATGGCAAAAGTACCCTATGCTGCCTTTATGCTTTCCGTGGGCGACCAGTTGCATACAAATAGCTGGCCTTATGATGCCCATCAGGGCGTTATAGACGGGGTTTTTGCCCGTTCCCAGGAAATGTATGATATTCTGCTTACGCCGCAGCAGTTTCATAGTTTGCCTTTTGTGCCAGTGCCTGGCAATCACGAGGCTGGTAGCCGTAACGCCAACGGCCATTTGTGGCATTTAAACCATGCTTTGCATAACCCGCCTGCCCACGCTTCATATACAGTAGCCAACACCCATAGGGTATGGGGCAACACCGTGCACATGGATTACTATATGCGCTGGGGCAATACCGTTATAATTGTAATGGACTACAGCACCCATTACCGCCCGCTATATGGCAGCCGCCTAAACTGGCTGGAAGATACGCTAAACAGAAACGCCGACGCCTCCTGGCGAATTGTAACATTCCACCTGCCGCCCTACTCTGCCTTCCGCCCGCCAGACTCAGATTTTAAGCAAAATATTATCCGATACTGGATACCCCAGTTCCAGCGGCTGGGTATCGACCTTGTGCTTAACGGGCATTGCCATTCCTATTCTCGGTCTTATAATATGTACGATAATATACCACGGCGGGGCCAGCAGTTTTTAGATGCTGCTGGCAACCTTGTGCCCTACACCACCAACGCTGTACTCAACCCCTTTGGCATTTCTTATATTACCATAAACTCTGCCACTGCCAGTGGTTTTTACAATGTAACAGATATGGCCGCCAGGCCTTTTCTTGCGGTGCACAACCAAAACTTTATGCCAAACTTTTCTGTAGTAAGTGTCACGCCCTACACGTTATCCATTGCAACATATCAGCTAAACAATGATGGTAGCACCACTTTGGTGGATGTGTACACCATAGTTCGCTATATATATGAAGGAATAACCCTGCGCCAAATGGAAGGCAGCCAGTGGGGTTCGCTACATTCTGCCATTGTGCGTTCTCCAATTTTTGCAAATGGCGTAACATTACAGCAAATTGAAAATGCTCTGCCTCCCATGGTTGAAGTGCTGACCAGCATCCGCAACCACGATTTTGGCACTCCAGAGGCCATGCGCCGTACCAACTACCCCCAATACGCCTATGGCGTGTGGGCCTTGCCCGCCCCCATTACTTGGGACATAACATCCATTGTGCCGCCTTTTGACCCTGGTTTGCGCGATGTTGTATACACCATAAGTGGCACTATACACAATGTCGCTCGTGGCAATATTACAATAAATGTAGTCGTTGGCAACCCGCCGTCCCTTGCGGCACTTGGTTACGCGCCAAATAATATAAGCCTATCCCATTCGATAAACCGTGCGTCAAACCTGCACCAAAGTAATTACTGCGAAGAATCCTGGCGTTTGTTGTCGGATACACTAGCATTTGCTCGTAGGGTGTATGAGTCGAATTATGTAACCAGCGCGCAGTTGAATGCAGCCGTGCGCGCGCTGGATGATGCTATGTTTTCCCTTGAGCCTGGTGGGCTAATTAGGTGATTGTATTCTTACAACGGATTACGAACATCCACGTTATATTGCTTGAAAAGCGCAGGGGTAACATCGTCCGCTTTTACATTGCGAATTATTTCGCACAACATATCGCTGGTAACGTCCACAATTACCTTGCCCAGCTCGGCGGTGGCCGCAGAATGGTCGCCTGCAAAATGGTCGGGGAAGTCTGCATACCAAGTCAGCCCGGTGAACACGCCATGCTTTTTTAGCGCAGGCACTTGGTTTTGCCTGTAGCCTTCCGCACCATCCTGCCTATCCATATGGACCAGGTCAGGCCGTACATACAGCATTATCGCCGTTTCACTTAGGCCGCCGTGGTCGCCCAACTCCGTTGTGCCTGCGGCTTCGTAAATTTTTTGCAAATCTTCCTGTGTATAGGACCACATGCCACTAATGTACACAACATAGTCGCGGCCAAGGTCGCACAGTTTCATAGCAAACGTTTCCAAGAACCGAATATTGCCGCC
>Ga0123355_10014707_pt1 | contig 12253 bp, 8 predicted proteins | sample TergutEmb28metaG_3_FD_89872 | JGI IMG/M metagenome (GOLD analysis project Ga0123355, IMG submission 89872) | Embiratermes neotenicus P1 segment gut microbial communities from Petit-Saut dam, French Guiana - Emb289 P1 | ecosystem: Host-associated > Arthropoda: Insects > Digestive system > Gut ...
CGCGGTGACCATGGTCTGGGTAGGTTAGTCGAATTTAGGTTTAAGGGCCCTCCTGGCACTACATCCTCCTATATCACCACTCACATCATCGGGACAACGTAACTGCGCCTCATGGGCGTCCCATCCTCAGAAGTCGGTTACACTTCTGCCATGCCCAGGAGGGAAGACCATGAAGTCCGTAAAGGACATGTGGGGGCATTGGATAAAAAAAAAATTTATGATTTATTTAAGGTCTGCGTACCGCGCAGTAAACACTCTCCATTTCGGTTATACAAAACTTATCTGTTAATGCTGTACAAAGAAAAAGTCCATACAAAACAATTAAACGCAATGTGAGAACCATGTAGTATTTTGAAATGTTGAGCCTGGTGGTACGTGAAATCACCGCCAGGCTTTAAAAGGTTAATACGTCTGGCGGAATGGAAACAAATTAGTAAATTTGTGTGCCGCGGAAGCCTCAAAATTGATAGACGTCCTCTGTCAGGAAGAAACATACCGTAATGTGTGACACATAGAGGCACTGACCTTTGTGATGGACAGGCAGCGAGTCTCAGAAGCAATGAAACGCTGACACGCTTCACAGCCACTCGAAAACATAGTGACCACGTTGCGTCGCGGTAATGTCCTCAGAACGGATAAAATCAGAATCCATGTACATTCAGAGTGTATCCCAGTCTTTAGAATAATTATTATTTGATATACTCTTTATAAAGTTCTCCCTTGCTTTGTAGTTTTCCATGTTCGATTTCCAATGCAGTTAGTTTGGACCACTGTAGTCTTAGACAGTCCTGTCTATTGAATTCGTTATATGCCTCAGGTTTGCATTATAGATGGGAAGCTGCAAGTGGATTGGATGTTTCAGTGGACAGTGGCATAAATCTAAGAGCGAAGAAGATTTATTCGATCCACTGGTAACGGATTCTCGTATAATTAACACTAGTAGAAATGACGGAGGGTGTGTTTTACAATTTGGGATAAAAGGGCGTAACTACTCTGAATCAAGAGTAAGAAGCAATATTTTTCTGTTGATCATCACATCAAAACTGACTTAAGCGAAATATGTATGTCGTCAGAAGTGTTTGGGAATATAGCAAGATTCCAAAAATGCCTCACAGTGTGGTGGTTACACAGAGGGACAACCTTAGGGTTACATTTTTAAGATAAAGATATTCCGGCCAAAAAAAGAAAATGTGGTTTTGGCCAAATAATTCCAACCAAAAGCAATTTTCAGCACAGAAAACACTTTTAATTTCTTACAAAATATTTTACTGTACCCCCAATGTGCTCAGCTATTCCAATTGATCAACCACTAAGATATTCAACCAAAACTCTTGTATGTAGTTCTTGTACTTTTATAATGTTGTGTGTCCATTTCAGCTTATTCTTTTTTAATATTTTGCATACCTCAACTGACCTCCAAATCGCAATTTTTTGCTGACACAAATCTGTCGTCGCAAACAAAATCTTAGTAAGTGGATGAAAGTCAGCATCCATAAATAGCACCCCTCCCATTACATTGAATACACAATGTGATCTATAAGTTTTAGGACTGGTTTTTTTTAAATAACAGAACTAGAGCGATCTATCGGCCAACCTACTAACTAATTACTATTAACCAACATCCGTTCACACACCGAGCTTCGTTTGTTTATCTTCGACAGTGTACGAGTTATAACTTGTCTTGTAAAGTCAGCTTTCTATATACGTCATGGATGGCGGAAATGAACAGAGATTTGCCGTAAAATTTTGTTTCGAATCTGACATATCTGCGACAGAAATACTAGTATTGGTGCAAAAGACTTATGGGAATGAGACTCTGAACTGATCAAACGTTTTAGGTGGTATTCTCGATTTCGAGACGGAAGAGGGTTGGTAGATGACGACGAGAGAGGTGGCCGTCCAAAATCGACTCGAACTGAGGTAAACATTGCTGCTGTTGCTGATTTGGTCAAAAATGACAGTCGAATCCACCAATAATGATAGCAGAATCTTTGAACACCCCCAAGACTGTAGTTCGTCGGATTCTGAAAGAGGATTTGGGAAAGAGAAAGTTGTGTGCACGTTTTGTTTCATAATCCTTGACATCTGAGCAAAGGGTAGATCGAGTCACATCTTGCCAAGATATTATCGCGATGGCCGATGCAGATAATATGTTTTTAACAAAATTATTACGGGAGATGAGACCTGGTGTTTTGCCTATGACCCAGAAACAAAGCGAAAGAGTTCTGAATGGGATGGTGAGACATCCCCTCGGCCAAAGAAACTGAAATTCCAAAGGTCCCGTATCAAGACCATGTTTATTTTTTTTTCGGCTCTCAAGGCGCGGTGCACAAAGAATTCGTACCACAAGGAAAAAGAGTAAATGCAGAAGGAGTAATGGATCGCCTCTTGAAGTGCTTCAACGCGTTCGTCCAGTTGTGTTCTTCTATCGAGATATTTTCTTGTTGCACGATAATGCGCCCGCCCAAAAGCTGCAAGTATTTGCCAATTTTTGACCCCCAAAAAATGTTACAACCCTTTATCACCCCCGTACTCTCCAGATTTATCTCCGCCAGACTTTTTTCTGTTCCCCAAGTTGAAAATGAAATTAAAAGGACTCCACTTTGCGGATGTTGCTGAGATCCATTAAGCCGAAACTGATGTATTAAAGTAGGTCCAAAAAGAGGAATTTTCGGCAGCTTTTCAGAAACTGTACAACCGCGCAAAAGCCTATACATATGCCAATGGAACTTATTTGAAGAGAAAAAGGTATGTGTCTTCGATTTAAAAAAATCAGTCCTAAAACTTTTGGACCGGACTATATACTCGTATTAACCAGATGGAGAAACATGTGGCGCCAAACATGCTGGCTGTAAGTATGGCTGTACTTTAAATCGCGTGCGAAGATTCTGTACCGTGAGGGTATTTCGAATGAAAAATTAATGGTACTTTTTACGGGATCATATAAACTGGGGACTCTTAACTGACTGGTGCACAGTAATATCAAATGTGACTCACAACTTTCAGTATGGGCCTTCAGTGCCAAATTTCATTCGTTCCGTTCAAGAGGTTCGAAGTCAAAACATGTGAAAGGACAATCCGACAGGCACATACTCCTAGTTATGGCTTCATTGCTTGAATTTTTTTTTAAAAAAACTTGTAACTTTAATGATTATTAAATACATTCCGGCAAGGACAATTGATTGAACTATTTTCTCATAGGAATTACAAATTTTGTAATCCAAACTCGTGACGTAATTTGTTTGAAATTCAGCTAGACAGTCATAAGTTTTCTGGTTTAACTTAATCTCTCAACACAAATTCTGGGATGTTACCTCAAATTCGGGCATGATCGATTTTTCCAACGTATTTAATTTCGCTGTTATATCATAACATTACCATTCGATAACACAGTCAGAGATAATGACTTCAACGTTAAATAAACCGTTAATAAAATAATATGTGAAGGGAACAGTGCCTCAGCTTTTTGAGGAGGACGAAGCAACACAAGCACATATAGCCCCCTTTTAATGACACGTGTAACAGGAACCCTCAAAAAGTCCGATGTGACACAAAATTCACGGTCGTTCAGAAGGCTCTTAAAAATGGGTAACACCTATCGATTAACTTTACTGTCCCAGCACCAATAATCTGGGCACCAAATTCCGTGAAAGCCTGGTAACGAAAGTGGCCTTTCATTCAAGGAAACGGGAGAGAGAAAGAAATTCACGAACATGTTAGGGACAGACTATCGCAGAAAGTTGAGGAAATCAGAACAGACACCGTCATTCCTTTAGAATGCTAGGTCTATGCAAGAAAGCTTTTAGAAAGCATTCTCTGGGCGTCCATGAAAAAGCATTGATTTTTTGCCATGACCTCATCAGTTATTTATAAATTACGGCGTTCGTTCGATTCTAACAAATGAGCTCGGTTTTGTAGAAAGAGGTTACAGTGAATGCAAAACAATCTATAAAACTTAATTTAATTGAGGACTATTTTAGAGAGGTACTCAGTACCAACCTAAAACAGGAAATAAGCCCTTGTTCCACTTTAACACTGAATGCATACCTCTGGTTCAGACAGAACATTGTCCGGTAACACTCCTCTCCCCCGCATTCAACAACCTCTCTGTGGTCTGCGAACCGTGATCTATTGCTCCAGGAAACCTCAATTCAGCGTTAAAACTTTGCAAAGAGAAAAGAGAGAGGATCGCTGCCTAGCCAGCGGCGTTCTTTGACAGGGGTGTCAACACCTACGTGATATTTCGCCGAAGGTTTCCCAACTTGGGATCAGCATGCTCAAGTAAACGTTTTCCCACAAAAAAGTAGAATGTGTGAGATTAGGTTAGAAGGTCTAAAAATCAAAAGATTGCTGATGTTTTAGAACAGTGTAAGATAAGAGGAATCGAAAGAGAAAACGGCAATTCACCAGGTCTTCGTAGCGGGCAGGTCTGGTTTCCTATAGCAGCTGTGCCTTACATTTCTCGGTGGTTTCTACAATCTTCGTCTAGGCGGTACATTCGAATAGGCTACGTTCGCTTTTTCGTATGTACTTAACGATCCATTAAAAATCGCTATATAAAATGGCACTATATATTACATAGGTCTATGCGACCGACCAAGACTTACTAAATACAGCAATAATTAAACAAGGAAAGGAATGAAGACAGTTTTAGAGAAACTTAAACTAATTGTGGCGGGTTTCTTTTGCAGATATTCTAAGCGGGTTCTTTGTGCTTCGGTGATAATTCTGTGCTTGATTGGAAAGGGTAATATTACAGAATGCGGTATAGTATAAATAATGATCTGTAACAGAACTCAAGGGATAATGACAAGTATGCGAACATAGGATTTCTGAAATATGCGGGTTACGATATGTTGTTTGTCAGAGCTGGAGGGCATGACGTAGGGAAGGAATGACAAGAAGCTGTAAATATTATAGCGAATTATGTTGCAAAACTGAACTACACTGTTCGTAAAATGAAATTGCGGAAATTACCAAATAAAGAAAAACAAAGCAAAGTTCTTTTGAGTTCATGCCACAATGGAATTACGAGTAGCATGCCATTCAGATACCGTCTGTCTTGCCTGTGTTCGTCAGACGGTCAACAAAACCTCTCACATTTATTGAAACCAAAATTTCAGTATTCTGCCCGTACGAATGCGTCATTAACGCCAATGCCTTTCCTTAAGATTTGCCTTAATGTGATGTTTCCTTTACGTCTAGATCTTCCAAATCCCGTCTTTCCGTCAGACCAATTTATAATGTTCTCATCCCTCTCGTGTGCACTATTTGTGCTGTTCAGTGCTGCATACTTAATTTTATCGCCACACTAACATGCTTTCAAAGAGTACAAATTATTAAGCCCCTTGTTATATAGTCTAATTGTTTTTTCCAGCCGCCTTGTTACTCGTCTTTCTTCGATCCAACCAATCTTCTAAAGACAAAGGCACCAAATATTTTTTTGTTACAAATGAATTCTATTAGAATACAAACTATAAACAAGTTTGTCTTCGTTTTATCTGATCATTGGCATGTGCACACAACAATTAAATCATTTGTCTTTAATTTTTGAAGGTTGAATATTGATAAACTTAAGGTTAGGCCTGTTGGGCGTGTTATAAAGTCGAGAAGAATGAGATGGACGGGGCATGTAGCGCTTATGGGCGAGGGGAGAGGCGTGTACAGGGTTTTGGTGGGAACCCTGAGGAAAAGAGACAACTGGAGAGACCTAGGCGTAGATGGGATGATACTATTAAGATGGATCTTCAGGAAGTAGGATGTGGGGGTATGAACTGGATTGAGCTGTCTCAGGACAGGGACAGGTGGCGGGCTCTTGTGAATGCAGTAATGAACCTTCTTGTTCCATAAAATGCAGGGAATTTCTTGACTATCTGCAAACCGGTTAGCTTCTCAAGAAGAACTGTGCTCCATGGAGTAATTAATTAATTAATTAATTAATTAAGTAAGTAAGTAAGTAAGTAAGTAAGTAAGTAAGGGGTAGGCCCGTATGAAATCTATACGATAAAGTTTGAACTACAGCTTTCCCAGCGCCGAGTTCGATTGAAATTCCGGAAATGTAATATTAGATATACAAGGATAGTAGGAGTCCAGGAATCTTCTCAAGAGCTCATTCCTCGCACTTCACAAGGACACTGCAAGAAATGTACTAAAAATAAGACATAATGAAAAAATAACTTGCACTGAAAGGATATGATTGAATGGCAATAATTCAGCCGAAGATAGTGACAAAATGTCCTGCTTATTGGGTCTGTTTGACCTTTTCAAAAGAATCTGATACGAGGAGAGGGTTCTATGCTGTAGATGAAATAAAAAAATCACCGTTTTCCTGCGATTAAACAGGCTATTGTTTTAATTGCAGCCAGTGATCCTACTTCTCTTTTTGGGTGTACTGAGGTAATAAAGAGAGGGAGAGACAATTTCACAGCTGATTACAAAAATGGCAAAAAAGAAGGCAGCCAATTTTCTCAGCATACAGTAGCATTTAAAATGTATGGCAACTCAGATAAGGTCACGCAGTGAATTCAAGCATCTCCTGTCTCTGATGTGACGAGAAATAAATAATGATGTAGCCATGAGAGTTGTGCGTTGGGACACTGAAAGTGTTCATAAAAAGCATTAGTGCATGATGTGGTGCACGGATTTTAACGCAGAATCTAGTTTGGGCATGATGGATTGCCTGTCGCGTACACAGGGACGGTGTTAAGAGTGGAAGATGATGTGTGGATGTAGGGTAGCAGAGAAGGGAAAATAGAAGTCCTTAAAGACGAGTGCTGCCCTTACTGCATAGTAGAATATGGATTACTGTCCGACACAGACCCATTGTTCATATCTTCAATTTTTGTTATTTTCGGAACTGTATTTACCGTCCAGTTTTCATAAAATTTTATGAATGTATAGTCCGTCCATCTTTCATAGCCTTTCTTCCTATATATGAAAATAGGCGAGAAACAACCCCACTACAATTACCCCACATAGTTTTATAGGAACCGCCCTGTAATTGAACTACAAGATGTATTTATGAGAAAGAAATAACATATTCAGCGTTTCCACAGTATGCTGAAAGGGAATATTTTACACTTCAGATTCTGACATGATAATTACGCGAAGCAAAATATGCATATACAAAATAAACCACGCTTTAAAGGGAAAGTGATATCCAATTAAAACTTCGCCAATATAAGTCTATCCTGTTCATAGAAAGAAAAACTATGCATACTTCGGCAACATTGCATATACAGGACAGATGCGCTCACACATATTCATTCGGTCTCCACAAAAGATAATAATGCAAAGTACATCATTTGTACGTTACATAAAACATCAAAAGGTACACAACACACACATGTGTATATATATGTATATATATATATATATATATGTAAATGAAGCATATTTATCATATGAAAATAACCTACATTTTACGTTCTTAAATTGTGGACAAGGAAAACATATGCCAAATCTCAAATTTCGCACAGATAGGCTCTGGAATCTCTTCAAGTAGGAGGCAAGGGTCTAGTTCAAATTCCGTCATGGAGGTTATAGCAAAGCTCTTCATTCGCGAAGAATTTAAGGAACATTAAATCATAGAAATGCTTGCCAATTTTCGGCTGAAAACACTCTACAGTGTGTTATCTTCCTTTTTACTATCTGCGAACTTAAAAGTTAAAATATAAGAAAGTGTAGCTTCCCTCTTATTTTTTATGGACGTCACAACCGGTCTCTCACAACAAGGTAGAATGCCAACTGAAAGTTATCAGTAGCAGGGCCCTGGCGTAAATGTGTGGACATAATAGGATGCAAAATAAAGCTGAAGAAAATTGCATAATGTGGAGCTGTATAAATTGTCTTTATGTGATAAAATGCGCTGTGCTACTTAGATTAACATATAATTCGCAATAGCAAATTTGGAATGGTCGGCACAGGTTGTATGTATTGCTTTATTATTGGTGTTTCGGTTTATATTGTCATCATCCGTCTAAAAGATTTATTTACGCAAGGAAGTAGTCTTTGTACATACAGATCCCAATCTAAAACTATTCATATATGTAAACTAAATATCCCTAGTTATAACAAGGCTAGTAGGAAAGTAAATAATCCAGTTGTCTAGAAAAATAAATGTTCAGGCCCTACGGAGACAATACAGTCGAAAAACGTAGCTAGAAACAAATTAGGAATAAAAGATATACAAGATGTGTGGACTAAGTCAAATTTATCTTCAGATATATGAATGAATTATGAATGCACTAACTCGTATATTTTAATGCACGCCAAAATTGTTGGAGTAAAAAGTCAAAGGAGGATTAAATGGGCTGATCATATTGCACGCGTGGGGAGAATGAAGATGAATAAAGAATTGTAATGGAAGAAGTATACCCCCCCAAAAAAGACTTCTTGGAAGACTTAAGTGTAAATGGGAAGATAATATTCAGTGACTTTTAAAGGAATAGAAAAAACTCTGTGTCCGGATTCAGTCCGTGTACAAGTCACTGTTACAGTTTTATTGTAATGATAACTGTGATGTGGGATCCCACACAGAACACAACTGAAGTACCATACGTTGACACGTCATTATATTATACCTGTTCTTGGCCTTGTGTAAGGGTCTGATAATGGACTGATTTAATTCGAAACAGGTAGCCAAAGCTTATGAAAGAGAATATAAGTTGTGTTTTGACTGATAATTTAAACTTTTTCTGTTTATTGAGTTTCTAACACAAAGGGATGTGTTCTATTACGTAACATTAATTTAAGAACCCAGTAATAGAACATTTTGGTTCATTGATGTCACTTACAGAACTTTAATAGTCCTTGTGATTGTTCAACTTTCGAAAAAAATTTCTAAGACCGCTGCTACTAATGAATTTTATTAACACAGAAAACATTCATTGCCCTTAAATTAAGCAACATCTCGTCAAAACAAACAAAAAACTAACAACCTAAAGCTGGTTAATATGATAACGCTTTCATCCTTCACGTCACTTCCAGCAGTCATCAACCACACTTGAAAAGAAACGACTTCTCATCTAAGTAACTTATATGTAAGCCATAAAAGTGGGCCCTGGTATTATGAAATCCGCCAAGTCTGAGAACGGCTGACGTAATCAGAGTTCTCATTTCTGCGGACAGGCGATTTGCAGCCTTCTCGATGCAGAATGGAATTCCATATAAAGACTGAGGCAAGACACGTAGAAATGGTTTTACACGGTAAACATATGTCTTCCGACAGACAATTTATCTTCCCAGCAGTTTTTTGGATCCATCTCGACGTAACGGTTAGGATTACTTGTCCGTGACATTTGTGACCAGACCACCAGTGTCAGTCGGCACAGAGCAAGAGTGACATAAATTCGGATTATTGAATTTGTATATTCGACTTAGGAGTACTTATCAATATATTATAGTCGACAGTCATTACAAATGTAGCGGGATTTCAAAGGATATGATCCCCACCTGTCTGACACTCTATTAGAAATAACATCTTACAAACGAAATTGTTAGCAGCACGTCGAAAACTACAAATATCAATAAACGAATTTAACCCTTAGCCTGCTAACGTGGAGAATATGGTGAGCTCCTAATAATGCCAACAGATGGTAGATGGGATTTAATTCGGCGTTTAAAGGGTTAATAGTATCATGTACGGACATAAACCATAACTGACTTCATGCAACAGAGTCCTTCTTTAGAAGCTAAGAGGTTTTCACATACTCAAGAAATTCCTCGTATTTTATGGAAACAGAAGGATCGTTACCTTTTTCTCAAGAATGCACCACCTGTCCATATCCTGAGTCATATCAACCCTGTCCTTGTCCATCCTACTTCTTAAAAATCCATCTTAATATTATCCTCCCATCTACACCTAGGTCTTCCAAGTGGCACCTTCCTTCCTTCCTTCAAGTTTCCTTATCAAATCACCACATGCATCTCTTGTCTCCTCCACACGTGCCACATGTACCGCCCATCTTATTCTTCTTGGTTTGATCACCCGAAAAATATTTGGTGAGGAGTACAGATCATAATGCTCCTCAATATGTAGTCTTCTCCACTTCCCTGTTACCTCCCAATTGGCCCAAATGCCTTCCCCATTCGCAGACATCAGATGTGGATCATAATCACATACAAGTACATCGAAAATCAGTGCAACATGAAAAATCGAAAACGCCGATAAATGCTCTCACAATGACAAAACACTCGAGTTTATACAAAATAGTTAAAGGTGTTGATAGTACCAACCTATCCAAGTAACAAATATCTGCGTCTCCATTTCGGAGAAATATTGCGGAAAATATTATTTTGTTTTATATAGCAAACAAGAGAAAGCACTTTGGTAAAATATATTTCATTCCATATTGCTAATCACCAGTATTTTTCTGTATGCATTAAAATTTAATGCACGAATATGGAATACATTGAAACTTTTTTGTTTATTTATTTATAATTTAAGCTTTAATTAGTTCTGTTTTCAGTGATGTAAATTATACAGAGACGAAATATAGGTTGATTACTAACAGCGAGTTGAGGAGCTATGGAAGGAAATTGTCGTAGTGTAATTTAATTTTCTATCCGTTTTCCGTTAACTGATTAGAAACAATAAACTTCTCAGTTCACGCGGTCTCCTGGCCGAGAGTGACCGATGCTAGACTGTGTCGTGCTTCTTACCGTTCGACAGTTTGATACGAAAATGGGTAAAGCATAATGACTTTTTCAGCCCATATAATTGTGTAGTTAAAAATACGAATGAAAAACGGGAAGTTACTAGCAGTATAACGTAAAGGTTTGTAATATATATATATATATATATATATATATATATATACGATTTTTACGTGTATAAGGACTCTAATTTTGTGTTGTGTGCTGTTTTATTTTGTTTTATTTTTTTTTGTTCTATTACGTTGATAGGCGCATTTTGTTTGTGTTATCCAATACTCTGCTAATCAGTGCCGGGTTAAAAGAGGGCCGACGTTGGTCTGACATGTCCTATTCTTTATGGATTCCAATTTGTAACACTAAATGCACATAAGTTGAATTACATGATTGAGGGTGGCAAACCGAGGACCTCGGGAAAAGCTGGCCGAGCTGCAAATTTTCTTTTAAAAAACCATTAGGAATGCACGGGAAGAGAAGCAGAATAATTGAGGTGAGCAACCGATACCTTCGATTTTGAGTTATGGTACTGGCCTACGTAAAATCACAGAAAAATGTGCGTATGGCAGGGTGCGTGTCCCTAACCCGCTTCGCTATGCTGCAGAGAACTCACACATTTGTGCAATACTGTTTTACTCTTTGACTAAGCATATAAAATGCTCCGTTAAATTCAACGGATGTTCCAAAGCAATTTTAATATAAGTTTAAAAACATGTTTTAAATTTACTTTCAAAAACTGTTGGCTACAAATTAAGAATACAGTAAGTATGTTCCATATCTGTGCATTGACGGATAAATCAGTCTACACAATAAGACGCCTCGAAATAGATTACGCAGGGTAATGAAACACCACTCCCCAACTGGCAGAAGAAATCATGGTAGACCTTTGAAGAGACTTCTGGATACGTGAGACCGGAACGGGTCAACAAGTGGCCCAACTCCATGACAGATATATGATGATGATGACATTAAGACCAACAAATGAACTTACGTGAGATGTGTTTTGCACGTTATTCGTTACCGATATGTTTCAACCGTTGTCGCAGTCATCATCAGGATAATATCAAAGATTACAAGCAGTCACAAACAAAGTGTTACAATGCATAAGTGAACCAAAGTGTGAATGGTTCAGTTACGAATAACATGTGATCAACACATTTCACATACATGCATTTATTGGTCTTGCTGTGTAGAATGGGAAAATACTTATTTACTTTTTGAAAACGTGTTTATTTTGTAACAAAGTAACGGTAAGTTGAACTTATTACAAACGGAATACGTTCCTATAAACTTTCGCCGAGTTCCAGTCGATTATCTTGTAAAGGGCAGTGATCAGTTTTTGATCGTCCTGTATTAGTATTGTAAATATGAGGCCTCGGCATTCTTGGGGTCTTCTCTCCAAGAAGACAACATATTTTGAATTTAACACATTTTAAAGAGAGTTGACTCATGTAAGTTTTGATGAAAATAAATCGCACTAAAAATTATATTATTATAAATTTAATACAAATTATTCTTCATTTCTTAGAATGTCTTCGACTGTGGTGTGTCAACAGAAGTCTTCCACAACGCCGCGGGCGGTAAGGCACGGTATCGACATGAC
>Ga0123355_10014708_pt1 | contig 12253 bp, 11 predicted proteins | sample TergutEmb28metaG_3_FD_89872 | JGI IMG/M metagenome (GOLD analysis project Ga0123355, IMG submission 89872) | Embiratermes neotenicus P1 segment gut microbial communities from Petit-Saut dam, French Guiana - Emb289 P1 | ecosystem: Host-associated > Arthropoda: Insects > Digestive system > Gut ...
AATTACCCTCCTTCCTCATGTACCGTACACCGAAAGTTCGGTACAGCCCATCGCAAAACCCTAACGCAGAATTGGCGAATCTTTTTGAGGGCGGGTGCCCAAATGGTTTATAAATTTCGGGGGAAAAAAAAAAAATCTTCGCGAGCCCACGGGAGGTGTGAAGAGCCAAATAAGGTCTTGGAACTTTCCATGATTATCATTAATTACTGAATTCTGGTTATTAATGCATACTATACTTACATTAAATAATTAATTCATGGTATAAATACGAGGCATATTCAGAAAGTAAGTACAGTTTCGTTGTAAAAAAATCGAGTAAGGTTTCGTATAAAATTTTATTGTTATCAGATTCTACACTCTTCAAACCATTTTTCCACATATTCGCCGCCATTATTGAGGCATTTATCGTAGCGGGGCACAAGTTTTTGTGTACCCTCCCCATAGAAAGCGGCCGCCTGTGATGTTAGCCACTACTGACAATGTCATAGAGTAGAGTCCTTGAAATCTGAGGAAAGTGCAGGGACAGATCAGAAATTGTGAAACATCTGTCGTCACGCACTCTATCGTTGACCTTACGCACCAAATCATCATTCACCAAAGATGGACGCCCACTTCGTGCCTCATCGTGCAGTTTCTCTCATCCTTCATTGAACATGCGAACCCATTTCCTAACCATGCCATCACTCATCGCATTGTCGCCATACACTTGACAGATCTGGTGATGAATCTCGCTTGGTAGCACATTCCTAGCGTTCAAAAAACGAATTACAGACCGTATTTCAAAGTCGGCGGCCCCTTCAATTGTCTTAAACATGTTTAACGCACATGAAAAAACATAAACATAACACGAATTTCACGAAATGTCGTCTGTGGCTTCTCAATTGATACAGGAAGTCACTGCACATGCGCAAAGTGACAGTCTTGAGGATGCGCGAGAGATATGCGCAGACGGTACTTACTTTCCGAATAACCTACCTATCTAATAAAGGCCTTCTCGAGGAATACGATAGGGAAGAAAATGTGGCAGTAACTGGGGCTGCTGCTACTTCCTGTTTGAAAAGAAAACTGTAAAACATTTTGCTCCATGTCATGTGTCCGCCTAGTCACCGCCCAATGATAAATATCCAGTCAACACTTCGCACCTCTCCCGGTTTGTGTAAAAATGTTTCACTAGCAGTGTTATTTGGTAGCAATATTAATTCATACACATCCTCTAAGCAGACAGAGATGTGCACATACACATATACACATATGTGCACAGTACACAGACGGTACTCGAGCAAAAGAAATATAAAAACATGGGACAGCAGTAAAATCCGCGCGCCAAGGAAATCTTTCCGCGTGCCACAGGCTCGCCAACCCTGCCCTATCCTATGCCAGGTGAGTCCACCCCGCGCTTTTCTAATTCGCTCTCCATACGTTTCTCCCGTATACTACTGCATCTTCACGTGGCCCATTCTTTCACAGATCGGTACATTGAGAATCCGATGTAGATTCCATAGCGTTACCACGCTTAGTGGAAGAAATTAGATCATGTGACGGATGACAGCGGCGGCAGCTGTGATGATGATGATGATGATGATGATACAGTAACACATAGTAGAAACCTCATGGTGCGTGTTTCTATAACGTATTCACGAGCTTAGGGACAGTAGGAGAGACAGGGCTCTGGAGCCGTCTGTTCTTTGGTACAGGAACAGCGGAACGTAGACAGAAATACATATGGGTATCATTTACTCGTATACGATGTACCGCGCATTGCGACTGCTCTTGCTAACTAACGACCCCCCCAAGTATTCAATTACGCGATATTCGTGTTCATCCACGACGATGGTGATGACAACTACAGTCGCTGGAATCTGATTATGCAACTTTTCGGCACGTATTATCGCAACGTGGGCCACGATGGTATAATTGGTACAGGGACTCGCTACGGGCTGGACGGTGCGGGGATCGAATCCCGATGGGGCCGAGATTTTCCGCACCCGTCTAGACCGGCTCTGTGGCCGACCCAGTCTCCTGTCTTTCCCGGCCTTAAAGCGGCCGGGGCGTGGCACTGACCACCCACCCCCATCTGGTGTCCAGGTTAAAGAAAAAAAGAGTACAGCTATACCTCTACTCCCCTTCTGGGTCTTCATGGCCTGTTCTAGGGTGAACTTCACCTTCACTTTTACCACCAAAACGCCGGCAAATTTGTACTAGGCTACACAAGGTCACACCCAGAAGACGACAATCTCAATGTTCAGTATTCATCCATTTACACAGCACAGAAACACAAAATTGTAATGGCGCCTTGGGTGAGGTGCCGATTAAACTGACAATGGATGGACTAGTGCCCCCCTTTTTTTTATCCAGGACAGTAACTGGGGCCCTCTAGGGACCAATGCGTCTTACCTCTCCATCAGTCAGGTCTGTAACGCAGCCTGTCCCTCCATCTTGCTCATCCAGCAACGCGTCAATCTTAAAGTTATCGTCAGACTTGACTTTTATTACGTTCGCTCAACTTTTCTTTCAATATGCATCCGAGTTCCCTGCCGTAGTCCATATCCTGGCTCAGAGTCTCCGGGTGCGATCATAACTTTAGATGGAGCTTAAAGGCTGCTTCGGGTTGTTCATTTCGTAAGGTTTTTTCCTTATTTACTTTCCGGTTGCGCTATAAATAAAAGAGCGTCACACAGTTGTGGAGAACGCATTGGGAGAGCGGTAATGCACCTGACTCTCTTTAAGAGGACAGACTGGTCGTATTTTCAGGAGCGACATTACAGCCATCGTTGCAGCCGCATTCTGAAACAATATGGGGTAAAAAGTCTTTGAGAAATATGAAAGTTTTGTTACTATAAGCACGGAAAGTAAAATCGATGTGGCGACTATGCGAAATCAATATCTATACCGTTTTAAGGTCGTTAAATAAAGAACCATTAGAGATAAGCATGTACACTATGTATGGTGTTAGATCATAAATGTACGCACAAATTCTACGCCTGCAAACGGTGATGTTTTGCGCTGACGACTCCTACCTACGGAACCAAACTCCGTACGACTAGTCAGAGCAGTGCACCGTCCGTCGGTTTGCCGTTGTGATATGGAGTTGACAGTAGTTGCTAACCGAACCAGAAGATGGTGGGGAATAAACAACATTAGAGGTACCAGTACTTCTTAGCTCCGCAATCTTGAGTTTCGTTGAAAGAATGACAGCCGTGCGTGGATGAGGATATCCGCAACAATAGTGTCACAGTGGAGAAGGCGATAAGGGTGCGGAAATGGAAAACGTCACCGAATTTGAGTATCCACCCGGCACTTAAGCTTCTTCAGCTGCAACATGCCCCGATGTCGTTGGTCACCACGAAGTGTCCCAGTAAGGGTGTAAGAAGACTCGGCCTGCTGAGTTACTTGATCTTGCTTGGTGGTGTCCACAGCAGAAAGAATTCCCACGTATTACCATGTTAGCCTCTGACAGAAGCTTCTCCCTCAATGTGAGAGACCAAGTTCCAAACCCAAGCACAGCAAAGGTAAAGAAATCACTGTAAAGGACTGGACAGGCCCTGAAAGTTTCAGGAGGTTGAGGCTCCCAGATTTCAAACAATCAGCACATGAAGATGGTAAGGTTGTCAGCCCTACGCACCGGCCGACTTTACCCCGCAGAAAATATTCCTGGTAATCATTTGTGTTTGAGGCTGAGTCGAATGCATGGACACAGTGCGGCCAGAAAGATTATGTCAATGAAAAATTCCCAAGACGCCAATGGGAACTGAACCCGCCACCTTCCGGCTTGTAGCGCAGTGCGTTCACCAACTGCGCCACCGCGTGTCACCACACGCACACAAACTAACTGGCAATATTAGCGTTCTTTGGGCAATAATATTTACATTTTTTGATAGCAAACTGAAGACAAATGGGTCCCTGTCACCACAGCATGGCGCGTCCTCAGATTGCGGATGGAGGGACGCCCTCCAGATATGGAAGGTAGTTGCAAGTATACTGAATAAGCAGTCGCGGGCAGCCAGTAAAGGGTAAATCTTGCGGATTGGGCGAGGTGCTAACAACTCCCCACCGTAAAAACTCGCAATGTTACGAAACACTTCAATCATTCAAAACAAAAGGCCAAATTATACCTCAAAACTTTATCCCAGTTTATTTTGGTCGGCGTGGCAGCTGCCAAGGTAAAATGCTAAAATTCCACTGCGCTTACAGCGAGTAACAACCAGTTTTTTTTATTTCAGAGGACGTCAGACAATCTGTCTGTCTCTCAGCATACGACACAAGGCGTATCGGAGTGACGACGAAGTCGCACAAGGCAACCTCCGTGTCTTTACACTGTCCAGCGTCTGCCGGAAAGCCTTTCCCAAGATTTCTGCACACTGGATCACTTACACGAACACAGCCGCAACAAGATATAAAACTAGGCTGAACTAAGCCAACCTGTTTTACTTGATACTTACATACATGAGAACTGTAGTGACAAGAGTCTCGTGTTTCAACAGCAACCATCCCACAAGTGATCACGGATCACAGCTGAAGATCTTGTTACAGTCATTCACTGCGGTTAGATTGTTGGCTAACAGGTTTTCTTCTGCTTCCACATGAAGACTTGGCGTTTCGAACAGACGACTAAAGAACCAGACGGAGCAGGGTCTCTTTTCAGAAACTTGTGTCCACTTCACTGTATCTGCTGTTTTCAAACTTTAATGCATTGTACGCCTGAGCACAGTTCGACAAATATACGGACGCCATGGGCAAAATATTGAAAAACTAACGACTTGATTTTTAATGTAACGATCTCAGTAACAAACAGCCGCTTCTATATCTGCGATATTCATGCCAAAATCTTGTTCTGGACCGATTAAGAGACAAAACACCCACAGCAAGAGCGTTCAGTGGGATTGCAAAAATGAGGGATTTTCTTGTCCCTTGCAAACTAGTTTGGAACCACAGTTTGGAAACAAGTGAATCTGCATCACAGTTGCGTAATACAATTCTGATGATAGTGATGATGATTACGTGCCCTAGCATGTACACCGTGGTATCATCACAGTTACGTCACACAATTTTGATGATAGTGACGATGATTACGTGCCCTAGCATGTACACCGTGGTATCATCACAGTTACATCACACAATTTTGATGATAGTGATGATGATTACGTGCCCTAGCATGTACACCGTGGTATCATCACAGTTACGTCACACAATTTTGATGATAGTGATGATGATTATGTGCCCTAGCATGTACACCGTGGTATCATCACAGTTACGTCACACAAGTTTGACGATAGTGATGATGACTGTGTCCCCCAGCATGTACACCGTGGTATTATCACAGTTACGTCACACAATTTTGATGATAGTGGCGGTGCTAAATTTGCGCCGGTTTGTGCATCGTAGCATGATCATAGTTCTTGAACAGAATTTTGATAATAGTGACGGTGATTATGTCCCCCAGCATGTGCGTCTTGGTATCACCACAGTTTGTAACACACTTGCGGTGATAGTGACGGTGATTAATGTGCGCCGGCGTGTGTACTTTCGTATAGATCATCACAACTCTTCTCATCTTCACTGTATAGGTGGGTAGGACATAATAGTTGCGAACAGTTCTATCTCATATTCTTGCACACTGGCTGTATTTTTGGCACTGTAACTTTCAGGAAGTTCAGCAAATTATGAAAACTCCGGGCTTATAATCCATAACGTGGAGTTCTGCATGTAAAATTACATTTCCGAAGGAATATCGTTCTCTTCGTACTGCATGGTACGTTGATTTAACTTCCGTAGTTTACCTTCGGAAGTGTACCAAAACTTCAGTAGGCTAGGAGCAATTTGGGAAAAACATACGCTTCTTGTTTGGAAAATAATTCTAGGAAGCGTGGCGTTGATCACCCACCCCTAGCTAGCGCCGAGGTTAAGGAAAAAGCAGGGTTATACCTCTACTCCCTCTTTTGGGCCCTCGCGGCCTGTTCTAGGGCGAACTTAATATTATTATTAAATCACGGATAAAAACAACAGTAGAAGAAGCCCACACATCAAGAATTAAACGAACATGACATCGTAAGTAGGTCGCGTCTGTGGGGCAATGTGTGGCTTCATACCTAGGAGACGCGCGGTTCGATCCTCAGCGAGGCCAGATACCCTGACCAGGGCTTGTCTGATATTTTCCCCAAGTCCTCCAAACCAATACTGGAGCAGTATGCCAAAGTTAGTCACGGCTCTATCCAATACCGTCCTCTAATCCTTCACCCGTAATTATCTTCCCATTCGACTATATATTACGATGGGACATGATCAAGTGGCATTAAATTGAAATTATAATTAACAAGTCAACATAGGCGCGCGCCAAGATTCTGGGAGCCCAGGTAAAACAGTGCTTAGTTTGGTCTAAAGTCGATTTATCTCAGTGGGTGGGGTATTGCAAAATCACAGTACGTGACGTGTCTATGGTGAACACTGCCGGCAATCAACATTCAACACGCACACAACAGCCTTACAAGAAGTGGGATTTGAACCCACGAGCAAGCCGGGCAGGCCTACATAAGCTTCATGCTTTCGTAACCTAAGGCAGAAAACAGCAGTGAATGATGAGCTTCGCGTTCTGGCCGCTTTACCCAGGGAAAGAGAATCCGATACCGAATAAAGAGGCAACTCCGTCGACAAGCTAGACGCACATAGTACGACCGAAGTCCGTACCGGGACTCGAATACTAGACGTGAAGGCGTAGCGGCTCATTCGGCTAAAAATTACGATCTACATACACGACAGCACAGAAGTCATGACCGTATCACTGGTAGTTTATGATTAGAGTAATGTAACACTGAGGCTTTGTGAGCACCGACATTAGATCGCCATACTTCAGTATGCAAAGGCAAGGCCTATAGGGAAATTCAGTGAACCTCGTAGACAAAACGTGCGAAACGTGGTACTCGGCGGATGAAAACTGTAATTCGAGTCGTGTCATTGCTGTTGTCATTTTTCAATGTTCTTTGGTGTGACAGGCCGTGCAGCACGGTCATGTGACCATTCTTCCACTTCCGGTACCATTAGTGCATGAGCTCCACTGTACAGTTCCACTTGATTTTGTAACTTCAAGAAATAGAACGAAGGCGAACCGACTTAAATCATATAAGCAAACCGATGCAACATGCGATGTACTCCAAATCTGTCAAACAGGAGTGGCTTTGCTAATGCCAAGGAGGTCACTTGAGGCCTCTTCATCGCGGACGCTCGGCTTCGGTCTCAGGACAGTCAATGTGGGGTCTGTCGTAGACAAAGTGGCATTGGGACAGATTTTTTCGCTGGGTAGGCTACGTTGGGACCTGAGGGAAGGGGACCACTTGGAAGACCCAGGCGCAGATGGAAGGATATCAAAATAGATCTTCAAGAATTGGGATGAGGTGAATGGACTGGATTAATCTGGCTCAGGATAAGCACAGGTGGCGGGCTCTTGTGGCTGCGGTAATGAACGTTGGGGTTCCATAAAATGTCAAGAATTTCTCGACTAGCTAAGGACCTGTTAGCTCCTCAAGAAGGACTCTGCTCCATGGAGTTAGTTAGTTGGTTGGTTGGTTGGTTGGTTGGTTGGTTGGTTGGTTAGTTGGTTAGTTAGACTACGTTGGTGTTCCCTTGTCAATTACAGTTCCAATATTCGAAATTCGTCTATCCATTATCCGAATGAAGAACGATAAACCCAGCACTGGCCACTCTTCAAAAGGACATAGTCTCACTCCAACCAATAGAATAAGAATAAAAACACAAGAAGAATTAACAATGAACACGCAAATGTTATTAATTAATCGGCAGCTTTTACTCAGCCGGACTACAGGCAAAAAGACGCAGTCAGATGCGACTGCAGTTACACACAACACGATAAAATCTAGAAATATAGCAATAATTACAGGCCAAACCAACAAACACAGAAAAAAAAATTATCATCGAAATGAATACAAAATAATGGATTTACAAGAAAAAAAAACAATCGATGCGTCTCATAAGAGGCTGCTGTAACCTAGTTCGCTTGTTTAAAAAAAAAAGACTTAATCAGTACATAAGCCTAATGACGTAACGAACTTCAATTATGTAGACAATCATGACTTCGAAAATGATATATTTTCAAGTTTCGGACTGGAACTTTTAACAAACACTCACTACATTAACTGCGTGTTTAGATCTGTCTCCCTCTTCGGATAGCTAAATAGACGAAACATGTCGGGTAGGAAGCGTATTTTAGCCGTATCTGATGGAGAACGTAATTAAAGTATTTCAATTAGAGACCTACAACTTGCAATCTTCACTACAATCCCTTGTTTAATGACGCTCTGAAATGCTAACTTTGCTCATTGCTGTGGTGTATACATTCAGCGACGGGTCTATTTATTGTGTTCTTAACCGACTACAGCCGTGGTTCTCAGACTCTTCAGTCCATGAACCAAAACAGGGGAAATTAAATACAAAATTCCCATGGAAAAAGCGGCACGCCACTAGAAGAAGACTTTTCTCACCAGCAAATTTGACTTAGAGTTACGGAAGAAACTGGTGAAGTGCTACATTTGGAGTATAGCTTTGTAGGATGTCGAAACGTGGACACTTCGGAATATAGATCAGATATACCTTGAAAGTTTTAAAACGTGGTGCTGAATGAGGATGAAGAAGATCGGTTGGACCCATCCTGTGAGTATCACAGAGTCAAGGAGGCTAGGAACATCCTACGTATCATAAAAAGAAGGCTAAACGGACTGGTCACATCTTGAGCAGGAACTGCCTTCTAAAACAAGCTATTGAGGGAAATATAGAACGGACGAGAAGATAAGAAAGAAGAAGTACGAACCTACTGCACGATCTTAAGTGAAAGAGAAGATACAGTAACTTAAAACAGGAAGCACTAGACGCAAAGTCTGGGGAACTCGCCTGAGGAAGAGGCTACGGACTTGTCGCAAGAGAGCCTAAGTGACGATGGCGATGATGATGATAATGACAGCCCTGTATCGTCCATCACATGGACCTTGAGTGCCAAACAGGACCAGTACTTACTCAACAGCCGAACGAATCTCGGCAGATTTATGACTAAGATGTTAATAAAAACGGCTTAGTATGGAAGTTGATGGCCCATAAGAGAGCACTAAGTCAGAATCGCTGGTCTAGCGTCACAGAGATAAATCTGATGCGTAAATTTTCGGGTAGAACGTGCTGATATGTGCACAAATTGTTCACGATCCACAGTCGTTACAACAGGAGGTCATAAAGCAATTACGCCCAAAAAAAAGGATTGTTTGGTTAGGTTGATCTCATTGTTTGCTTTCCAGCTATTGCCTGGAAAATGTAACAGTGCTAAATGAAACTGTAAATGTTGTCAATTCAAGACCTTCAAATTTAAAAATAAGCTGGGCATTGTCAATACAATGCATTACTACTGTCAGCGTACAGATACAACCCATCAACATGGCACAGCCGCGTTTAATATGATAAAGCTTTAATGTCTATACATGGGTGCCTATGCAGTAAACATGCAAATGATGTTACGATCTGGAGAAGGGACGGGCACTATTTTTAATCTGGGGCCGAAAATCGTATTTCGATGTATTTCTGCCCACGGCATCAGGGCAGTTACAAGCAGCGTATTCAGTCCCACTCTGAACACAAAATACCTGAAAATTCAATCCAGGATTTATTTCAAGCGAAGATATGTTAAAGGACAGACGTCCGGTATAGCAAATTACATAAAAAGTCTAATTACAATAATTTTACACTGTATTTAACCATAAACTGATTTTACGGATTTCAATATTTTAATTTTAATCATAATCCTAACTCAAATTTGGACACTGATGTGTAGAATAATTTCTACAAAAGTTAAAACGTAAGCTGCACACGTCTATAAACTTCTGATCTCCCTGAAGATGGCCGACCGGTACGGCCGAAACATGTTGCAGCAATAATTAATAACAGAAAATTTTGCAACAGGTTGGTAATATATGTTGTGTCTGACTGAAAACTTTGCTTCATATTTGGTATAATAAAGCCAAATAGATGCATTAATTTCTCAAAGTTCCGTCCTGATCCTGCTCGCAAGCTGTCAGCAAACCTGTATGACATATACCATTGCTGTGTGTACAGTGAAAAACTCCTGATGATGGACAAAGGAGCTGTCCGAAACATGTAGAGTTTTATTCCAAAAATACATATGAGATATTAGTGCGTCTAGTTGGTTTTATTATAAGGATTTATCACGATGCACGGTCACCTGAACGTCAAATGAAAACTTTGCATTTTTTTCCCTCGACTGAGCTATACACAGCGGGATCTATTCCAATAAAGTAACAAGAAACTGTGCCATAAGCTGGTCATAAATACTGCATAAGTGGCGGGCTCTTTGTAATGAAGCTTCGGGCTCCTTAACATGCGGGGAACATCTTGACTAGCTCAGAAACTAGCAGCTTTGCTTCATGGAGGAGTGTGACTACTCGCAGTTCATAATTTCAGCTCTAGTTGGATTTTTCCTCAAAGTGTTGCTGGCAAGCCTGAGCGCACTGCTCACAGTATTTCCAAGATTAGGTGCCCACAGGCACACAGTGAGCGTTCTATGATTGCGCCTCATTTACACACCTATATTGTAATTCAATATGTCATTTCCTTACGACGTCATAAAGTGCGATATGTTAATCACGGCACCATCTAATGGCTGGGTACAAGTTTCCGAGAAACGCCATATGAAACCGGTTTCAACTCTACCGGCACCTGACTCATTTGTAATGTTGGCAGCAACTTCCTTCAGATCCCAGACCTACCTGTTTTCCGATGACAGGTTGACGACGTCTACAGACTTCCTTATCATGCCCTTCAATTACACGGAAGAAACACAATTCAACTTGTGTGGAAATGAACTTACAGAACAGTGCAAGTGGGTAAAAACGACCACAACTGTTATCCAAGGGTTACCACGCATGTTCTTCTCCCCGTACTTTTCCTCTTTTTTCGACCACCAACATTTCCGTCTGGGCGATTTTTTTTTTACCTGTAGAAATATCCGGATTTTCGTATTTGCTGTTCTTAAAACTTCTACATACTTTTGATGGCACTACAAATGCACAAATATCTCTCTTCTTCGTATATAAATAAATTAGTAATATTATTCGAGCATCATTCAAGTCAAAAAAGACATATGAGTTCAGCAGTTCATGTAAGTTCGGAAGGTCTCGGAAAACATTGGCGCGGAAATTCTGAACAACTTTAAATCAGTGAAAAAGACGCTTAAAGTTCACCTCTCTCTGAATTTCACTCCCATGAAATTTAAAGAACCATTTGGTCGAAGTGGGAAATAACCTCTTCTTGTGATGGATGTATTATATATATATTTACCCTTCCATACACAGTCAATTTGTAAAGTGCAAACATATACATTTACATTTACAAAACCTCAAAAGCCACGGTTTTGATCCACCACAAAGAAACGTTAGAACCCAAAAAAACAAAACAGTTAATACCAATAAGCAGAGTCCTTTCTGAAATTACGACGTGTCAATCAGTTAGTGAACAAATTCCCCTCCTTTTTATGGAACCGGAGGAAACACCACCGTCTTCAAAAGAGCTCGTGAGCTACAAGAATCCTGCCCGCACAAGCGCCCTATTTCTATATTTCTATAATATTCATCTCAACATTTTCCTTCTATCTACGCCTAAATCTCCTGAGAGGCAACCCTTTTACTGACTAAATTTCTGTATGCATTGCACATCCTGAGTGCTACACGTCCCGCCATCTCATATTTCTTTGTTTCATCACCTTAGTAATACATAAGGGCCGTACATAAGGTAGAAAAACACAAATTTTAATAATGAACTAAACGGTGTACAGCGTTGTCTGGCAAGTCGATAGCTGTTCAACTGATACATTTAGGGTACTAAACAGAGCACGACAACTTGAAACCATACTGTTTTCTCCGCCACGCTTATCCTGATCAGGACGCACACAGCCAACATACATCCGTTACATCAAACACTAAAATTATTTAATAATTTTTTCCCGGGTTTCTCCCGGGGCTCGTACCCAGGCCGCCGCAGTGAAGGGCCATTGCCGTACCACTTTCCCCCCCCCCCCCCCGACGTCAGTCTGACTTCAACTTACTTATGCTATGGAAACTCAAGTACCTTTTGTTTTCATTGTTATACCGTGCAATAGTAATTAATTAGTATAATTAGCCAGCGTATTGCACCTTATTTTATTATACAAACGTTAAAATATTATAAAACTCATATAGAATTATAAAATTAT
>Ga0123355_10014709_pt1 | contig 12252 bp, 12 predicted proteins | sample TergutEmb28metaG_3_FD_89872 | JGI IMG/M metagenome (GOLD analysis project Ga0123355, IMG submission 89872) | Embiratermes neotenicus P1 segment gut microbial communities from Petit-Saut dam, French Guiana - Emb289 P1 | ecosystem: Host-associated > Arthropoda: Insects > Digestive system > Gut ...
AGCAAAGTGCTGTTGACGGTGAACTGGCAAACCACCAACGACTTGTCGGAAGCGGTCTTTGGCGAGCTTCCGCCGGGACATTATGACGTAGAGGTGAGTGCGGTCGGATACCTCCCGGCGCATAAGGAGGCACAGGTCATCAGTGCATGGGCTCCGGTGAGGCTGGAGGTGAATCTCGAGAAGGATCCTGAAGCCGCGAGCCTGAGCCTGGAAGACGCGCTGCTGCCCAGCCATGCGCGCAAGAACGCCCGGCGCGGCGTCGAGGCACTGAAGTCGGGCAAGTGGAATGAAGCTGACAAGAATCTCGAGGCGGCGTACAAACTTGCGCCGGACAATCCGGATTTGAATTTTCTGCTGGGATACGTTTCTTACCAGAAGAAAGACTACGGGCGGGCGAGCGGATATCTGGGAACGGCGACCACGTTGAGTCCGCATAATGTACAGGCGCTGACGTTGCTGGGCCGTGTGGGACTCGAGCAGGCAGACTATGGCAGGGCGGTGTCGAGCCTGGAACGAGCGATCATGGCGGATTCCGATTACTGGGTCGCGCACGATCTGCTGGCGGCTTCTTACCTGAAGGAGCGGGAATTCGACCAGGCCCGCGACCAGGCACAGATTGCCATCGAGAAAGGAAAGAGCAACGCCACCGCGTCGCAACTGGTCTTGGGACAGGCGCTGGTGAATCTGGGACAGAAGCAGGAAGGGATCCAGACGCTGAAGAACTTCGTACAGGCGGTGCCAGACAATCCGAGCGTTCCTCGGGTGAAAGAGCTGATCACGAGGCTGGAGGCGCCGGATACGGCGTCGAGCATGCCCGGGGACACGGTGTTGCCCGGGTCGGCAAAAGTCGACGGTGTGGATCCGATGATTGCCGCAGCACAGCCCACGTTCTCGTTGCGGCCCTGGCAACCGGCGGGAATTGATACGAATCGGCCTTCGGTCGCAACAGGGATGACTTGCCCTCTGGAAAACGTGCTCCAGCAGAGCGGAGCGCGAGTCGAGGAATTGGTCGGCAATGTGTCGCGGATTGCGGCGATTGAGCATCTCCTGCATGAACAACTCGACGAAGTCGGCGAACCGATCACCAAGCAGACGCGGACGTTTAACTATGTAGCGTCGGTGTCGGAGCCGAAGCCGGGGTTTATCTCCGTGGAGGAATATCGCGCAGAACATCTGGGCCTTGCCGATTTTCCGGATCAGATTGCGAGCAGCGGCTTTGCCACGCTGGCGCTGGTGTTTCACCCAGCCATGCGGGACAACTTCGATATGGTGTGCGAAGGTCTGGGAGAATGGCAGGGACAGGCGACATGGCTGGTTCACTTCAAACAGCGCAACGATCGTCCCGCACGGATGCATGACTACAGGGTCGGCTCCGAGGTCTACGCGCTGAAACTCAAGGGGCGGGCATGGATCACCGCCGACAAGTTTCAGATCGTGCGGATTGAATCCGAACTCGCGAACCCGGTTCCCGAGATCAGGCTGGCCGGCGAGCACCAGGTTGTGGAATACGGGCCGGTGCCATTTGCCAATAAGAATGTTCAACTGTGGCTGCCCAGGAGGGCGGAGATCTACCTGGATTTCCGGCGGCATCGGTACTACCGCAAGCACAGCTTCGATCACTACATGCTGTTTTCGGTGGACGCGGAAGAGAAGCGGAAAGAGCCGAAGGCACCCGCGGATGCCAAGCCGATCGCGAACTGAATTCCCCTCCCCGACGGCTTTGGGCGCAGGCTTCTGAAGTGGAGACCCCAGCGCTGAACGCCGCCTGTCTGGCAACAAAACTCTCCACGCGATCGGGCAGGCAGAGATCCATTCTTCTGTGCGTGCCTGCATCGTGCGTTCGCAGAAAGCAGAAAGGCAGCCACCAGGGATGCTGTCCGGGGTGTGATGGCGAACGGAGAGCCCGAAGCAGCCCGGCTGAGCGATTTGCGCCCGGGAATGCCCCCGAGAGTCCAGGCAAGACCCATGAATCCGTTGACCGTGGCTTCAATGGCCTGCATTTGCCGGAAGATGGATGCGATGGCGTCTCCGTGCTCGCTGAATTGCTCCATCACAATTTCAGGCAGGTGGTCCTGCATCTTGACGTCATTGACGCTCATAAAACCGCCGGCAACCGCGTCGGATCGGACATCGCCATCGATGCCTCGCATCGCCGGAATTTCTCCGCTGATTTTTTTCAGCGCGCTCGAGGAGTTGACGGCACCTGGTGGCCCTCGATGTGGGAAAAAGCATAGTGAGCGCAGGCTGCAGATTTGCTCGAGCAGTTTTTTTGTTGCTCACGAGCCCAGGCCGGATTCCATGACAAGCTACTCCTGAATCATTGCGTGTTCAGAAGCATGCTTCGCGTAAGCTGCAAAAACCTGTGCTTTAGCTGTAATCCCTTGCAGTTCTCAAAGGCCAACTACGACGACAAGCGTTCCTAAGCCGTCGTGTTTTCATAAACATGGTTCCGTGAGCTGCGGAAACGGATGCCTTAGCTGCCATCTTTTGTCGCAGTTCTCTGTCGAAAGTGGAAACCAAGTTCAGTTGAGGCTGTCACACTTCGAGATGCTCCTCACAGGTGAGGTTGATGAGGCTGAAAGCGAGACGAATTAGTACATTTGTGATGGAAGTTAACTCCTGGATGGTCTGCGACAAATTACAGTTGGTGATTCACCTGCACAGAAACTGCCGGTATTTTGCGGAGAAAACTGAGGAGCGCCAGCCGCAGGCCGTAAAAGAGTCCTCACAGTTTGCGTTGAGAAGACAGGCCCAACAGGAGCCAGTATGAGACGAGTAATGCTGTTGACACTCTTGGCGGTGGCTGTGCCCACGGCTGCTTTGGCAGAGACAATCGATTTCACCACCGGACTGTTTCAGATGGGAACCGTGACCAGGAACCCTTCAGGCAGCTTCCTGTCGAACAATTTCGCCGTCAGCGTGACCGGAACTTTGGCGACAATCGATATTTCCGTACCTACCCTAGGTTCGGGTTGCGACACCAATACGCTGGGGATGTGCATGTTTAGCAGCGGCACGGTAACAGTCAAGAACACCTCAGGTGCTACCATATTTACAGACAGCCTCAGCGCGGGGATGATAATCAAAACGAGTAATGGTGCAACCATCACTGCAACCATGAATCCCAACGTCTTGGATCCTACCGGGGGAGTTGTGAGTTATACGCTTAGCTTTGCACGGGGACCTAATGCCAGCGATAACCTGATTGGTGGGACCGGATTCGCCTCAGGCAACAGCGTCATCCCGGAACCTGGCTCGCTTGGGCTTCTTGGAACTGGCATGATCAGCCTCGCTGGGATGGTCAGACGCAAGGTCAGGATGTACGTCGGGAGCTAGTAACTCTAGAAAAAGTTTGGCCTGTACGGGCGGGCCGCTTTCTTCTCGATCCTAGGAAACGCGGCCCATCTTATCTGCGAATGTCGTCAGGCCAAATTTGTGTGATGTGGAGCACTACTTTGTATCGTTGTGCACAATAGGGGCCGCTGGTCAGAAGAGCTAGGCCGTGCTGGGGAGGGCTGATTCCTTCGGACTGATACGAGTCTTTCGTGGAATCTGCAGCGAAGCGGCAAGGCGAGAAACCAGCGGCCTCTGCCGTGAACCAATGTTTGCCTTGAGATGGAGTGGACGCCCCGGGCAGAGTTGAACTGCCGGCGAACGGTCTAGGAACTGGCGGCTTTCTATTCCATCCTGCTTGGACCAATAACTTTCGGTCATATCAGTTGGGTCAAATCAGGACAAACGGCACTTACCAAGCACATCTCTCAAAGCGTTCTTCGTCTTTGACGTTCGCGTCGAACCAGCGATCGGCAGCGCTCGAACGCGCTGCCTTGCTGTAAAGGCGTTCGGATCGTTGTCCGCGGGGAGATTCATCCTGACGTCTGCGCTTATCTTCCGGGCGCGCTCCAAAATTTGGCCATGGAAGCCGAAGCCCGCCGTTCGTAGCTGTCTGCAACTCTTCAAGGCGCCGCTGCACGGTCCAGAATAGGTAACGTTCAACCTCCGCGTTGTGTCGGTGCTGGGCAAGTTCGTTATCCTTTTTGTTGCTGGTGATCCCTGACGACCTTCTGAGCCGCGGCCTGGCTCTCCAATCATCAATCTGTTCCTGGACCATCGCAAGACACGAATGTATCCGCTCGACGTACGGCGCTGGAAGTCTTTCCGGCCGTGGTAAGCCTGAGGATCAACCATGAGTTCGCTGATCAGTAGATTAACCGCGAATGCAGCTCTCTTGCCGGGACCACTGCCAGCTGCGCCTGTCCAGTTCACGCCGATCGGCACGCCAGTGCCTTCGATCGGCGAGGCCAGCACGAAATTCAGATCGCGGGCGCGCGCGTGAGATCCATGTGGAGCGTGGCGTTAGTGACGAAGAATCACTTGCGCGCGCGGACTTCAACATCTTTCTCATCGACCTTGACTTTGAGTGAGCGCCATCCGGCACCGGTCGTTGTGTCCATCGAGATAGTAGCCAGCAGGTAGTAGAAGAAGGAATCATCGGCGGCGCGCTTGAAGCTGGTGGTTAAGTCATTGGTGTTGAAGAAGGCGCGTGCTCTGGTCATTTCGGCAAACGGGTGCAATGCGTCGGTGGTGGATTGCTGTAGCCAAATGAAGTCGAGCGGCTGGCGCTGGATCGGGAGCTGAGCTACCAGAGGGCGGCCTGCATCAAAGAACAGGATTGGGATTGATGAGGCCGCTGGCGTCAACCGAGTAGACAGAGATCTCCGCTGGGGATGCTGTCCCGGGCAGGCGATGGCAAATGGAAATCCGGCACTCCAGCCCAGATGAGCGATTTGCGGCCCGGAATGCGCACCGGCGGCCCAAAGCGCGTGCGCTCAGTCGCTTCTCCGATGAAGGCCGCAACCGGAATACATTTTCTCGCGAGGCGCCTGTCATCGCCCACGCACAATTGGCGAACGCCGGTCCGGTCGTCGCCGGCCTGCAAGTCGGACAGTGATCTGGGCAAGAACGCAAAAACAACGCAGGTGCCAACCTCGGTGCTCCCGGAGATTCATGCGGATCCCGGGTATGGTCCGTGAAGGGCGGTCACGGCGGGCTCCGAGCGACCCCTGGCCGCAAATCGACGATCATCGCCGCGCATATAAGACCGAATCCAATGCGCGGCGGCGACGATCGCACTGCGATCGTGAAGGTCGCAAGCACAATGAGTGATCGGCGCCTCGACAGACGCCGCGTAGGCGCGGACAGCTGGATGATGCCCTTTTGAGCCAACACTTGGTGCTCGAAGGACTTTTAGGCAAAGTCGACGCATACGAATAGCCCCGCATTCAGAAGCGTGGTTCGCGTAAGCTGCAAAATCCTGTGCTTAAGCTGTAATCTCTTGCAGTTCTGAAAGGTCAACTACGACGACCAGCGCTCCTAAGCGGTCGTGTTTTCAGAAACATGGTTAGGTAAGCGGCGAACACTTATCGCTCTGCCGCCCTCTTTTTTCGCAGTTCTCCGCCGAAAGTCGAAATCAGCGCGCGGCAGAGGCTCTCACACTTCGAAATGCCCTTCATGGGCGAGGCTGATGAGGCTGAAAGCAAAACGAATTATTACATTTGTGATGAAAATTGGCTCCCGCATGTCCTAGAACAAGTTACAGTTGGCGATCCACCTGCACAAACACTGGCGGTATTTTGCGGAGAAAGCTGAGGAGCGCCAGCCGCGGGCCGTAAGAGATTCCTCACTGTTTGCGCTGAGAAGGGAGGCCTAAACAAGCATCGTTCAGGAGCTACGAGTATGAGACGAGTAGTGCTGTTGACACTCTTGGCGGTGGCTCTGCCCACTGCTGCTTTGGCACATACCATCACAATCGACTTCGGTGTTGCCCCCTTTGGAGGTACACCGACCTTTGTCGGCACTAGCCTGGCGGCCGCGACCTCGGTCGACTTGGGAATGGAACCATACCAGGTCAACGAGATACACCCCGACGACCAGTCCGGCCTCATGTTAGGGAGTACCGTGAGCCTCTCGCCGACAACTTTTAATATTGCCGGCATCGCAAGCGGCGGTATGGGGACGACTGATTTTACCAAGTCGTGGACGGCAAATGGCATCACCTTTACCGAAACCTTCACATCATTCACCCTGGTGCGTTCACCAGAAACAAATTCACTTGCGCTTTCTCTAACTGGTACCCTCAACGCTCCGGGTTTTATCACCAACGAGCCAACCACGTCGGTCATCAACTTTAACAACGCGGGCGGAACCGGTCACACCATGAACTGGTCGATGACCGAACATACGATGGCCGTCATCCCGGAGCCGGGCACGTTTGGGCTTCTTGGAACTGGCCTGATCGGCCTCGTTGGGATGGTTAGACGCAAGCTCAGGATGTAAATCCAGAGCTGGCGACTGCAGAAAAAGTTTTGCCTGTACGGGCGGGCCGCTTTCTTCTCGCTCCTAGGGAAGGCGGCCCTTCTTATCTGCGAATGTCGTCGGGCAAAATTGGGGCGATGTGGAGCACTACTCTGCGTCGCTTGTTTCTGGCTAAATGCGCAGGGTGCTAAACGCAAGCGAAGCAAAAACGAGGATAGCGGCGATGCAGCCTCCCGCAACAAAATCCGCCCGCTGAGGTTAGCAACTGCTTGCATATCCGTCCTTGCACCAGGGCACTGTGCGATGCGCTGAAATCCATGTTTCATTAGAGAGTCCGCAGCCTGACCCGGCCGCCGTTTCCCTAATCCGCGAAGCGGGACAAACGTTCGCGGACCTGAAGGATGTCGGCTATCTCCGTGGGGACAGCCGGCAGGCAGACAGTTCCCGACCCTCGCGAATCTGCAGATACAGACCCCAAGACGAAAAATCCGATGGAACCGGCGGCTGAGCAGGCCGAGAGCAACGCCGACAGCTACGCCTTTTTCGCTTTGGGTCGGCTTGTCGTTTTCCGGTGTCGAACTTACTACCCTGCAATCTAGGTGTGCGAACCGCATGGTGGCGTTCGTAGGCTCGGCCGAACCTTGAAGCCCTGGTTGTGGTTGTCGTGTCGCGGTTTATTCGACCCATCCTTTATATGTGTCGTCTTTTCTCCCCGCCGACACGTTATGCGCGAGATCTTCAGGCAGTATGCTCAGAAGCTGAATGCCTCGCCGTTGTTCCCCTCCCACTTCAGCCGCTCCAGCCAGCCGTCGGTGTTAACATGTGTGTGTTCTTCTGTCCGATTGTGGGAACTTTGAAGAGCTATTGGAGGTGGACGTGCCGGTGATTCCAGGATGGTTCTACAAATTCCGTCGTGAGACGGTGATCTCTCGCGCTGGTCAGCCACTGCAGACGAAGACGGGTATCGAAATTGGGGGCCACATAGCCAAAGAAGACGCAGTAAAAGAGATTCAGGCGGGAAGAGACGTTTACACATTAAATATAAGGGATGCGACGGACCTGGCGGAGCAAGCAGGTGGTGGTCGTAAGCCGGGTGAGCCCATTCCACATGCTCCCCACCATCCTCCTCAACCCTCCCCAACGGGACGGGAGGATGTTTATTACCCGCACATTCACCCATTCCAGCCAAAAAGCACGCACGCCAAATACGGGCACGTTTTCTATGGTCAGCGGGGCGATGGATACGTTCCGCGAGATTAATCAGGGGGAAAGGCTTTGTATAGCGTACAGGCACTTTCTACAGTAGAAGAACTGCCGCCGGTGCGCCAAGAATTCCGCGCGGAAGAAACCAGGCGCGTCGGTCGTCGAGATAGTGCCACACAAAATTCTCAGGGGCAAGAAACCATGACGAACCGTGACTCCGGTTCCAATTCCGTGGCGAACACGATTTCAGTAGGAGCTGGCTACTTGAACAGATGGGCAGATTGTCCCTGGTCTTTGAGTAGCGTAACTGCCTTGCGGTTAAAGGAAACGAAGTCTCCCCGCTAAGGCGCAGCCCATCATAGGCAATCCCCCCCATCGGCGAAGTCGCCGCCAACCTCCAGCATGGTCCAGTCCGGCATTGGCACCGACCAGATCGATTCGCGGTTACTCCGACGAACTGCGAGACTATGCCAGTCCAGCAACTAATTCGCGGTGGGCTCGGCGCTCTCTCGTGCATCCTGCCATGTCGACATTAAAATGCATGTTAAAACGACGTCATGGTTGACACGGCTCGATACCCTCGCCGGACCGCCCCTCGAAAGGCGGTTTCTTCCTACTCGGACTTCGCGGCGTCGGCAGCAGCACCTGGGCAGGGATGCAATTTCCCGATGCGCACTTTGAAGACCTCCCGGATGAGTCGCGTTACCAAACCCTGCTGGCTAACCCGGCACTCCTGGCGGCAGAGATCCGCGATCTGGCTGCGCGACGCATGGTGGTCCTCGATGAAGTGCAGCGCGCGTCATCACTGCTCAACGAGGTGCATGGGTGGCATAGACCGCAAAGCGGTGGACGCTCACGAGAGAGCGTCCACCATGACTGGACCGACCTTTTGCCGATTGCTAGAACGTCACCCCCGGGAGGACCGACGTTCCTTCCGCGCGGACCGCATCCAACAGGTTTGGATTCAGTCCCAACGCTTTCAGAATGGTCGGTGCCACCTGTGCAGTACCCACCACAGCCTTGATCGTACTGGGTTTGAACTTCGGATTGGAGAGCAGCATGACCACGTTTGTGTCGTCATGAGCAAAGCCCCCGTGCTCGGCCAGTTTCGCCGTGCTGCTGGAGTATGTAACTCCAACATTCGGAGTCACGATGATGTCCGGCGTACGAGGATCGATGGTTGGGTCGTTATAGTTCAGGAAGAGCGAGGGGCCAACGAAGATCTGCCCGAGCCCGATTCCGGTTGTCATGGAAGGGTTCGCATCGAGAATCGCGACCGCGGCGTCGGTATCGAAGGAACTAATCAGCCAAATCAGCGAGACGTCATCCTCTGTAGGTCCGATTCCGGTCGGGTTGTTCGTGGACGCGGAAAAGGGAATCATGCCCGCATTGGACAGCAGGGTCGCGGGTGAGGTGGCCTTGATGGTCTGGCCGACGTAGCGGCTGGGATCGATGGGCGACTGGCCGTGTTTCGCGGTGATTACAATGAGGGTCGAATTAAGGAGCCCCTGTTTGTTCAGCTCGCTGACGAATGCCTTAATCGAGTCGTCGACGAACTGGAATTCTTGCAACAAGGCCGGGCTGGGCGTGCCGGCGGCATCCAGATATCCGCCCGTCACACCGCTGCTCGCTTCAATGAGCTTCTGGCCCACGCTTACGGCCTGGAAGTTCATGCCGAAGATGGTGGGAACTTTGGTGGTCTTGGTGCCGAGGGAATTCTTGCCATCGATCTGATTGAGGATCGCGTTCACTTTCAATTGGTCGTAGCACTGGATGTTTTGGAAGCTGTTCGTCCAGGCCGTCAGGTCAGAACCCCTGTCGGGAACTGGAGAGCAAGACACGCCCGTTGGTGTTTTGACTCCGGGAAGAGCGACGACATTGGAGTTGATTTCAGGCGAGTAGTAGTCATCAAGCGCAGTTGGCCCGACGCCGGAGGAGACGGAGGAGTAGGAAGGGTGCTTGTCGGACCACGCCGTGTATCCGCCGGCCGTGTGAATTACGCTAAAGATGCTGTTGGCGCGGACAAAGTCCCACGGGAAGATGGGCGCGCAGCCATTTTCAGGGTCGCGAACCAGTTTCAGAGGATCGATCGAAGCGATGCCACCGGCAGTCAGTGACGCGCCTGGGGCGCCGCCGTTTAGCTTCGTCTTGTTGATGTCGATGCCTTCGTCGTACTCGGTGGTCGTCCCGGTTGGCGGCCCATAGGGAGTACAAGGCCCAGCGGCATTGCCGTTGCCGGTAGTTTTCGCCGGTGCATTGTAATTCCTGGAATATGCGACGTCGTAATAAACGCCCGTCAGGGCCGGCGTTCCACCCGTGGCGAGTGCTTCGAGGCCAGGGAATGAGTCGGAGGGCTTTGAGGTGGTGGCCGCGACGTAGTTGATCCCGGTCACGCCGAGGGCCGCCATCGCCGGGCAAAAGGGCTGGTTGTTGTTTGTGGTGCTGATGCCATTCGCACAGTTCAAGAAATCAACCGCATGCATTCCGTCGACGCTGATCAGCAGAACGTGTTCAATCTTGTTGGAGGTTTGGGCGAGTGCCGTCCCCACGACGCACACCGCCGCGAGGGAGAGAGAAACAGGTGTCTTTTTCATGGTGACCTCGGAATTGACTTTGCTGGCGAAGACACCATAGTCACCGTGACAATGGGCCAGAACTGTAAAGAGCGACAGCGACACCTTTCCCGACCCTTGAAGGGAATATTTATTTTGGACGGCGGAGTCGGTTCAATCGATTGCAGATTCGACGATACTATGCTGTGCATAACTTGTCATACAATTGTAACAATCATGCAGCGAATCTGACTTACGGTTCGTCCAGCTAACATATATCCTGACTACTAATCGTCGCCATTCTCATCTTACGAAGTTATTTCTCACATGGATACATCCGTCCACCCATAGCACTCGCTCTGAGAAGCTACAGATCGGCGAAGGCCTCGCTGTTAGCTATAACAGGCTGTTTGGTAAATGACTGGCCTGTAAGTTACAACAGCTACCTGCTTGGTATATCCAAGATAAATAGCCTATAACTAAAGAGTAACAGGGGCTATCTCCTGAAGAGCCTATCAGGCCCAGAAACTTTTGCCTTTACCGGCACCCCTATTGAAGAACGTATACCAAACTGCCCGGCAAATCCTGCTAAAGGAACACCAGGTCGGCGCTGGCTGAACAACGCGCTCCATCTGCAGATTCCTCCGGCCTTGAAACGCTCGGAACACTACGGCAAGTCGGAAGGCCAGCACGGAGACGCGAGGCACGAACGAAAACTCTGATGCGGAGAAACACAGGTCTGGCCGGGGCGGATCCAATGCCAAACGTGTCTCATCGTCGTTGAAAGGTGCTGTGACTACGACTGGGACTCTATTTTAACGGCGCTGCGTGAGAAGCGCACACCCGGAACTCGAGCTCGAAGACCCACTCAGGACGCGTTCGGAATAGTCCCCTTGAATTCGAGAAGCGCCCGACAGGCTGCATCTAACCAGGTGACAACTGCGACCGCCCCTGGATCCCTGTGCCCCAGCACACGCGACCCGAGATAGCTGGATCTTCCCAAGCGGGGTTTCATCTGTGCCGTCTGCTCGGCGCCCTTTTTGGCCTCCTCAATCGCAGCTGACAGTGCGTCCCGAGATGCATTCCCTGCCGCTGTTTTCAAGGACCTAACAAACGGATCCAGTGCATCCAGCATCGTGCGGTCGCCGGGCTTGGCCCCTCCAAGTTGGCTGATCGCACGGCTACCCTCTTCGACTGCTTCTGTCCACTGCGCGAACCCGATGGCGCCCTTCTGTTCGAGAACTCTTCCGCAGCGAAGAAAAAGGACTCCATATAGCGGTCCCGAGGACCCGCCCAATTCCTGCCGAAGCGTATGCCCCAATGCTTTGATCGTGGCAGGAATATCGTCAAGTGGGTATGACTCTAACTTTTCCTGTACGGCTATGGCGGCGCGTTTCATGCTGGCGCCAAGATCGCCATCGCCCGTGATGCGATCCATTTCAGTCAACTCGGGCTCTGCCGCAATAAGCGCCTCACATGCGGCAATGATCATCTGTTTGACTGCCATCTCGGATCGAGTCTGTCCGAGGCCAGCAGACCGGGTTTGCGCAATAACGGTCGGTTCCATCTTCGATGTTGGAATAGCGGTCCGCGGAGGCTGCCGGCGCATATTCGGCCACGCTGGAGCTGTCGTTGGCGCGTCCAACCAGCGTAACCAGCGCTCGCTCACCCCGAGCAGGGAAATTGAGACGCCCGCCATGTCAAGCGATGACAAGAATGTGCCTGCATACAAACGCTCCACAATAAAGCCGCTCTTTTCGAGAAACGGCACGACGTGCCGAGCGAGGATGGCAAGCTCCATTTCCGTGGTCGCGCCGAGGTTGTTGATCATAACCGCGACGCGCCGTTCGTCACCAAATCTTCCGTACTTTAGAATCTCCGCCAAAAGTGCCTCACTCAGCTCGTCTGCGGGCCGCAGATGCGTTCTCGTGACACCCGGCTCCCCGTGGATGCCGAGCCCGACTTCCATTTCATTGTCCCCGAGCTCGAAGCTCGGTTTGCCCACTGAAGGCGACGTGCCGGCCGACAACGAGACTCCCATGGTCGCTAAAGACTCGATGGCCGCTCTCCCGATTGCCGCCACTTCGGCCAGGGGCATGCCCTCAGCGGCCGCAGCGCCCACGATTTTGTGAATGAAGATTGTGCCCGCGAGGCCTCGAGGGCCTGTGGCAGAACCGTTTCC
>Ga0123355_10014710_pt1 | contig 12252 bp, 10 predicted proteins | sample TergutEmb28metaG_3_FD_89872 | JGI IMG/M metagenome (GOLD analysis project Ga0123355, IMG submission 89872) | Embiratermes neotenicus P1 segment gut microbial communities from Petit-Saut dam, French Guiana - Emb289 P1 | ecosystem: Host-associated > Arthropoda: Insects > Digestive system > Gut ...
ATAAGTATTGGCGACATTGTTCTTCTGTTCCATACTTCTCTTGAAATTCTATCAGCGTCATTTGCTTCACCTCGCGATTACTATATCACGTTATGAATTAATTGGATAGTCATGAAATATATTGAAGAAAAAATAGTGCAAATGAATGCTGACCTGTGGGAAATTGTGAAACAACGCTTACGGGAAAGCGGTTATATTATAGATGAAAAAGAAAGAACGGCCACTCTCCCAGCAGGAGAAGAATCACCGCATTTATTCTACTATTGGACTGGCAGCCAAAGCAGACCATACAAGGGACTGAAAAAATACGGTGCAGGTAATGACTTCAAACCAGCTTCTGGGCGAGTTGCGCTGACAAGTCCTATCGGACGCGGTGCGATTCATAACATTGAGTGCGCTGATATGGGGAGTATTACAACAACCGCTAACATGCCACCCTGCCAAATCGGGTTTTACACGGTAGAGGTTGAAAGCACAACATACACAATCTTTGTAGGCAAGACAGAAACAGGGCAACCCTTGACCGACAAAGAGTGCCGGCGCATTATGTTTTTGCCCGTTGTGGAATTTGAAGAGCAAGATAAAAAATCGGCAGCATGGCTGAGAGTTTCTACCGGTGGCACAATGTTTCACGAGTTGGATAGGTTTATTGATACCGAGACGTTTATTCAAAGACAACTCGAAAACCGCACGTCGGCGCAGAATGAGGAAATCGCCCGTATGCGTGAGGCGAACAACCGCAAAAAGGCTGACTTGGAGCGCAACCTCAACGCTGTCCGTGCGGAGTTGAAAACAGCACAAGGCAAAACGGACAAGGGTTTATCCCGGCTTGAAATTATGAGGGTGGAACGTGAAACTACCTTGCTGATTAAGCGGATTAAAGATATAGAGAAATCGCTACATTATGACAAAATGAAGCTGGAGCAGGAGCTAAAGGCCGAGGTTGAGGCATTCTTGGGCAAGTCAAAGCTGACGGCAAGACTATACAGGCAGTTTATACTGAACGTGAAAGGTGCGGAATGATATGGAGAAACTAGACGGACTCTCAATGAATGTAGAAAAAGAAGCACTCCAGCGGTTGCAAAGCGTGTTCCCGGAATGCTTTGTCGAGGGCGAGCTGGACATAGATAAACTGCTGACCATGTGCGGCGAATATATCACGAACGATTTTGAAAAGTATAAATTCGAGTGGCACGGCAAGGGTGACGCTATGAAGTTGGCTCAACGCCGTTCCGCCGCCTGTCTGCGCCCATGCAAAGAGGAAAGCGTTAATTTCGATACGACGCAGAACCTCTACATAGAGGGTGACAACCTTGAAGTGTTGAAGCTTCTGCAAACGGCGTACTTCCGGCAAGTAAAGATGATATACATTGACCCGCCTTACAACACCGGCAACGATTTTGTGTACGAGGACGACTTCAAAGACCCGCTGGCAAAGTATATTGAGATTACGTCGCAGGCGACTAAGAGCAACCCAGAGACAATGGGGCGGTTTCATACAGCGTGGCTGAATATGGTGTATCCGCGGTTGAGGCTTGCGGCTAATTTGTTGCGGGATGATGGGGTTATATTTATCAGCATTGATGATAATGAAGTTCATAATTTGCGGAAGCTGATGGACGAAGTATTTGGTGAGGAAAATTTTGTTGCACAATTTATATGGCATTGTAGGCAAAACAAGGACAATAGGAATATATCAGGCGCGTCCATAGATCATGAGTATGTACTTTGCTATTCAAAGCAATCTGGTTCGAGGATTCTTCGTGGCACTGACCGTAAAACAGATCAATATACAAACCCTGACAACGACCCGCGTGGCGATTGGACGAGTGCCAATATGGTAGGATTGGCAACAGCAGATGCTCGCCCAAACCTTCATTACGACCTTATCCATCCTGACACAGAGGTTAATTATGGCTGCCCGCTTAAAGGATGGCGATATGATAAAAAGACCATGCAAAAGTTAATTGAAGAAGACCGGATACTTTGGCCTGCAAGTATTGACGGACGACCAAGGAGAAAAACATTTTTGAATGAGCTATCCGATAATCTCCCCGGCTTCTCTTCTATATTCGGAGAAGGCATGTACACCAACACCGCGACGAAGGAGCAGTTTGAACTGTTTGATGGCCATTGGTTTGATTTCCCCAAACCATCCAAGTTATTAAAAGAAATCATTTGTCAGACAACTGGCAAAGACGACATCATACTTGATTTTTTCTCCGGCTCCGCCACAACTGCCCATGCCGTTATGCAGCTTAACAAAGAGGACGGCGGCAACCGCCGCTTCATCTGCGTGCAGCTCCCCGAAGTCACCGACGAAAAATCCGAAGCGCACAGAGCCGGCTACAAAAACATCTGCGAAATCGGCAAAGAACGCATCCGCCGCGCAGGTGCTAAATTGCTAGAAACCGACGCACAAATGGAGTTGGACAACGAACGCCCACCGCTTGATGTTGGCTTTAAGGTATTCAAACTCGACAGCTCCAACCTAAAAGAGTGGGACGGCATACCCGTTAGCGTAGGCAACGGACAGCTCTATCTCAATCAAATGCGCGACGTAATCGACGGTATCAAAGATGACCGCCCGCCATTAGACGTAGTGTATGAACTCATGCTAAAGCTGGGCGTACCGCTTACGACCGATATTGAGATAAAGGAAATCATGGGCAAAGCAGTCTATTCTGTGGACGGCGACCTGCTGCTGTTCTGCCTTGACCGCGATATTACAGCCGAATTTGTAGAGGCTATGGCGGAACTTGCCCCGTTGAAGATAATCGTCGCAGAGATGGGCTTTGCTGACGATACGGCTATGGCGAATGCACATTATATCCTCAAGGATTTGAGGATTGAAATAAAGTTGGTGTAAAAAATTATTAACAAAACAGGAGGTATTCACAATGACTCTAAAGCGATTTAAGGTAACTAATTTCCGCTCTGTTATAGATAGCGGATGGATTGATTGCGACAATATCACTTCATTGGTTGGCGTGAACGAGGCTGGCAAGTCTAATCTTTTGTTGGCATTGTGGAAACTGAACCCTGCCCGCGAAGAAGGTGATGCGGCAATTGAAACTCGTGACGATATGCCAAGGGGATTTTATACGGAATGGAAGGATAAGGCTGATGAAATCGGTTTTATTACTGCTGAGTTTGAACTTGGCAACGATATATTGGATAAAATAAGTTCTACATGCGGATGCACAGTTGAAGATGTCCAAATAGTGCATATTTCCCGATATTTCGATGGAGAGCGCACCATTTCTTTCCCCAACTATACTAAACCAAACAAAATATCATCCGACCCGTTGAAGCAGGAGCTTGCAACAGCTCAAGACAGAATCGGTAAATTGGTAGAAGCTACCGAAACCACTCCGAGCAAAAATGAAGGAGAAGAAGATACTGTTATTTCCGAAAGTGGAAACAAGGAAAGTGTACTAAATGCCCTTCAAGAAATTTGCGATTTTATTAAAGGCAAGAAAACCCTTGCCGCAGACGATTTCTCAAACATCAAGACTATGTTTCCAACTGAGTTAAAACAATTAAAGTCATCAAAAATTATTCCAGCGTTCAATAGCATAAAACAAAAAATATCCAGTATTGCTTCAATATTGGATGTAGATAACCCATCTGAAATTGATAACCTTTACGATTTAATGTTGGATGAAATGCCCTCATTTGTTTATTATTCGGACTACGGCAACCTAGACGCGGAAATATATATGCCAGAAGCTATTGACATGCTTAAAAAATCGAGAACAAAAGGCTTTGTCAGCACAGCAAAAGTACGCACTCTGCGGATGTTATTTGAATTTGTGAACTTGGATGCAAATTTAATTTGGGAGTTAGGCAAAGACCCCGCTTTACAAAAGGAAGTTGAAACTATAACCAAGACCATCACCCAGACTGTTACCAAAACTCACAATAGCTATAACAATGTCGGTAGCACAACAATAAGCGACCCTGAAATAGAAACCAGCACCAAGACAGTAAGCGTCAAACCAAGTGATGTTGACATTGCGACCGCAAAAGATAATAAAGCCGAGCGAAAAATCCAGTTAAACTCAGCAGGCACAAATTTTACAAAAAAATTCAAAGAATGGTGGAAACAAGGCGACTATACATTTAGGTTTTCTGCTGATGGCGATTATTTTACAATATGGGTATCAGACTCCGTGCGTCCCGACGAAATAGAACTGCGTGAAAGAAGTACGGGTTTACAATGGTTTTTCAGCTTCTTCCTTGTCTTTTTGGTAGAAAGCAAAGAAGCTCACAAAGGCACAATACTCTTATTGGATGAGGCTGGCTTAACATTGCATCCTTTAGCTCAAAAAGACTTAGTGGCATTTTTTGAAAATCTCTCCATAAACAACCAAATTGTACACACCACTCATTCGCCTTTCCTAATTGACATAAATAATATAGAACGGGCAAAAGTCGTTTATGACTAGCTTCATAAAAAGCCAAACGGACGCTGAACCGCTGATAAACAGAGGGTTTGTCCGTTCGTGAAAAAACTTGTGACATAGGACAAGCATCATTATCAATATAGTTTTAGTAAACAGCTATATTGGAGATGATGACTTGAATGAGGAAAAGGCAAAGATAACTTTGCCAAAAGAATTGCAAGAACAGATGATGAAATTCTTTATGAAAACCTCGATTCCTAGAAAAAAACAAGTACAAGAACAAGCCGAACTTTCATCTGAAAATCAAACAGATGGGAGCGAGGTAGAATGAAAAACAGCACCACAAGGATAGTAACAGCAATCTATGTAAGGGTATCAACAGAGGACCAAGCACAAGAAGGGTTTTCGATCAGAGCACAAGTTGACAAGCTAAAGGCATACGCACAAATCAAGGGCTGGGATATTTACGATATTTACAGCGATGAAGGTATCAGCGGTAAAAATATCGTAGACCGCCCTGCAATGAACCGACTAATTGATGATGTAAACGACGGCAAAGTCAACAATGTGCTTGTCTTTAAGATAGACAGGCTTACCAGGAGCACAAAAAACCTTATAGAGCTAGTCGAATTATTTGAGGAAAACAATTGTGCATTTAACTCTTTGACCGAAAGCGTAGACACCGACACGCCTAGCGGTAGAATGTTCCTAAAAATCATCGGCATCTTTGCTGAGTTTGAACGAGAAAACCTAGTCAGTAGGCTTAAACTGGGTTTCGAGCGGAAGGTAAAAGAGGGATATACGCTGGCCAATTATAGTATAAGCTATGGTTACACTAAAGAAGCAGGGCAAAAAGTCCAAACGATACTACCAGAAGAAGCTAAAATCGTAAGAGATATTTTTTCAATGTATGTAAATGAAAATATGTCCATGTCTGGAATAGCTAAAACACTCAACGAGAGAAAAATTCCGACCAAGCGCAACTCCAAAACATGGGATACGAACACAATCAAGGTGCTATTAACTAACCCGACATATATTGGCAAGGTTAGATATGCTATGACTGATAAAGACAACTATTTTGAAACAGACGGCCACCATGAACCCATTCTGTCAGACGAAATATTCGCACTAGCACAAGAAAGGATTAAAAACACACCGCAATACTCAAGGACTAAACGCCCCAAGGAAGAAAATTATTTTTGTGGAGTGTTGTATTGTGCAGTATGCGGTGGTAAGTACACAACCCACAATAACACTGTTAAAAGCCATGTGAACCCCAAGAGCTTACGCAATAGTTCATATAGATGTGGCAACAAAAAATATTACAATCCAGATATTTCTTGTCCATCCTCTGGGATAACACATATAAAGCTAGAAACGGCGTTTAACGAATACATAAAAAACATAGACGATTTTACCTCTAGTGACCTTGACCTAGAAAATGCATCAGAAAAGAGAGAACGTGAACTACTAGAATATATATCCGATTGTGAAAAGAAACTTGCTACATTGTCAGAAAAGAAGAATAGGCTTATGGAACAATTAGTTAGTGACGACATCACATTTGATGATTACAAAGGAATACTCAGTATCATGAATGAGAAATTTGACAGCCTAGACGGTGAGCTAACAAGAGCAAGGGCTGATGTAGCAACAGCAAGAGACGTCCCAGACGTATCACAGCAGGACGTAATAACTAATTTGAAGGAAAATTGGGATTTACTAACAGATAATGAGCGAATGATATTCTTACAACGATTTGCAAGTAGAATAGTAGTTAGTATTGAAAAGGTGCCAAAAATGGGGTGTGTTGCTACAATTGAAAGGTTGGAGTTTCAGCCGACCAACAGGCTAGAAAGGCCATCTTTGCTTGCAAAAATGAAAAATATACAGCGGTAACTACCAATACAGTAGTGAAGTCAAGGGTTTAGGGTGGAGATTATTTTGTGGCGCACTTTCCGCAAAATAATACTACCCGTCCCTTGACATCACGGGTTATTGCCATAGATACAATGGAGCGTGGTGCATTTGTGCTTTTCAAATGCACCCCTTTTAACCTCTTTTCGCTCTTCTGCTTCTTTGCTTCTTTGCTTTTTTTCCTGATCCGTGTTGTTTTTTTGACGGGGCAGGGAAAAAAACGTGGCTCGCAGTACCATCTCACATGGATTACCGACATACTATATATCTAAGCCGAATATGCACATATTGTGTAAATATTGTTGACAAAAAACACTGTATGTGATATTATATTGATACAAATAGTTATTATAAGGGTGTGATTGTATGGGATTTCTAGCGAAGATAAAGAAGGGGCTTAGTGACTTACTTGCCGATGAGAATAAAGAGCCCGCAAAGCCCAGACCTAAAATACCTAAAAAGGTTACACTTACATATCCAAGTAACATTCGTCCATGTACTAAGTACATAATTGAAAGTCAAGCGTCTAAATCACAAGAAGAGTTTTACAATAGAGTAGGTGAATGCACAAAGTGGATAAATAAGGAGCTTGAATTCTACAGTGTATTTCCATTGTACAGGATAAATCCAAGAATGGCCCCCATTAACATAGACGTTGATGAGCAAGAGACAAAATATTTGATAGCTCTGAGAGCCGCACTATCAAAACATCATCTCTATTGGGAGCCAATTGGCAGGATGCTTGTCGAAGATATTCAATATGAACTTAATAAACGTGGGCATAAGTATGTTTTGAAAACTAAAAAGACGAAATAATGTAGCTATCACATTAAAACCTCAACATTGACACCGCCACAATATGCCATATAATGGAGTCGCGTGGTGTAATTTGGTGAAATTCAGCCTGAAAAGTTGAGGAAATGGTAGATATGAATGAGAAGGAAAAATCGCCGATCAGCAAAATTATGATGACGTTGTCAGCCCTTGTTGCGGGAGGGCTAATCGTCGACATAATGGCCGACTTTCGGAGAACATTGGATTTGAGCCACTCGGCTTATATTAGTATTATTCTTGTGTGTGTGGTCGTTTTTGTTATTTCCTCTATAAATGGTGCCAAATGGATATTAGAACAACTTAAAAAAATCAAGAATGCTACAATATCTATAGTAAAGTGGATAGCAGAGCGCATTGTAAAACTATATCACAAAATGCGTAGTTCAAAAAAGTCGAAATACATACTGGCAATAATCCCCATTATCATTATTATTTTAGTCACTATTATTGTACATGTCGCAGGAAGTAATGATTACGAAGAATTACCGTTTGAACCACTTCCAGCATCAACACCTACCCCACAACCAGAAGCAACCCCTGAACCCACACCAGAGCCTGCACCGACACCAGAACCAATAATCCCAACGCCAACACCTGAACGTGATGAGCCACCTGCGCTAGAACCTACACCAAGCACTGAACCATTTCCCTCTACTTTTGACATGACTGACGAAGAAATCGAACTCATTCTAAATCGTCCACTTAGTCGTGATTGTGCAATTCCACTACCGCCATTGGTGGAAAATTCTGATTGGAAGCCAACCCCTTACCACATACAAGGCCGGGGCGGAGGATGGATAGACTTCTCTCATACTGATTACTTTAATCCACACGCTTTTCATACGATAATGCAACCGCTTGCACTAGCAATACCACAGAGATATATGATTCTGACAACAGATGGTAAATACATCCTTTTACCGTACATTGTTCGCAATAACCTATACGAGACACATCGAATACCCGAATATATATATAACATACTTTTCCCTAATGATGTTAGCAGTATGTGGGCACCCGAGCCCTCCTTTTTCCTAAATGGGCTTGATTTCCGTATCATCCACAATATACCGACATATGACCCAATGAGATGAGATTATCTGGCCCTGTTATCAGTCACATAGGTTGGTGTTTTTTCTCACCCCCTCATCATAAAATAAGGCACCTTCTGCACCAGTAAAAAGCCTGGTGCAACCAACGGGTGCAGAAGAACAATATCATCAAGAGTAGAAAATTCCTCGGGCTTAATAATACGCCGATCCTCGGTTGAAACATTCTCATTTTTGCTGGTGGCCGTGCCTAGAATCGGGCGTTTGACTATGCCCTTGGTCGTTTTAAGCTTGTCATATGTACCAACTAACCTTGAAAAATAGTCCTGTGTTTCAGGGTCTGTTGCACTAAGTATAGCCTTGTACGAACACGTATCAGCTATGACTTTTCGCTCATTTTGGCCATATATCATATCCAACTGTGCTAAACTTTGCAGGATTAAGCATATAGTTATCTTCTTGCTCCGTAGCGTAGCCAATGCATCCATGATAAAGGGTATCTTTCCCAACCTCGGAAACTCATCCAGAAGAAATAATATTTGTGGCATATCGCGCTTTTCTGTACGCCGTTCAAAGAATAAGAGAAACTGATTGACTATCAACGATAAAAGATTCTTCCATTGCCGTAACAAGTGCTCTGGAATGTTCAAGTAAATATCATACCCAAACTCTAAATCATCAGGCGTAATTACTTCCACTCGTGATAACGCCGATACAATATCATCATCTAGCACAAGCGGGATAACATTACGGCTAACTTCTGCGAAGATCCCTGCAAGTGTCTTGTTCGGGTTGCCTTGGCTGTCAATCATATCAATGAAACCACCAACACATAACCTTGCTTTGGCGTTTGCACTCTCCGCAAGGGTAGATATTAGCGATATAGCGCCCTTCTCCTGCATTTCTTGTAGTGTTTCGATGAATGAGTAACCGATAGAGCTGTAATGCAATATAGCTCCTGTGAGTAGTGTTTGAGCGCTCTCTATCCAGAACGGGTCTTTTGATTCGGGTGGTAGGGGGATAATCGCTTGGGCTATGGCTCTAGCTTCCTGTGCAGGGTTGGGGCTAGTGCGTAGGAACATATATGGGTTGTATCCATATGAGTTTTTGTTCTGTGGATTGAAAACCTTAATATTTTGACGATGTTTCTTTGCATGGTCAGACAATTCGCCCTTGATATCAATAGCGAATACTGGTGATTTCCAAGCCCGTAGCGTAGGCATGGCTATGCATGAACTCTTACCACGCCCGACACCGCCAACAACCATAATGTGCCCGTCTTTATCTTCGGACTTAACGACATAACTGCCGTTGTGTTTGCCGAATATAAAGCCATGTGTCGGCGTGGCGTGGTAGTTATTCGATTTCATTTTCGTAAAGGTCATCAGGCATATCCGGGTTGGTGAAAATATATAGCTCGCTTGCTTTGCGCTTGTTCCAGTTTAGTTTCCATATCGTTAGGGGTATTCCTACGCCAATAAGGGCAATGTAGAAAATGATGTGTAGGGCCGTGTGTAGATGTGGGGTGTGGTAATGGATTAAGTATGCGATGATTAGGCCCGATACTGGGAATATCCATGCGTGTTTTATGCCGTGTCTGATAATGCTGTATAGTAGCATGATGATTTTGGGTAGTAGGAATATGAGTAACATCATTCCACGCTGGCTTTGCTGTTGCCCTCTACGCGCCATTTCTTCTTGGATTCCTGGCATATACTTATACGCTCCCTCATATGGTTTGCATAAGTATATGCATGTAGAGCTGGAGAAAATGAAGAACCGCCACCAGTAAATGACTGGTGACGGCTCTAGTATTAGATGAAATCTGTATTACGATTATTGCAAGTCATACACGATAACAATCATTTGCTGTGAACCAATCCACTCGGCTTGTGCTCCTACGAACTCAGCAACAAAGCGCAAGGGTATTAATGTCCTGCCATTGACTATTTCGGGCACTACGTCCATTTCGTCTGGTGAGCCATTAACCATTACATTCCGTTGACCTATCCACATTTGCACATGGTTGCCGTGTGACCGCATATCAGCGCGTCTGTCGGCACTATCCCATTGAGCCATTCCTCCCATTGCTTCAATAATAGCACGAATGGGAACCATTGTACGCCCTGCATTGATAACGGGTGCTGTGTTGTTGGTTGGTGGGTCTATTCCTTCCCAGACATTGTTGACGTTCATGTGCGTGTTGCCAATGAACATCATAATAAAGCCTCGCTCAGCAGTTGGGTCAGCTATATTTGATGATGTGCGGACACTTACTCTCGCGCTTGCGGGGCCTAATACCTCTGGTGTTAGCGTTGTTGTTGCGGGGTCAAAGCTGGCTTCTTCAATAACTGCTCTTACATAGTACCAATACTGCGTATCTGGTCGTACATTTGGGTCGAATGTGATAATCCTGTCTGTACCGTGTGCAGGGTTTAGCATGATAGGAAAGTCGCTGATAGATAGGCCCTCGCCCGTGGCAGATGTTGCACGGAATACCCTATAGCCGTAGCGATTGCCTACTACGGTGGTGAACTCCATCCAAACGCCGTTATTTATTGGTGAAGGTGTTTGTGAAAATTCGGATACTGTGCCTGTTGGTGTTGATGTAGGTGTCGGTGAAGGTGTAGCGGTGGGTTGCGGGGTTGGACTAGGTGTTGGGGAGGGCGTTGGGCTTGGCGTGGGGGTGGGTGTCGACAATGCAAGACTCAGTCGTACATTATGCATTACTTCTGTAGGTGTAAGACGTCGATCATTCGTGCCATCCCCTAGATTCCCTGCATTATTTGCGCCCCAAGCCAGTAGTGCCCCATCAGCTGTAACAGCAAATGAATTGCTATGGCTTGCGATTACTTCTATACCATTGTTCATTAAAAGTACAGGATAGTGACGTTGGTTGTTTTGTGTAACCCTTACGGGTCCTCCCCATACACTTACAGGGATTACAGTATACGTGCCGTCCCCTATCTCACCGTTTGTATTCTGTCCCCATGTCCATACAGAGCCGTCTGTCCTAAGTGCTATTGCGTGCCAATCTCCAGCCGCAACAGAAACTACATTATCCATAATATGGACTGGTTCTGGACGCCATTGGTTCCATGTTGTATATAAATTTTCATCAAGCTGAGTGGTAAGAGAGGTTCCCCACCCTAAAAGACTGTTGTCTGTAGTAATGACCAGTATGTGATGCATTCCTGCAGTAACGTGCCTTACATTGTCCATTACAATGACGGGTGACATATTGGCTCCACCCTGTGCCCAAGTTTGTGACGGCCCCCAAGCCCACAACCTATTGTCGGATGAAATTGCAAAAGAAGTTGCACCGTCTGCATTAATGTAAATAACATCGCCCATGATAGCCACGGGGGAGCGTCTGTCTGCATTTGTTCCATCACCCAAAACCCCATTTGCGTTCCAGCCCCATGCCCATACTACGCCGTCATTAGTTAGAGCCATTGTACTAAAGGATCCTGCCGCAACTGAGACAACGTTATCCATTATTCGCACAGGAGTATGTCGGTCTATGGTTGTTCCGTCACCGACCGCACCTCTGTAATTACAGCCCCAGCCCCATAATACTCCGTCTTCGGTTATGGCAAATGACCTTCCTTGCCCAGCAGATACATACAATACATTGTCCATAATAGGAGTTGGTGAAAAATAACGAGTGTCTTCATAAAAAGATGGCTTGCCATAGCCATCATCTATTAATAGTGACGTAGTACCGTCACCAATCTGACCACTGCTATTACTGCCCCAAGCCCACAGTACACCGTCAGCAGTAACAGCCAGTGTATGCTGATTACTAGCCGATACGGACCGAAGTCTCCTAGGTATAGTAGTGCTGGCCTGTGCGTCCAGAATGTTACCACTAATGGGTATCATTGAAAAGACAGACATAGACATTAGCACGGCTAGGCATAGGGCAAGTAGACGCCCTGTTTTCTTGAACCTTCTCATTGATTAATCCTCCTTTGGGATATGGTTGTTGTCAAGAAAGGTAAGCAATTATGAACAAGTGTATCCATTCGATATAAAAG
>Ga0123355_10014711_pt1 | contig 12252 bp, 9 predicted proteins | sample TergutEmb28metaG_3_FD_89872 | JGI IMG/M metagenome (GOLD analysis project Ga0123355, IMG submission 89872) | Embiratermes neotenicus P1 segment gut microbial communities from Petit-Saut dam, French Guiana - Emb289 P1 | ecosystem: Host-associated > Arthropoda: Insects > Digestive system > Gut ...
ACTGGAATTTTTAACCTGTTTTATGGAAATAAAAACTTTTTTTTTTAATTCGGGTCTTGTGTAAAAAGCCCCCCCCCCCCCCAAGGATAATAATGAATCGCCGGCGGTCGCAAGTTTCCATCTGAGGGTTTAATAAGGGATTCGTCATGAATTAAAGAACATAAGGGATGATATTGTTTAACACGATGGTACGTATGTGGTGGCCTCTGATTTTTGTTATTGAGGGGAAAGAGGAGAGTGGTGGGACTAAGTAGAAGTGTCATGTTCAAGCCGTGGCTAGGATCCCCTATCTCTTGGGGCATTTTTCTTTCGCGATTATGTTACTGTGGGCGTGTTTTAAGACAGTAACGACATTTTTATATTATTTTGTAGTGTGACAGTTTCATGGCGGACACAAGCTCATTCACCAAGGGGCGTTTCGTTAAGAGCTTGTGAATTCATGAGAAAAAGAAGACGTGGCCGAATGTTGGACATATTAAGAGCTAATTTCCTCTCTCAGATTCGACTTCTTTATGTGGATTGTAAGAAAGAGGTCGTGTTTGGTTCTGTGCTCTATAGGATACGATGTGAAAGACTACAGAATTAGGGGGATGTCAGTGCTCGTTTGAAGGACTAAGTTTACGCGATCTTTCAGGAAAGTTCATGAAGTAACGATGTGCCGATTTCCAGATTCTAAGAACTTTCATACTACTTGAAATGAGAAGGGAGGCCTACCATAAGTTTCGGTGAACGTGTCAGCTAATTAAATGACTGTAGAATGGATGTGATGAGACAGGCACTTGCATCTTTTCTGTATTCGTTTCTACTTTGTCTTCCAGTGGCAACATTATGTTCACTGTTGCTTAAATCTTGGCTCAACAGCATCCACATTCCTTTAAGAAGTTTTCATTTCTTTGTATTTGGAATTCTACGGACCGTTTCTTCGCGGATTTCCTGCGAGACGGAAGAAATGGTTTTTACAAACTAGGACTGATACGCGCCCATTTCTTTTCCTTTCCACTTCGATTCACATCTAACACAGTATCATTAGTTAAAGTTTGTATCTCAAATTTATGTAAACTGACTTCAGTCTGAGGTGCACCATGGAGACGAAAGGCATATTTTCCTCGTTTTTCGTCATACTTTCGTCTTCGTCTTCCTTTCTCCCGAATTCACAAGCTCTCAGAGGTAAATGGGCTCGTATTCGTCATGAAATAGCAAGAACACGACAAACCTACTAGAAAGTTGTCGGTATTGTTGTGAAACACGTTTAAAGTAGTCCAGTCATGAAAGGAAAATGCTCCACAAAACTGGGAATCCCAGTCAGGGCAAGTCACGTGACATCTGCCTATTCCCCTGCTTCCAGATGTCTGGCATCTCTCTTAGAAATCAGAACCCACTACGTACTACGTACAAGCTTTGTGTACAATGTACAGTCACGTGTCTTTTATTCATGACGTGACGTTTACTGCAAGGCATCCGACTGTAACTTAGGCCAATCCTGTGTGACATTTTGGCTACTGAAGGAGGCTATTTTTTAATCAAGTGAGACGTCCCCGTTGTGTTGAATATAAGCTAAATTGTAATATAAATTTTATATAATACAATCCTACACAAGTTTATTTTATTAGATTATATTAGATTATATCTCCAGCTACATGTTTCGGCTTAATTATAGAGCCAACTTCAGGCTGATCTTTGAGCAGGTGGAGTCTACAATTGATAATGCTTTCAAATTAAGAGATTGGGCCGAAACATGTAGCTGGAATTATAATCTAATATAATCTAATAAAATAAATTTGTGTGTGACTGTGTTATATATATCTATATATTATGTTACAATTTAGAACGGGACAGTGTTTTAACTCACTGAAGTCATTACGTTCATCAGATAATGTTTTGTGTGTATGTGTGTATGTGCTTGTCATGTAGATTTTTTATAGTACAATTAAGATGGAAAAACGAAATTATTCTTATTCTTTTTCTTATCATTATCACTCTCCCACACATAACTTATAATTATACTTTGCGCATGATCTTCTAGTGTTAAATAATTTAGAGGATGGAAGGTATCAACTTGGTGCTACTTTTTTAATTCGTGCTTTCATAGGATTAAATTGTGTCCTCCTTGATTGATAATACTAGCCACAGAGTACCGTCTAGTAATATTCGAAACTTCGACCTATTATCTGCAGCACACAAAAACTGTCCTTCCGCTCAGTGCGCAACAGCTGCAAATTCGATACGGAATGATGTAGGTAGTATATTTAGTGAAAAAATGGTACTCTGGAACAGATTTTGCGCTGGTAACAATTTGCACTTCAGTTATGGTTTTAATTATTTAGCTGAATTGCGATTAAATTTAAATAGTATATCGAAATTTTTGTTGATTTTTGTGTTGCGTTTTTCGTATATGTGTTTATTTGTGTAATGCGGCACTATTGGAAAACACTTAAAGAAAACCCGTACAGAAACACAAATGAAATTTTATAAAGTTGTAGCTAGACCATCACTACTCTATGGCAGCGAAACATGGGTAACCACACAGAGAGACATGACTCGCCTAGAAGCTGCAGAGATGCGCTTTCTAAGAAGTGCTACAGGATACACAAGACTGGGTAAAATAAGAAGCGAAGACATAACAAAAGAACTAGAGATCTCTGGAATACAAGACTTGAGACTCAAATACAAACAAAACTGGATCAACCACCTCGAAAGAATGGACAACACCAGACCTACAAACGCCGGGGAAGAAGGGATCGCGAACGCCCCAGGAAACGATGGCAACTCGTCGATGCCGGGACAGGTCAAACGACATAATCCATGGAGGAAGAAGATGATGATGATGATGATAGTTATATAATTGGCCTTTGCTATCACTTTAGTAAAGAAGAAAAGAATTAGAATTAAATAATAATAATAATTACTCGCGCTTTTCCTGTAGATATAATTCGAAGTGTATTCCAGAAAGATCATGGATTTCAGGATGAATCTGAAGGTGGAGGAAGCTGATTCCTCCGAAAAATTTGCACATGTCTACCACACTACGCGGCATAACAAGCCAGAAGACTCTAATCTTAATACACGCCACAGAGAGAAGCTTTTTCGAAAATCTTGCTAAATTGTGTTCGGAGCAGACGGCTGTGTGGAAGTAGAGAATCTGGTACTGAGGCCTGACCACAGTGTGCTGTGTTGCGAACAGCCAGGTCCATTTTACCTGCTAACAATAACGACTAATCGTTTAAGATAGATTGACACTTGTACAAGTGAGAGCCTTACGCACCGTCACGTATCTTTGAGACACCTCTCTTTAGTAATCCTGGCATCTCAATCTAGCAACTCCGCGACATATTCATCCACCCCCAACGGCTTTTGCTTCGTGTAACGTCTTTATAATCTCTGAGAGTTTCCCCCCCTACGCTTTCTTTCTCTCTTCTTGTTTCAGTTCTCCCAGAACAAAGTTTGTAGTTGTGCTGCTAGCAAGATAGTTAATTGGGCCATGGAATCCTGCTGTTTTAATTTCAAGCTACGAAAACCTCCCCAGACCCCGCTACGTCATGTTACACCCCATACCTCTAGGGTAGAGCCACAACAACCAAGAACATTCCTTTTATCTAACTTTTTCCACCCTTTTCCCTACCCGCTACTTGCAACTCTTTAAAAAGGGCAATTATGAAGTTGGAGAAAGGACTTTTCCTATGCACAGTTAACGAATTGTCGTTGTTAAGCTGGAACTGTAAGTATGTTGAAAATAGCAGTATTGAAACTTCTCTTACGAGGGGATTACTCTACTTGTGAAGTGCATTAGAAGTTATAATTTTCCTGATTTGAAAGCCAAGTGTGCAATAAATGAAGTAAGTGTATTGTAAAACAAATCCTGCATTATTTATAGGATGACATTCATATGACACGTAATGGACGGGATTAATTTGTATGCATTAAGTACATGGAAAATTTATTGCACTCTGTGGTCGTTTACAAAGCTGTGCATTTGTTGGCAGTGGAGGAACGCTTAAATTTCTTAAGAACTTCGCACCTTTCAGTCACTCTGGTTATGCTCATTCGGCAGATATTTTATGTGCGTCTTCACGTGCGATTTTATATTCTAACCGTTTAAAACGGGTTCCGATTGAAGCAACAGATTTTATTCGAATTTACTAATAAGTGTATTACACATGTTTCAAAATCTGAAGCTTGTTGGTTACCATATGTACATTAAAAAAGACTCTGCATTTTGTGCCACCATAATGTTTGTGTGTTCCGAAAAGTTATTACAATTAGCAGTAATAATTTTTCGGAACACACAAACATTATGGTGGAACAAAATGCAGAGTGCATTTGTTGGTTAATATTTGAAGTGATTTTACGAAATGCACGGTCCAACGATGAGATTCACTGAAATTAATAATTTATAATCCCAGCCTCATAGGCTTTAGTTGTAGCAGTCTGATAATGTTTGTAAGGCATCGCGTTTGATGAGTACGTTGGTCTGACATTCGTTGGAAGAATTTATGTAATTTTTATTTTGATTTCGTCCATAAATTGACTGTAATGGTTTGTGTGAAACTTGACTCTTCAAAATACAAGAATAATATGGACCAAGATTATTTGAAAACAGGGCACTGGCGAGAGTGTTTGGACCTAAGAGGAAGGAGAAGACGCTTCATGATCTGTATACTTCGGAAGGTATTCATTGGAATGATGAAGTCACCAGAAAGGCATTAAATGGCAATGTCATTCATGGTCGAAGAGGAAAATTGTTAAAAAGTTGCAGTTGGAAAGCATGCAGCGAGGGACTGTTTGAAGCAGGCCTAAGAAGCAGAATGACATAAAAAGTTAAAGAATATCCGCGGAGTGTAACACTGGCTGGCATTGTCGCTTGGGCTGGATTTTCAATTCGTAGAAACGCAGACACTGCATTCTTTTTGTTTTTATCTCGTGATGGTACGTTATATTTAGGCCTTAAAATGTGTCTCTGGCTCACCTTTCTTAACCCTTTAAAGACCGCTTTATTTAAAAGCCCAGTTCGTACCGCGCTGTAAACAATTTTCATCGCGGTTATAAAAACCAATCAGTTTATGCTGTAAGTGGCACAAGTCGCTGTTTGTTCACAGATAAATACAAAGCACGTAAATACAGTGTGGACAGAGGGTACAGTTGTTTTATGTTAAACCTGTTGGTGCAACACGTAACCAGTAGGCTTTAAAAGGTTAAATGCCTCAGACTTTGCTTGTCGCGTAAAATGCGAAATGTTTAGATGGTTAGGTCTGTTTTGGCATCAGTTCGTTCCTAACGGGGAACATGGTATCTCTCCATCCTATAAATGTACATGTCCCAGGTGTCTTATACAATAACGCTCTTAATTTATAAGATTTTGTAGTGTATTAAAATTTGACCTACGTATTGCCGTTAATCACAACAAATTTTATTAATCCCTTCAATTCATGTTACATATTTCGACTGTACTCAAAATAAAAATGCATGTATTTTGAGTATTAAATATTACATATTTAATACTGAAGATGGCCAGTACAGCTGAAACATGCGGCATGCATGGACGAGGCTAATGAAAGTTGTTGTGCTTGACTGCAATACATACGTAAATTTTAATTGTGCATCACAACAGGATTAATTTTACGAAAATTATAGAGCCTCATTGTTAGATGAACCAAGAAGCGTGGAACGTTGGTGCAATGATCCTAACAGGGAAATAATCGAAATACTCTGAAAAAGGAAGTTCTCAATGCCACTGCAGCCACCACAAATCCCAAATAGAATGACCCGAGATTGAAGTCGGATTTCCGCGGTGAGAGACCGGCGACTAACCGCCTGAGCCATAGCAGAAGCACTGCATGGTCACGTAGTTTTCGTCAAAATTGTCTTATTTTTGTCAGGTTTAGCCAAAATCTGTTGTCAAAAAGATCTTGGTACACAAATTCCAAAGACGGAATTTTACGAAAATTCGTGGGGCGAAAATCACATTGTTTCATGAGAACAGAAGAGTTTTTAAGTATCAGGAGCTGTGACTTTCTGAACACTCGCTAGGTCCCAAGACTTCTTTGTACAGATCAAGAGTGAAAAATTAGCTTGTGAGGAGACTGAAGACACTTGTAGAGGGCGTCTGATAAATTTTTCTGAACTTAAGGTGATAAATTTTATCATCTGTGGGAAAGAAGCAAATAAAATTAGTCAACGACATCTAAGAAAAGAAATTTGTGTCTACTTTACGGATAAAATGAAAATACCGGTCATTCCTGCAAACAGAAAGGGAACACAAAAATGATGAATGAACGTATTAAAGCTTATTAAGTTTTAAAATATTTGCTTAAGTTTACTCGCAAAGGCTTAGCCGCTGGGTCAATTTGACTTACACGAGCCGTCTTTAATACTGACCTGGGGTATGATCTTCTGGAATGTGGCGCTGTGTGTTCCGGTAGATTGTTCCCAACGTTTCGGAAGACCTTGCTGTATTAATTTTCTTATTCGATGTCGAAGATGAAAGTCATACAACTGCAGCTGGTTAGCCCGGACTGTTGTCCCACTGTTACCAGTACACATAACATTACATCTGTCCCCAGGGTGGAAACATCAACTCAAAGTTGAAGTTTCCACATTACAGTGGGTAGCATTCCTACTTTGGGAGAGGTTCTGGGTTCAAATGTCCGCCGAAGAACAACTATTCTGACTCATTTCCATTGTCTTTCTCCGTCACTCCAGGCAAATACTGATATTATACATGAGATCAGTGTGCTACCGCTTCCATTCATATCACAGTCAACCTTTCGGTTGTAGCCATCTTACTATCCGACGCTTCCTGTCCTGGACTGTTGACAACGCATCTGAATCCTATATGAATGAATTGTTGTTAAACGCATCTCTACAGTAGGAATAGCACGTTTCAGGTTTGCGGATAAACACTTTGTAACTGATAAGAACTCCGTACTTGTGCTTATCTCAGTGTACATTGTCCCAAATACTCTCCGCACCCCCTCAGTCCTCCTCATTTTGCAAGTATTTGTGTTATTTTAAGCCCTTTGACGGGAGGGCCTTTTTAACGAAGTCATTGACCCGGAAACTGATGATCGCATATAATTCAGTTCTTGTTTCTGTTGGAATTTTAATTGAATTTGTTTGTGTTTCGGTATTTAGTATTTCAAACAAAAAGCATTGTTTCCGGAGCACAGAAGTAACATTTCATTGCTGTTGTGTAGGTAGACGAGGTACGTTTCTATCTGAGCCTATATCAAATTTGTTCTGTGTGAGCGAGAATTTGTACTTTAAATTATGTATGCAGTAGTTTGTGCATATGCGAGTGAATACAACTATATTGGGTGGGTACAGGCCGCTTTGAAGGTTAAGAGGGAACAGAAAGAGCAGGGGACAGTGAAGGTCATAATGGTAGTAGTATTAATAGCAGCAGTAGGGTAATAGCACACGTATTTGAGACTATACACACTGGAAGTAGGAGTATATGTGAAGGGTCTGTGTTCGGAAGAATCTGCAGCAATAAGGCCGCAAATCTACTAGACAAAATCAGTTACTGGTGAAGATTGTTACCTACCAGTAGCTCCTTGGTACAGAAGCATTCCTGAAAAGTTTCCTTCCACGGCCTGAAAGATTCTTAATTGTTACAGAGCTAGAAGTTCTAATTACATAGGAAAAGCAGAGACAAGCAATTTGTTTTCTTAAAATATTAACATATTTTATGCGAATTGTACCGTACGTATATATATTATCTTCTTGTAACTATATAGAGTCTGAAGCAAAAAGATATGTAAGTTTTGAAAATACTGCATTTTGAACCGTAGATGTCTGTATTTATCGAAATATGTTGGAGATTAATTCAGCTAGGTTTGAAAGTGGTGTGTGTGTGTGTGTGTGTGTGTGTGTACCGTGACGGCATTTTTTCTTAAATGTTTAATTATCCTCTTAAGAACCGTTTGCTGGGTGAGTTTAATACATCTTAAGATTTCATATTACGTTTGTAATATCCTTTTTATTACCCGTCCATCTACGTCTGTGATTCCAAAGTGACAGTTTTCTTGAGTTTTCTGATAACATATTTCTTCAGGTATAAGTGTTGAATTTCCTCTTGCTTCTGCTACTTGCCCACTCATCTCATCCACCTTAAGCTGATCTCCCAGTCGATAGAAATAAACAATGGACGTGATGGACGACAGAAGGATGGAGTTTTGATTTTATACAGAGGCAAGTGGCATAAAGGAAAGACAGAAGCTTTGGTAGTGACTAGTAAGGAGACTGGATTAGAAGTAAATGCTGATAAAACTAAGTACAGTACATGGTCATGTCTCGAGATTAGAATGCAGGAAGAAGCCACAATATAAAAATTGATAATAGTTCTAGGCTCTTGTGACCGTGCATCATGAAGACAGAGAAACCAACAAGATCCAACTAATCAGCTGTTTATTATCAAACTTCTATCTCAACATGTTTCGGGCATCATTATACCTATCATCAAAGCTGTGAGTCGAACAGTATATTTCACACAGTGCACACAGCTTGCGACCCAGCTCACACAACCACAGCCAGCACAACCAGCGCAGAACACCGTATGCGGTAATAACACGGTCTTTTTCTCCTGATGATGGACATAATGATGCCCGAAACATGTTGAGATAGAAGTTTGATAAAAAAACATCAGATTAGTTGAATCTTGCTGGTTTCTCTTTCTTCATCCTACGATAATAGTTCATTTGAAAGGGTGGAACAGTTCAAATATTTGGAAACAAACTTAACAGATCAAAATTCTATTCAGGAAGAAATTAATAGCAGATTGATGTCAAGGAATGCTTGCCATCATTCGGTGCAGAATCTTTCGTCTTTCAGTTTGCTATCAAAAAATGTAAAGGTTAAGATATACAGAACTATAATTTTGCCTGTTCTGTTGTATGGGTGTACAGCTTGGTCGCGCACTTTGAGGGAGGCACGTAGGCTGAGGATTTTTGAGAATAGGATGCTGAGGAGTATATTTGGGCCTAAGTGGGATGAGGTGACAGGGGAGTGGAAAAAACTAAACAATGAAGAGCTTATGATCTATATTCCTCACCTAATATTGTTCTGGTGATCGAATAGAGAAGCATAAGATTGGCGGGCCATGTAGGGCGCGTATGGGGGAGAGGAGAGGCGTATACAGGATTTTGGTGGGGAAACCTGAGGGTAGGAGAGCATTTTGGAGACCCTGGCTTAGATTTGAGGATAATATTAAGGTAGATATGCGCAATACGAACCAACAGGATGCACTATTTACTTCCAATTTATTTCAGTAATTAACTTCTACATGTTTCGAGCAGGTTTACTGCTCATCATCAGGAGGTACTAATCTGTATATACAGCAGTTGGTATATGTCTTGCATTTATGTTGACTGGCTGTTGACAGGATCGGGGTGGAAGGTGTAGAGTTTAATTATCGAAATACATTGGGATTAAATAGTGCGTTTTTGATTCTTATTGCACAGGTATATCACGATGCATGGTCCACAAAACATTAAAAAAATTAAGGTAGAACTTCAGGAAGTGGGATGTGGGGGTATAGACTGGATTGAGGTGGTTCAGGATAGGGACAGGTTGCGGGCACTTGTGAATGCGGTAATGAACCTTCGGGTTCCGTAAAATGCGGGGAAATTCTTGACTACCTGAAAACCTGTTAGCTTCTCAAGAAGGACCGTGGTCCATGGAGTGAGTAAGTAAGTACGTAATTATGTAAGTAAGTAAGCAAATAAGCAAGTAAACAAGTAAGTAAAACAAAGTAAATAAATAAGTAAAGTAAGTACAGGGGCAAGTGGGCGTCGGGTTGGGGGAAGCGGCCGTGTGGTGACGACCACTTTGTACCAATTCGTTTTTCGTTTGTCGGGTACGGCAAACTACCTCAGTTCGGTGGCTCTGAAATCCTGAACCCTGGGAATATTCACGGTTGGCTACTTAACGGATCCGGACCCTTATGAGTTGTTCCACCTGATTCGTACAAATAAGACACACAGTAAGCTTCATCTAGCTTTATTGCTGTTAATTCCTGCAGTGGACTGAGCTGACATACATTTTTTTCCAAGTGCGGTACTGCAACTTATCTCATTCAGTCCGAGATGTACTTTGCGTCGAAAATAACTGAAACTAAATTCCTGACATCGGGCTCCCCATAAGCGGAAACCAAAGAGAGATAACTTTAGAGGGCAAAGTGAATTTGCTACTTGTCCAGGTAAATACCTCGCGTCTGTCCACTAAAACTATCTGCCTCCGGTTTACTGTAAACTCACCCTAATAGCTGAAGCATAATCGTAAAATATCCCCCATAAACTAAGTTCAAAGTTTAAAAGCTAAACTGACCGGGAACAACTTAGGTCCATCCAGTGTTGAATTTTGGAATGAAAGCAAGGAATGCACTTCCACTCACTCACATATTTTCATGGCCTTGTAGTAAATTTAACTCAGAGAGAATATAATTTTTTATGTAATAAGAGTTGCTGAAGAGCCCAGATTATGAAGCTGTCCACAATGTAATTTTCTCCACACTCCTGTTAACTTACTGTTTCTTCTTGATAGTCGAGTGGCGTACCAGCAAAACACAGTGACACAAGAAAGAGCTTATATCAAATACAGACAGATTCTAGCTGCAACAGTTCGGAAAGTGGATAAAGGACTCTGAAAGAGTGGGTGAGGAATTGTGGCTGCAGAAAGAAAGGGGAGGGTGGATCGAATGGGGTGACAGTGGTGCCAGAAATCCTTATCAGAGGAGCTGACTACCCGCGGACCTAATCGACATGTGGTGTAGACTTTTCAGAACCGGACTACTGAAGAGGTCTGTCTTTCGCGTTGCCTTTCTGCTGTTTTCATCTTTTAGATTTTCCAGTAAACATTTCTTTCCCAAAGGGCACCATTAGAAGAAGAATTTCAACGTCGTGTGGTGTTGAGAGCGTTCTGTGACCAACTCTGTTCCGTATATTTTGGTCCTTTGATCTTTACGTCTGTCCTTTTCTTATGCCTTCAGGCCATTCTACTTTTTCTTACACGTGCAGACATTGAGGGTGCTTGAGTACAAAGTGCTGACGAAAATATCTGGACGTAAAGTGAAGCAACAGTAGAAAGAAGAGAGTTACATGGTGAAGGGATTCATAATCGCTGCTGCTCAACAGTTATTATTTTGTTGATAAAATTGAGGAATGTAGAGCAGGGAATGTAGCACGCATGAAGAAGATTCTAATGCATTTGGAAAGCCGAATGGCATGAGTGTTGTTGGGTATAATAATATGTAAAAGTATGGTGGTTAAGTGGGATGTGAGGGTGGCTTCGGCTGGCGTAGGACACGTTGCAGCTGGGGGTGTTTCCGAACGCAATTACAAAATTTCAGGTCTTGTAAAAGCTCGGAAAACCTGGACTAGTGGAGCGACTTTCCTTTTCTGAAGATATCGTCTGTTCTAAGTGGTCTATAAATAGGCACGTAATATGTGAATACATCTCTTTTAGCATTGGTTACGGGACAAGTTTGGCAACAATTTCGTGTTAAATTTTCAACGGTGTTTGTGTTAATAATTCATTATAAATGCAGATGATTATAATAGTACGAGTAGTAACAATAATAAAAATTATCTGAATTGGTCCTGTGTATAGCAGTTCACCGAGTTATTTATAAAATGTTATGTGGCTATGTAGTGTGTATGGCCATAGTAGTGCACTGTGTGTTGGTAATTGTGAATGTATAGCTCTGTTGGACACACTCCAATCCTATCTTGCCCCTCCCCCCCGGGAGGGGAGTTTGGAGGAGAAGGAAAAAACCGCTGATTACTGTTAAGTGTTCCGTTGGTTTTGGCCCCTTGACCGCTCATTATTGGTTTCCTTGCTTCAAATCCGATAACGAGTGGTTGTATGTAGGGTACATCTAGTTGCATGGAAACAGGAATTGGGCCGGATATCATTCGTTGATAAGGGTCGGTGTAATTAAATTATCTTCCGATAGTTAAGCAACAATTTCAGACCTAACACGAAAGGAAATGCAACACTGAGGCGCTTTCGTGCAACCATTACTGCAATGTAAAGGCAATATGTATTAGATATTCCGAGTGTATGTCTGTAGCCTTAGATATCCAGCATGTAATTCGCGTGCCCCATATTGTCATCTGTGGCATGTTCTACACTACAATATTTTTCGACTTTATCTCATAAACTGTAAGATTTTAAAAAAAAAAGTTACTGGACATAAAATGTGTGTTTCAATTTTCTCTACATCTTTTTTTCTGAAGCGTTTCTCATTCTAAGAGGAAA
>Ga0123355_10014712_pt1 | contig 12252 bp, 11 predicted proteins | sample TergutEmb28metaG_3_FD_89872 | JGI IMG/M metagenome (GOLD analysis project Ga0123355, IMG submission 89872) | Embiratermes neotenicus P1 segment gut microbial communities from Petit-Saut dam, French Guiana - Emb289 P1 | ecosystem: Host-associated > Arthropoda: Insects > Digestive system > Gut ...
GACGCTTGTGAGTGCGGTAATGAACCTTCGGGTTCCGTGAAATGCGGGGAATTTCCTGACTAGCTGCAAACCAGTTAGCTTCTCAAGAAGGACTCTGCACCATGGAGTAAGTAAGTAAGTACGCGTATAAAGCCTAGTACATTACTATACACTTCGGTACTGCACTGTGCGGTACAGTAGAGCACACTCTACGTTTGTTCATTATTTAATTATTTATGTGTAGAAATGTGGTGAAGCAAAATCTCAGTTGTGCAGGAGGTTATGTTTAAAATTCAAACCATATCGATTCCAGTAACTTCATCATCATTATCATCACCACCATCAATTCCTGTCGCTCTTCGTAGTAGAGCATAGGTAAAGGTAAAGGTAAAGTTCGCCCTAAAACAGGCCACGAAGGTCCAGAGGGGGAGTAGCTGTATAACTCTACTCTTTCTTTAACCTTGGCGCTAGATAGGGGTGGGTGATCAACTCCACCCGCCGGCCGCGGCTCCCGGATAGGAACCGGTGCCCATTGTATAGGAGGCTGGGTGGGCCCCAGGGTCGGTCTGGACGGATGAGGAAAATCTCACCTCCACCGGGATTCGATGCCCGAACCGTCCAGCCCGTAACGAGTCCCTTTAGCGACTAAGCTATCCCGGCCCACATTAGAGCATAGGAAAGCAGTAAAATTCCAGTAACTTACCAATCCGTAAAACGCATTGCTAATTTCGTCCAGTAATTCCTTGTCTATTTATGTTTGTAAAAATTCCGATTATTTGAGTAGGTCAATCAGCACGCATTAAGCGCGGACTAACAGATTTTATTCTGAATTTATACACTTATATTGACATTTTTGAACATAAATTATTTTATTTGTCCAGAGTCTAACCTTTTACTGATACGTTTCCTTGCTGATGGTCATAAAGGGATTTTTAGGAATTCGATTTGTTTAACGCGGTCCAACATTTACTTTGAGGATGCCCAGCATTAAGTTACGCGACATCTGTTCAGCTGAAGTGGAGCAGTGTGAGGCGTGGATGGACATATCATAAAGGCAATACGCTTTTCGCCATGTTTGCACATTTTCCCATCATCTGTGACAGGTTACTTTAAGCGTAGGTAAATGAAAATGACACATTTGCAAAAGAACTTGCATGACAGTTCACACGCATAGAGGAAAAGCTGAAACCCGGAGTTAAGGCAGCCGAAACCTGAAGATAAACTTTCACCTGTGTCTAGGTGCTGAGGTCTGTAATTTGGCATTTGGATGACTATAAATCCTTATGCTTATCCGGAGGTCACTGGCTCCATCCTTGACCGAAAGACCAGCTATTCTAATTCATTTTCATGGTTTTCTTCAGTCCTCGGATAATATGCTAGGATAAAGGTGGCAGTCTTCTGAGATATGACGACGTGTAGTTTGGTAGATGTTAGTATTCGTAATGTTTCATAGGAGCCCGGTACTTCCATCGTCAAAGTCGAAGAATTTACATAGAGTCAGCACGTTCCTGTGAAACTTTGGCATCACATACTAAACTGCATTGCGTCACAATTCAGATGAACACAATCGTAATTCCATGGCCTACTGCCATGAGAACTTCCAGTGTTACATATGCTATGCACACCAAGATTACTTGCTTCCAGATCCCTTCTAAATTATTCAGGATTACGAGACGCCAGGCTTCCGCTGCGGTGTAGACGATGTCTTTGCTCTGCTGGGTTGTTACTCGCGTACTTTGATAGGTGTTTACGGACTTTTCGGAACAGTCAGTCGATCCTATCTTCAAGGATCAAAAAGGCGTAGGCTGACCAGTCAGCAGAGCGAAGACCTCACTCAGGATTTTTCACCCATTCGATGTTAAACCTGTGCAGTTTATAAAATTCATTAAACTAAGAAGCGTAATGACGTGCTGTTCCACAAGAAGTAATTTCGTTGTCTCGACAGATTATAACCGTCAGTTATACCTTCTATTGCGCCTGATGTTGCAATGCGGAGAAATTTACCTGTTTCTACAACGCCGTAGCTGCGTTGGAGGGTCGATAACTTGTGAAGGTCAGTACGGTGTCTACAGCAAAGAACAAAGCCAGAGAAATGGAAGACAACAAGAACTTGGAAGGCAAATCTTTTTTTTAAACAAAATTATAACCACCAACCAAACAAAGAAGTATATAATTTAGTTTCATGAATTCCGTGACAGTCGCTTTGTGTTTCGTATGCCACCAGACGTTTATTTAAATGCGCATTTTGCATGATGATGATGATGATGATGAACACCCTATTTCCAGTTTACTGCCTGCCGCCACAGTTCCCAGTATTGCCGTACTATAATCGAATTTCTTCACTGCTTTTCCAGTGAAACAGTCAAATGGCATTTTTGTTACGCGAGCTAACTTTGTGACAGCTATTGGGCAATATTGACATCGCTGTTACCAATCTGTTATGCCTTTCCAAACCCCTCAAGGTCTGTCTATTTGTGTACCTTACGTAGTCTGGCGGTAATTTTTCTGTACCTGCGTATTAGTTATTTCGAACACAAGATGTTAAATATCACATGTCCGACGGATGAAACATAAGCAGGGTTTCCCCCGCTTTTATCTTACAAGTAGCGCTGTTTAACATCGGCAGTGTGCGCGGATCGAATCCACGTAATGCTGATCTCGATGAAACGGATGTTGTTTACTTAAATCGCTTTAGAGGCGGGCATCTCTCATAACCAACAAATTCTTACATTAAATAAAGTCAGAATACTCCTGACCACTCCCGACCTAACAGTGTGGGCACGCAGTCCCTGTAAAAATGTACAAAAAGATCTACAGGCAAGTTGTGTAAAAGGTAAAAACATTAAGTTGTCTCTCTGCACGCCAAGAAGACGACACTTGGGATAATGGAGGTACAGCTCCACGCATTCTCAGTCTCGGCTCTAGATTGAAGTTTGCGGTCAGTTTCACGCTCCTTCCGCTTTATCCGTAGGAAAGAGCCCCGGGTACCCAATGAATAGAAGCTAGATGCGACCTTGAAAATGGATACATCACGATCCTCAGAAATTAACGACGGTATAAAATCCCAGAAGACTTGGATCTCGTTATAGTAGTAATTGTTATTGTCTTAATTATTATTGTTGTTGTTGTTGTTGTTGTAGCAACTTATTTTGGTTTAGACATTATATACTAGCACGGGGAATTATTTCTGGAGTTTATGTTTGTCCCCTTATTCTACCGACTTAATCGCGTTCGCAGTTCTAATAGCAATACGTCATTTGCTAGAGCCAATACCTTGCATCACTACAAGAATGCTGATCATGTGTTCCGCCAAACCACAAATAGCCAGTGCAAGCGCATTATGCTGCACCAAGCAGTGAGAGTCGTTCCTTATTGTGCTCCGAATAGCGTGTGGGAGAGTTGGCTGGCTTAGACGTAGCTGGGTAGAGAGGGAGGAGAAGGCTGGCATTTCCTTCTCTGTGTGTCTCAAGTTTTGCACAGCCTACAATGGTGAAAGCCGATGGGCTCCCGCATTGTGACTGCAGATTCCGGTCGCAGTGCGAACTGCCAAAATGTTGCTTCATAGCTCACTGAAAACATCGGAGTGTAGCTGCGAACTATTACACTTTTTTTTGGGGGGGGGGGGCCCCGGATGACATTTCAAGAAGTTATAGAACGCATATTTCTAGTGAATCTGTTTTGTATTCGTGCTGTTAAGCCGCTTGTGGTGCGAGGCTCTCCACTGCTGTTCCACACTGTGAGTTCGTGATTCTTGCTGGTGCCTTGTTTAGAATTCGAAGACACGTACAGAAATACCTAATTTTGTTTTCGTAATGGAATTCATAATAAGAACACAGGTCTAAAAGATGTTTGTTTTGTTGACACATGCGCGTGCTATGCACCTTTCCTGATGTAAACTGTAGCACGGGAGCCCACATCCCGACAACTGCATTTTGTAAGGTAGCATCTCATATTTGTGGTTTTCAGTATGGGACCTGCCTCATGTTCGCACCTGAGGCTTAGAATTTTGAGAAATACTGGCGCCACTGGACTATAATGTAGATCCGAGGCATTCAGTAAATGCGACTCGCCTGTTTCCCGTCTGCGAATTTGAAGTGTGATTTTGTTTGTTCTGTTATACGGGGTGAAACATGATTACTAACGCAAAGATAAAAGCAGGCTAAAAGATATTCGAGAATAGTGTGTTAAGGAAGAAGCGTTAGCATTGAAAGATGAAATAACGGGCGGATAAAAAAAATCCAAAATGAGGAATTTAAAGGGTTTTTGGCATGCTCAAATCCAGGAGGTTGAGATGGGTAGGCATGTGGCACGCATGGCGGATAAGAGAAATTCGTACGTGGTTTTGATGTAGAACGCTGAAGGCTGAAGGAAAGAGACCGCTTGGAAGATTTAGACGCGTATGGTGTACAGGTCTAACATTAAAGTGGACCTTAAAAATACAGGATAGGAGGGTGCGGAGTGGATGTGTCTGTCTGAGGATCGGGACAAGTGGCGGGCTGTTGTGAACACGGCCATGAACCTTCGGGGTTCCATAACAGGCTGCGGAAACCGTGACTAGTTGAATACCTTTTCGCTTCTCTAGAAGGACGCTGCTCAGTCAGTTTTTTAGTTAGTTAGGTAGGCAGGTAAGTAGGGAGGTAGCTATGCAACTTAACGACAGGCGTGTAACTGGAAGTTTGATGTCGGATATTTGCTGTATAGCAGAAACGATTTTTTTTACAACGACGTTTAACTGCCTTCATTCAGTCTGTTCGCATCTAAAGCCAATTAATATACTGTCTATGAAAGTAGCCTCGAAAATTTGGAACACAGACCTTGTACAAATGAGACAAGAGCGCTTACATTAAGTAAGGTACAGATGATTAATTGGAGTTGACCTCCAGGAAGCATTGTAAGTGTAGGCAAGCGGTGTGTGTAGGGGGGGAGGGGGGTCCGATGACTTCAAAACGAAATTAGGTGTATAAGGAAAGTTTATATTTACTAATACGGTTCTCGTTCTCTTACTACTTTCTGTGTTTCTATTTTCATTTATTTTGTTGGTCAAAAATTCCGTTCGGTAGCGATAATTATCCAAATAATTGATGGATGTAAATGATCTGTAGCACAAATTACTTCTCTAACCTGAAGACAGAGGCAACAGTTTCCTCCAAACATAGTGTCACGTCTCATCAGACAGTACGTAATCTTAAAATGATCGGTAGGTCGAACACAGTCTATCATTTCGTAGTTTGCATACTTCTTCCATATCATATCTTCGCCAGGCGACTGAGCCGTGCCGTAGGCTGAATAATATCGATACTGTATTTTGTAATGCTGTCGCTGGGAGGGGGCTCTAGGAATCTTCATGGAGTCACGAAGTGAAATTCACAGAAGTCAGCCTTGTTTTTGTTTCTGTGTGTACAAACATTCCAAATGAATTATGCGGGAAGTCTGGGCACTGGAACAAACTAGTAATACAGATATCTCGATACTGCGGCACCAACTTTCTGTTGTTTTCGACAAAAATGTTTGCATTCTTAAGGAATGGCTCCGCTGTTATCAGGAGTAGCGGTGTTACCGCCGAATTCCTTACAGCGCGTTTGTAATACGTAGCATTGTTTGTAAATTACATGTGATGAAAACAAAACTCGCGTGACGTTATACGCAGTGATTGACACCATTTATGTTAGCCGGTCATTGTAGACTTAGGAAGTTCTGCTCTTTCGACATGTATTGTTGCACCATGTGTGTTCACTGTGCTGTTGACGGTAAAGAACTGTAACGTGAATTTAAGCCAAGTTGAACGAGGATTCCTTCCACACTAAACATATTTCCTACTCAAAAGTGATGGGAACTGTTTACGACCAGATGCCACGAAACGGGAGGTAACTGATTCTTGGGATATTTGATTACACACACCAACACATGCATATATATATATATATATTATTTAAGAAGTCTAAAATTTACATTAAAACATTTAAAATGCCCCTACATGTTTCGATCACACGATCATCCTCAGGGAGCAAATATTGTTCCTTGCTAAAGTTATGATTGAAAGCATCAACGAATTACTTCGTTATGTTAACTTTGGTGCTGTTGCAGAATTTTGTGTGTGTGTGTGTGTATGTGTGTGTGTGTGTGTGTGTCAGTCGTACACTGTTTAGAGTGAGCCTGGTTATGGTTGTGCGTCGTATGCTGTGCAGCGTGAGACTCTGTATATTCTTGTATATGCTGCCACATACCATTGCAATGATGTGCTCCTGCCAGATGTAGGCAGTATAACCTTTGGTTGAGGTTTTGTTTCTTGCAGTACAAGAATTTAATTTCTTGGTTTATCCTGAACCCGATGGCATTGATTGCAGTCGTCTTGTCCTGTAGTTTTTGTCCATTAATCTTGACGTTGATGTCATTCGGTTTTAGTTTAAATTTGCACATCTTGTTAAACCATTAAAAAAAAAAAAAGATTCTTGGGATATTTAAGGGTGTTTTAACTTCAGAGGTTGTATATTTTTCAGGCAAGTTGGGAAGAAGATTATGATGGGTGACTTTGTGAGGACTGGGAAGGAAGTAGTTGCGGCTTATTTGAAGTGCTATCCGAACGTTCCCCCGAGGAATCTATGGAAGATGCACGTAGGTTCAGCCTAAGCAGTAACCCAACTTGGATTTAAAACTAGCCCCTTCTGAGTACAAGTCTAGGTTTGCATTGCCACAATAAACCCTTCGGTCTAGTGGTGGTTGAAGTGTAATTATCATCTAATGTTGATTTTTCGTCGAACTCTTCGGTGTTACCTTGCAGAATAGCGTAACCTTGATACCGCCATGAGAACCTCAGATCTTGTGTATTAACTTGTTTTCATAAAAAAAGTCGAAAGTGGACGTGTAGCGTAACATTGTGGCGCGTTCTCGTAACCATTGTTGCCATGGAAACTCAACAGTACCTTACGTTGATACTGTTGTTGACCTGCATATAGCTGTCAACAATAGAAGTGTTCAGTTTTGCATTGAGTTCAACCAGGGTTCGCTTTACACTTTCGTCGAGATACAAAAGTTTCGTACTGCTGTGAACAATATAAACGTCCTGAGGTCTTCATGTAAAGTAACCGATGTTTTTGTCCAGTTGTAACGATATTTGGAGAGTCTCAGCAGGTTTTCTTAGAAGTCCCCAATATCAAATTTCACGAAAATCCGTCCAGTGGGAGCCATGCTGATACAAGCAGACAGACAGACAGACAGACGAACGGTCAGACATGACGAAGCTAAAAATGAAACAATACATTCTAGCGTAATTTTAAAAAAATTATCCGTTTTTATTTGATTGGGCTTTGATATATTATCCTACTCTTTATTTGTGTAAACTATTAATAAATTCCCGTGGATTTTCACAGCCAGTTAAGCTTACGTGTGCTATGAAGACGACGAAGCAGTTCGAATCTACATTTTCTTCCTCGTCTATCAACAGCGCAGTTGGCTTTTTCAAAGCTGACTTCTATATTGTGAAACGTTTTCGTTATAGTTGTATTCTTTCTTTTGGGTGATTCCCCGGCGTTTGAATTCGTTACTGTTATTGTTCGTGTCTAGAGAGAGGCCCTACGTTACGCACAAAACACAACTGCACTGTTCTAATCGAGAATTCAGAATACGCCTTAGGTGACTATAATGTTAAGTAGTGGCGTACCGAAGGGTGGGGGGTTTGGGGGTTCAACCCACCCCCCCTCCGAAATTCCGAAGGCCCTCCAAAATCGTGCCAAACTCAACCCGATTGTGAAAGCTGTTAAAAATTGCTGAATTTAGGACGCCAACACCCCAAGATGTTCGGAAAAAAGGCAGTAAAATTCTAAAACTACCTAAGTTCGCAATTGTTTTACATTAGCAATGACAAATAAGTGGGGTGTCATCATAAATAGTCTTAAAGTATCAAAAATTAAGAAAATTTTACTATATGAAATGAAATTCCTTGTACATACCAAACTACAGATGCCTCCAGAAACCCTGACTAGGGGCCTACCGCCCCCAGATCCCCCTTCTCTCTGTCCTCTGTCCTCAACTGAATTTGTTGACCCCCCCCCCCGCCCGAACAAAATTCCTGGGTAAGCCACTGATGTTAAGGACAAGCATGGACTCCTATTACACGATATGGTACACAGGCCAGTGTCCTACAGAATCACTCATGCACCTTTTGATTTCTCAGATGGGAACCGGAGCCTGCACCCTGTTTACAATGAAGGATGTTTTCAGAATGTTGTTGGCCGAAATTAAGCATTAACCCAGACATAGAATAGCGCGCCGTTGGGAGCAAGTTGGTGTTATAAATACGCAACCTCCACACATCGTCGAGGCGCGAACTCCCACCCTCACACTTGTCATTACAGTCTGCGTTGTTGGAAAAGAGTAAAATTGCCGAGGAGGACCGACATGCTCGAAGGGTGGGGGCACGTGGGAATTTTGTTATTGTTAGGTAATCGAACGTCTGAGAGGTGTCATTAATGAGTGAAGAACGCGTACGATTGGCGCTCTGCAGCAGGTTTCAGTCCTGTGGTTGGCTAGTACTGCCTAGCCCGGTGAACTGGCGCCTAGCTTCCCCTACGATCCCCCCTCCCCCCTCCCCCCGCCCGCGCAACCCACTGCGATGACGATGCTGTGCGGGTTCGTTTATAAATACGGGTTTACGCTCGGCGCATGTCAGTTGTTAGCGCGAAGTGTTGTGTTAGGTTTGTACTACAGCTGCAATTTTTCGTGCCTGAGTCTCGGTTTTTGAGTGAGGAAGTGTTCTAATCTGGGACATTTTTCCCGCGTACTCCAAGGAGTTTTACAGATTAATATTTGGTGAGTACACACGCGTTTGCAGTCTGTCGCTAAGAACAGGATTTGTAGTGTAAGTGTGGTGTTTTTATGGGAATGTATGCGGACCTATTGGTTTTTTTTTTATTTGACGTGAATGTTTGTGAAGGTGGTGTGTTTTGTCCTGGATGTATGGGAATATCAACAATAACAAAAACATTAGTCAGCAGACGTCATCTTCGAAGAATGTCGTAAGTAGGTCAGTGCTTCGCGACCCAGTTGCAGGAAGGGTTCACGTAACTTCGTTTACACAACGCAACGATTATGAATTCAGCATTTGAAGTGAGCTTGAATGTGCCTAGGTTAGTTGTGATGATACGGAAGCTGGTACCCAAAACTTAATTTGAGACGTGCATAATGTGGTAAGTCCGACAGTTTGGAAGTGGATGCACCAGGAAGTGATTGTTTGGCGGGGAACGCTTGTAATAAGGCAAATTGAACGAGACCCAAAGTTGGGATCTTTGAGGAATGTTGAAACATGTATGTTCTGTAATGTGTTTAATTTAAAATGGAACTTGATATTGAAATTGTGCATTACGTAGTTTAAAATATGCTGAACATGGAAGAGGAATCGCCTCTCAAGGGGTCGATATAGGCCACTGAAACCGTACGAACTATACAGTTGATTTGCGCAGTGCTTCTGTTGAAAAAACGGTATGAAATAACGGTGTTGGGAGTTGTGAAGGCGCGTTGTGAAGGCGCGTAAAAGTGGAATCACGGACTTTTCACGAGACCCAACACGTTGCTTAGACGCGCCGTTAAGCAGTTCGATGCTGTTTACCGCCGTGAGGATTCAAAGCAAAATATGAACGTTCGTGCTGTAACAAGTACAACTAGAGTTAACAATTTTAGAATTGCAGTCAGACGCCGGATTGTGTTTTGCGTAATTGCTGAAATGACGTGTTCCGTGTTTCTAGAACTGACAAAAATGGATTGTGATTCTTTTTAGGTACGTGGAACATATACACGTATAATGTATGGAATGTGGAATCGTGGAGTTTAAAAGTGTTTTAAATTTTATTTGTGGGTTCGTAATTGCTTGGCCCGTCGCATCGTTGTTACCCCATGCAAACGAATGGGAGACAGCTTTAAAGCACGTTTTTAAATCGTACGTCGAGTAGGTGATGTGTGTAGTGAACCAGTGTAAGTTTACTGCGCTGGTAAAATAGGTGAACATCGATTGTTTTTCTCTGCGTCACAGGTTTCGAACGTAACCTGGGTAACGGATTAAAACTGCGTAGTACTGCTGTTGCAGCATCCGTATGTGCGTGCGCTGTAATCATTTAACGGAAACCGGATATGAGCGTTGTGAAATTAGGTTTCAGATTTCAGCGTGTTTTCCATGAGTGTAGTACGTATTGAGTAGGGACCGCGATGGCACAGTGGTTAAGGCGCTGTGCTACAAATTGGAAGGTCGCTGGTTCGATCCTAGCTGGTGTCATTGGAATGTTTCATTGACATAAAATCCTTCCGATCGCACTATGGCCCTGGAGTCGACTCCGCCTCTAACAGAAATGAGTACCAGGAGATTTTCCTGGGGTTAAAGGCTGCCGGTGCGTAGGGCTGACAACCGTACCACCATCCTGTGCCGTCATGAAATCTGCGAACCTTAACTTCCTGGAACCCTCTGGGTCACTCCAGGCCTGTAACGGGACTACTTTACCTTTTTAGTATGTATTGAGTGTCAGCCACACGTGTTACTGTACAGAAAACGCGTACCAAAATTACAAGTGTTACTGTAATTTACCGTGTTTTGTGCTGTAGATGTCTAATTTTTGTATCACTTCTGTATTGTAATTATTGAATAGATTCCGGATTTTAAGACCTTTACACTAATGCATTTTACGCCCTAGTTATGTTCCTGAAAGAGTGGGCTTAAATAAACATATTCCTATAAGAAAGAAGACGTAAATAACTAGAAATAAAGCAGCCAAAGAGAGTTAAGCTAAAAATGAAGGGCATACATTTTGAAAGTGTTGTAAATTAGCAAGGGCCGTTAAAAAGGCTTATAACAAATGGGTGTAAAATAAGTAGAGTCGAGAAGTCAAAAGAGCAGTCAGGTTTATGCGACATAAAAACCTCCCACGCCTTCGAAGCCAGTCTCCACACCTTACTGGAATTTAAAACATTGACTTCTGAAGGTTTCCTACCGCTGGTCCCTGAAGACAGCAGTGTGCATACTGGCTGTGTTGACTGAGGACCTGTTCTTGTTTTCGGTGCAGGCTCTTACTACAAATAGTACAGTTCGTTGGCGTCTGGTACTTAGGATCTTGATTCTTCTGTTGGTGCATGTAGATTCAGACTTCACGCTGCATCGTGTTTGTATGTGCAGCTCCTTCCTCAGTGGTTTGATGTTGTCATTGCTAACACAGGCGTAACCTACTTTCGGGGTGCTTGGTAGATGCGACGACTTTCCAAACATGACACAGACGTGACACCATTCTGCAGCTAACCACTGACAACCCAACGGTAGTTTCTAGCCAGTGCACGTTTGTTTACCTGGGCATTTTCCGTTTCTCTTTGCAGCCTTATGCTTTCAGGGATCGGCAAGGTAGTAAGGTCGCACAGTGTGTGTATTTGTTGTCATACTAATTTCAGTAACACATGTTGATGTTGAAACTGTGCTGCGTACGTATTTCTATTAATGGATGTAAACAGTCACATCACTGTAGGATATTTGAGCTTCATGTCGTAGCTATACTTGGACTCTGTACGCTCGCGTATGTTGCCTTCCAGTTCGTACTACATGGTAAGAATCGTTTTACCGTGACTTCTCGCTTATCACGTTATGGTTGCTGTATTGTTTTGTCGTAACTCAATTACGCGATTTGGTACGCCGATCTCATGAACGATGACAAACCTGAATACTGCGCAATAGTTTGGCCCAAAATCACTTGTGGCTAGATTTACGTTTCATCCGTGTTTCGGGCTGCTTTATTCCAGATTTGTGCACATGTGGGGTGTCTATACGGCAGAGACCTTGAGAATTTTTCAGTCCTTCATTTAGTGAGTAAATTTCTTCGCCTGTTACGGAACCCCGAGGTATTCAGTACCATGTTCGCCAGTTACCGCCACGGTTACTTCCTGAACCCAGTGCCATTGAGGGGGGGATCCGAAACAAATTGCCGAGTCCTGGCCGTCTGGAAAGAAGCCCCGTGGTTAAATGTGTTGCTTCTTTCTTATCTGCCGGTCCGCCCGGGGGGGAGGGGAGCAAAAACATTCCCCAGGGACCCGAACCCATGCTCGGCGGCCCAGCCTGAGCCGGATGAATCCACTGTTCATTCTCCCGCCCTTCCGTCTTTTAAGATCCATGCCTGTATTGTACATTACAATCTACACTCGAGCGCCCCCCCCCCCCCCCCCCTCTCTCTCTCACTACTAATTTTTTTTTCTTTTCGTCTTTTCTCTTCTTTATTATTTTTCTCTATCTCTTTTTTTTTTTTGTTTTTCGCC
>Ga0123355_10014713_pt1 | contig 12251 bp, 4 predicted proteins | sample TergutEmb28metaG_3_FD_89872 | JGI IMG/M metagenome (GOLD analysis project Ga0123355, IMG submission 89872) | Embiratermes neotenicus P1 segment gut microbial communities from Petit-Saut dam, French Guiana - Emb289 P1 | ecosystem: Host-associated > Arthropoda: Insects > Digestive system > Gut ...
ATCAAAAAACCTAAGATTATTGTTTTAACTTTCACTTCCATCCCTCCTACCGAAATATTATTTTTAGCCGATTATAAAACTCGAATACATACGGTTTCTTGCGGAGAAATGAAGAACACATTCCTAGGGTTTTCTCCACTTTTGCCCCCTTTCAAAAGGGGGCTTTGGTTTGATTCGGAAATATATTACTGTTATCCAATCGCCTAAAATATTATTTTTCATAAAGTAAAATTAAACCCGCTAGACGCTGTTTTTAGCGTCATTACAGCTACCTGCCAGTTAGTCTGTCTGGCACATTATGGTTTCTTATATATGTCCTCGGTTGCCCTCGGTATATAGGATTTGTAAGAAGCTCCCAAAATGGAACTCTATGCGTTGTTCTGAAGTGAATGGAATTTTCCATTGTTACTCCATCAATTCCATGTCTATAACGCGAACGCGTAGGTTCACCAAGCTGTCTTGCGATAGGGGTTTCATGTCTCCTTAAATTGTCTGCTTCTCTTGTTTGTCTCTGTGCATTGATGACAGACATTGATCTATTACTATACCACCCATCTAAAAATTGTCCCGCATGCCCCATTTCATGAGCTAGTTGCATTGCCGGGCTTTGAATAGATGTTCCATCTCTCATTAACAGTCCAGATGTGGAATCCCAGCTTATTATTAAATCTCGGAAATCGAAATAAGAAAACCCAAGGTTATTAAATACGACATGAAATATTTCTGACGCATTCTGAAGCCTATTATAAAGATCTCTAAATATTTCAGATTGCTTTAAATGTTCTAAGGCTCTATTAAATTGTCTAAGTGCTTCTTCAAATTCTTGCAGAGTCATACTACTATCACTGTAGAAAGCTGAATGAAAACAAGCAATTTGAATTACCATGCCACTGGGATCAATGAACATGACAGGATTATTTATTCCGAAGACAAACAAATTACCACTCTGAATAATCGCCGCCGCACTACTCTGCATATTCCCTACATTCCAAAACGGGTCGGCTTGCGTGAACCTACCCACTCTCGGGTCAAAGAATCTCGCCCTAAGGTAGTACCGCCCAGTCTCGCGATCGAAGTACTCACCAGCGAAGCGCCACGGGTTCGTGTCGCCCTCTACAGGGGCAAGCTCCACGCCGAACGCCGTGTACCTGTACGTGCGCAGGACTACGCCGCCCGTGTCGCCCACAAGTTGCACTACATCGCCGCGTGCATTATGCAAGTACCACCCATGGAAGTAGCTGTTCAACAGCCTGCCACCCAAACCTCGCAGGAAGCGGTTCACCATCTCTCCCGCTCCGTTCATCTCAAGCACGATGAACATACCGTCCCAGATGTGCGTAGTCACCACGCCATTGACCGTTTTCGACAGCCTCAAGCCGTCTGCGCGATACCTGTACTCCGCTATCATGTCCTCAGACACCACGCGCACCAACTGATTCCATGCGTTGTATGTGCTGACTTCTGTCACCGTCTCTGAGCGTGGTGGAAGCGGTGCATTGCCCGGCGTATATATGCCGAGTGTCAACGCGTCTGCACTGCCGCTTGGCTGTGTCACGCTAACGAAGCGCGTCAACTGGTTGCCGTTGCGGTCGTATGTGTACGTCGTCACTGATGGCTCACCAACCGTGCGGACTTCGCGCAACAATCGGTTGTTCAGGTCGTACTCGTAGTTCACAGCGTACAGCACTCTGCCATGCGTCATCACACGCATGAAACTTCGGTTGCCTCGCTCGTCAAACCAGTATGACCGCAGCTCAACGATGATGTACGGTCCGTCAGTCTCCAGTTCTGTCGTCAGCCTGCCCCATGCATCGTATGAGAACGAACGTTCTCGCACTACACCGCCCATCATCTCGCGCACACTGCTCGCATTTCCGCCAAGGGTGTATCGTGTATCAAACCGCGATAATATCGTCGTTCCATGCCTGTTCACTACAGTCGTTGGCAGTCCCGCTAAGTTGCGCGTGTACTCTGTCGTTACACCGTTGCGCCTGACTACGCTCTCCACCGCTCCATTGGCGTTGTACGTGTACGTTGCGTCTATCACTCCGTTCGCTCGCATATGCAACAGCCTCTGCGCTATGTCGTAGTCGTAACTGTTGTTCACGAACACCGTGCGGTTTGATGGCTCTGCCCAACTGATTGACAAATCATTCGCCGTCCACGCTTGACGTGCTACTATATTATTCGCGGTATTATACAAGTATTCCCGCACTATTCCGCCAGTCTCCGACTGCCTAAACAGCCGTCCCTGCGCGTCGTAGTAGTTCTGTAGCGCGTGTCCGTCAGCCGCTTCTCGTCGCAATGCTCCTGTCAATGTGTATCTGTAGTCACGATAGCCCATCACTACGCCGTTTCGCACAGCCTCCTCGCGCACTAAGCGTCCCATAGCGTCGTACTCGTTCGTGAATATTGTACCATTTCTGTCCGTCCTTGTCAACACTAACCCGTTCAAGTCATACGTGAACCGCTCGTTCTCTCCCAGCGCGTCGCGCACGCTCGTGAGTTGTCCACGATTATTATATGTGAACGTCGTCACCGCTCCCCCTGCGTTTTTCGTCACCACTTGACCCGCCAAGTTGTACGTATACGCTGTATTTACGCCCCCGGCATCAGTTGCCATCAGTTGGTTGTACCTGAACTCGTTGGCTACATATGTCCACGCTTCTGCCTCTCCCGGACGGTTCGTTTGCGTACTCGTCCGCGTCAGATTGCCGTTACGGTCATACGCAAACCGTGTTACTGCGTACTGCGTCACACCGCCTACCCGCTCAAACGGCACTCGTTGCTCTAACAATCTGCCCAGTGCGTCATATGTGAATCGCGTGTAGTTTCCCATGAAATCACTCGCCTGCGTTACCCTGCCAAGCGCGTCATATCTCGTCCGCGACACGTTGCCCTCGATGTTTGTCCGCGACACCATGCCAAACACACTGTACGTGAACGTGTTATCTACTCCCAGCGACATTTCACGTGTCACTCGTCCTATGTTGTCATGCTCAAACTCCACCAGTATGCCGCCAGTCACTCCCTCTTGCGTCCGCCGCCCAAACCTGTCGTACTGCACGAAACTCCGTATACTCGGGGCGTATGTGATATTTCCATGCACAGTCGTCACTATCAGCGAGTTGCCATCAGTATCGAGGACATCGTAATACACAGTCGTCACTTTTTGCAATATCTCACCCATCGGACACAGATGACGAGTTTCAGCCACCCGCCCAAACATATCGTACACGAATTGCACTCGCTGCGACGAATATATCCCCTGTGCGTTACGCGTCTCTATCAGTCGCATTTGCGTGTCGTAATAGTTAGTCAGGATTATCGTACGCTCTCCCGTTTCCAAATCATATGCTGTCACTGTACGCAAGTTGCCGAATCCATCATACTGATAGATATACACAGCTCCAAGCACTGTCCGATGTGTCACTGTGTTCTTCTCGTCATCGTACTCATACGTCACATATCCACCATTCGGGAAATCAATCCGTGTTATACGCCCTATCGCGTCATACTCCCACTCCGTCACGTACCCTTCGGGGTCAGTCGCTGAAACCACCCGCCACATCGCGTCATGTGTGAAGCTGCGGTCAATGTTACCATCTCCGCCGACAAGATTACCATCGGCATCTCTCACTCCAATCGTCCGAATCAACGACGGCATTGTCCAACTGGCGTAGGTTATCTGCGTATCTATAAAAACACCGTAATTATTCGCTTCAGGAAATTCACGCATCCTCATCATATTACCATATCTTTCATGATGCCAAAATTGCGTTTGTGACACTCTAGTTCTATTCCCGTCAACATCAATTTTGTAAATACTCATACTGCTGATATTTCTGCTCAAATACCCCAGTCTATTGCGCTCCTCAATCGTGGTGTACGCATTTGGTCTGTACGTTCTTCTTGTCAGCAAACCGTAGCGACTAAAACCATAATCATATTCAAAATCTGTCCAATGCTCAAGTAAATTCCTATCTCCATGCGCCAACGGACTGAGAATACGCGTCAAATTTCCAAAGCGATCATGCTCAAAGCGTTGAATGGTTTCGCGCGTGTATAAGTTCGTGCCGACCCTCCTATACTCTGTAAGCTCTGTACGGACTGGTAGCGTGTTACTGTACCAAAAATATTTCTTCGAAAGCAAGAAATGCGGATATACACTAGTATCATACGTTCTTTGGCTACGATTCAGATTTAACCCGCCCATAAATAAATACCTTATACGCAAGCCGGTATAAACATCAGTCACTGTGGTAGTGTAATCACCAAGGACAAGATGGTCTCCATAGTATTCGAATGTCGTCCGCTGATACTCGCGTCCGTCGTATTCCAGCCACCGTGCTCTTACTCTCCATAAATGGCGCCAAGCGCCATGACCAAGGGCAAGGACGTGGGGCGTATAGCCGTAGTAATAGTGCAACACTGCCCCCGATGGGTAGGTTACTTTCGTCAGTAGTAATGTGTGGTTTATACCTTCAAACATAGCACGCAAGTTAAATTGGCTTTCCTTCACAGTGTGTTCAAAATGAGTGACCGCGCCTACTTGATTCTTTACTCTGTCTACTTGGAATCCGATATGCTCCGCTATGGGGGACATATGTATCTCATATGTACTCCCATCATGCGCACGCACCGTAATAGTCCGATTATCGCCGGATGTGCTGTACTCAAATATTATTTCATTTCCGTTAGTATCAATAATCTTCGACAACAGGAATTGATTCTCGAACGCTGCTTGATAGTCATACTCGAATTTAATGGTATTCCCAAATCGATCCACCTTTCCTATCACTAAGCCTTTGAATCCTACCACAACTCTTTCAACGACAGTTTTTTCATAAAAATAATACTTCGTGCCATCATGGAAGCGTAATACTCGGCTTGCCCTTAGATTCCCGCTAACAAAGTAATTTCCTCCCCAATCTAGTCGCATATCTTGTAGCTGATAATCTTCGAATCTCCAGTTATGCCAAATTGGGCATTGGCTAAACATAAAACTCCCTCTGCCAGGGACATGCAATATCTGATTGGCTATCGAAACAACACCTGTGCCAGTCTCAGGAAACTCAATAAATGGCAAATCGAATCTCCAACCTACGCCAACGGTCTCATTTCGTCTATACGCTGTGGTGTTGATGGGTCCATAACGATGATTGTCATACGGTATGACATGACGATAGAATATCGCGTAAACAAAATCAAGCCAGTCTATGGGCTCCCTACTCACTTCTCCGTCAACAGTTCTGATGTATTCATCTCTCGCTTCGCGACTGCTAAACTGCAGCGGTGGATTATATTGATGCACATCGCTATAACCCCAGCTATACGATCTGAACCAAGTGCCATCCCAGTGTTCGTAATACAGTACCACGTATGAGACAAGCACTAAATACCTTGTTTCAATCCGCCCCCATCCTGTTACAGGTCTGCGCAAGTCAGCCGAAGCAGAATTATACACCAAATCCAAATTCAGCCCAAAACCATTGCGCCCTGGTATATTCAACACGTTTTCACGAAACATCGCCGCACCTGAATTGAGATTCACTGAATCACTGCTGTTAAATCTGAGATTAAACGGGTTAGCTATGATATGGTCATGCTCTATTATTGTGTCTGACATAGGAACCGCGCCAAAATCCATGATGGCAAATCCATAGGTTATGATGTCACTAAAATCCCGGAGAATATCATAATCATATGACTCTCCACTGACAGTATCGATCACCTCACTAAACGGTTGCGGTTCAATCTGTAGAGCCGCGCCCAAGGCAAACACTATCTCTATCTCGTTCACACAGTGTCCGCTCAAAAACATCCGCCGCGCTTCGTTGAACGCACTCTCGCTCGTGAACGCTCTGAATATCGGCTCTACCGCTGCCCAATCGTCATCCGTCTTGCTCTCTGCATCCGCCCAATGCCGCGCCTCTATTGCCGTGGCTATCCCAAACTCCACTTTTCGCGCCCCAGACTGTGCCGCCTCGATAAAGCTGAAGCTGTACGCCTCTTCAACGCGATTGGCAGACAGGTGGTCTGACAGTCCTATCTCTATCACTCCGCCGCGACGTATATCAGACGCCTCATAAAACGTATTAGTAGACATAAACGGGCGATTGACCAACCGCCGCGCATTGACATCAGCAGCGATGTCAAACCTCTGCGCGAAATGCTCAAAGCGTATGAGGGCTGTCGCTCTGTCTGTTGACGAGGGTATCAGCTCAAGCACAATCTGCGCTTCAGCATAGTCGAACAAGCCGCTTGACATGATGCGTATCAGCTCCACGCTCTCTTCCAGCGTGAAACCATCTCCCTCCATCGCCGCAAATAACTCATTGACAATACCAACAACATCGTAAGCGATATAAAGCTGCCTGAAAGCCAATGCACGCTCCTCTTCGCCCAACTCGCTGTACCGTTCTCTCTCGCTCATGAGCATCGCGAATCGCGTAGCTTCAGGAATCATCGGCTCACTGACCATCGCCTGCATCATCTCTTCGCGTGCCTCCGCTGACAGTGGCTCATCACTCATGACAAAATGCTCCATCACTATATGACGCTCTTCTGCATTGAACGATGCAAATTCACCCTCAGCCTTGCGCGTCAGCAAACTCTGTAACCGTAACGCCGCGTAATCTACCCGCTCAAATGGCGCAACACCTTCATATGGTGCTATGATTCCATACATATCACTCTGATGCTCGTCAGCATTTCCACCTGCTATAGCCGTCATATACGGCAATAACAACACCATTATAAGCATCACCGCCGTTGTCTGACTCAATATCTGTTTGACTTTCCTCGTCATTTTAACTTCCTCCTCGATTTCTCTATCGTTCTATTCGTTATTCCTCGCTCCTGTCTTTATGGCTCAGGCACTCCAAGTATCACCCACTGTCCTGCAACGAATTGCCGCAATAAGAGGATATCTGCATAATCCACTACACCATCAACATTCACATCCGCTGGTTCGATGACGATATTTACAGGGAAGTCTTCTACATATTGGCGTAACAAGAGAATATCGTCAATATCCACCACACCATCACCATTCACATCTCCAAACTGTAGCCAGCTTCCGTGCAGGTGCAAGATTCCGTTGTTGTCAAACATCGTTGCCGATAGCAGAGCGTTTAGGTTGAACGCTGTCGCTCTGTTCGGGTTGCCCAAGTAGTGCATATTCGGCGTTATTTCCGTGAACCAGCCCATGAACGCCTGTCCCGGTTGTCCCACTCTGCCATACCGTGTTCCCGGCACTGGTATCGCACCACTTTGCATAGACACTGGTTGCCCTACCATTATCGGTACGTCCACTACTTGCGGCACCACCACATCATTCACTATGTTGCCAAAGTGAAAACGCACTATCCGCATATCTCCCGGATATGGCACTCCAAGTATCACTTGGTGTCCTGCGATGAATGCCTGCAACATTCCGAAATCCATCATATTCACCCTGCCGTCTACGTTCACATCAGCTGTTTCCATGATGATATTTACATTGAAACCAGCCACGTGCTGCTGTAACAACAGGAAATCTGAGAGACCTACACTGCCACTGCCGCTCAAATCACCATACTGTAGCCAACTTCCGTGCAAGTGCAACACTCCATCACCGTCAAACATCGCTGCCGTAACCGGGGCGTTTAGATTGAACGCTGTCGCTCTGTTCGGATTGCCCAAATAGTGCATATTCGGCGTTATCTCTGTGAACCAGCCCATGAACGCTTGCCCCGGTTGGCTCACTCTGCCATACCGTGTCGCAGGTATCGGTATCGCATTGCCCAGCGACGCCACCGTCTCTCCTAACTCTATAGGGACTTCCACTACTTGCGGCACTACTACACCATTCACGATGTTCCCGAAGTGAAACCTCACTACTCTTAACTCCGGTACTGGCACTTCTCCTATCGTGAACACTATCTCTGTCTGTCCTGTCCTCAAACCAACGAAGTTCGCTAACGCCAACACTCCAGACCATACTGTACCCCCCTGCACCAGCGTGTCTATGGTGAACACTACCTCTCCGGGGGATGATGATGTTACTATAAGGTTGTTCTGATGTGTCAAGCCCTCGCTCGTCAACGTAGTAGCATCGTAGCTCAACGTGAATATCTTCCCCTCAAACGTTTCTGTGTTGTCAACGCTCAGGAATATTGGGTATGTCTCTCCCGCTCCCGCCCGCAACTCATGTACTACCGTCGTTGCGCCAGTAACACTTGCCCTCATGGCTACGTGCAATGGCACACTTGAGTACGCAACAGCAGTCTCTTGCCCTAACTGTCCGGTTCTGTTACTGCCCCATGCCCACACTCGCCCGTCGCTCCTAACCGCTATGACATGGTTGTGTCCCATGCCGATTAACGCAACATCTCCTATTCCATCTACCTGCATCGGTCTACTTCCGCGTGATATCACGATTGGGGCGCTTGCCATTGATGCAATAGATCCCCACGACCACACCGTGCCGTCTACTCGCTTCGCTACACTGTACTGAAATCCTGCCGCTATCGCTGTAACTCCGCTCAACCCACTCACTTGTACGGGGCTTAAGCGTCGCGTTGTCGTGCCATCTCCTAACTGTCCGTGCGTGTTATCTCCCCACGACCACACTGTGCCGTCTGAGCGCAGCGCAAGGCTATACTCGTCTCCTGCCGCGATACTGACAACTCCGCTCAGTCCGTTTACTTGTACTGGCGTGAGGCTATTTGCAGTCGTGCCGTTTCCTAACTGTCCATGCGAATTGATACCCCAACCCCATACTGTTCCGTCCGATCGTTTCACGATATTGTGTGTACCGCCAGCTGCCACCGCTACAACATCTGTCAATCCTGCCTTCTGCACAGGCGTATCAACAAACGACCCAACGTTACCTAACTGCCCGAATAAATTCGCTCCCCACATCCACACTGTGCCGTCCGCTCTCGCTGCCAAGCTGTGATGCACCATCGCCGACACTGCGACAATATCCGTTAGACCTATCACTTGCACTGGGCTCAATCGCTGATTACTGCGCGTTCCGTCGCCAAGTTCGCCCCATATATTGTTTCCCCAAGCCCACAGTGTACCGTCTGCTCTCAACGCAAAGCTGTGATTTACTCCTGCCACTATATATGTTACGCCTGTCAATCCTACCACCTGCACCAGCATCGGCTCTACCAGCGATGCGAAACCCTGACCCAGCTGTCCAGCACCGTTAGCACCCCAAGCCCACACTGTACCGTCTGCCATCAGTGCCAATGAGTGATTGCCGCCGCCCGTTACCTGCACTACTCCGCCTGCTGCCGAAAACAACTCCCAACTCTCATCAACTGTACGCTGATACCCATGTACATTGAAGTCGTCCGCTGGCTCAAGAGTCAACGATGAGCCTGTTACTCTTGCCAGTGCGTTCGCCGTGTTAGCTCTGCGTCCCGCATTGACTGTACCCTGCAGGTTAGACAGCCTGTCCGCGGACGACAGTATACGCTCTCTTAACTCTGCTGCTGACATCTCCGGTGACTGCGACAGAAGCACTACCGCAAGCCCAGTGACATACGCCGTGGACATTGACGTGCCACTTAGTAACCCTGTTCGTCCGTTCGGCAACGTACTTACTATGTCTCGCCCTCGTGCTGTGATATCAACTAAGTTCACGCTGTAATTCGAGAAAAACGACAAGCCGCCATCTGCGTTCACCGAACCCACTGATATTACATTCGGCAAGCGATACGATGCCGGATACACCGCTCTGACGTCCATATCTCGGCGGTTGTTGCCCACCGCACACAAAAAGAGAGCAGGCGCGTTCGTTATTGCTTCATACAACGCAGGATTCTCCGCTGTCGAACCGAAACTGCTGTTGATGATTGACGCTCCGTTCTCTACTGCGAAGTTTATCGCCGCTATGATATCGCTTGTGTACGCTCTGCCGTTCTCGAACACCTGCAGCGGCATGATTCTTATGTCTGCTCCGGCGTTTCTCGCCGCGTACGCTATGATGCCCGCTATATGTGTACCATGCGCTGAGGCGAGCGGGTGCGTTGCATCAAATGTTATGTTATTCTGTTCTGGGAAGTTCCACCCTTCTACCATGTAGCCTGCCAACATTGGGTGCGATGAATCTATTCCCGTATCTATCACCGCTACAAGTACGGAACTACCGATTCTATTTGTATTTGATGGGATTGCCGCCGCCGATGTTTCAGATGAATCTACAACGAGTTCATCATCCAAGCTGGCAAGCGTCAGTGCAAAGTCTGGCTGTATGTATTCGATATACTCTCCCGCTCCCGATGCCCTCAGCTCGTCCGCCAATGCTTGAGGGTTGACTCTCTCTGATAACACTATCAGCTCCATTCGCCCTGCCGTTTGGTCACTGAACACTTGAACCAGTGCTTCCGATGCGCCACGCCCAACATCATTTTGCGCAAGATCTTGCGACAAGTACTCCGTGAAACTCTCCGTAAAAGTTTCGATAAACGAAGCGTTGCCACTCATCCGGCTCGAACGCGCATTGACTTGTGTGTCCGCTCTGAATCGCACTATGAAGCGGTCTGTGTAGAACTCCTCATGATATGTAAGTACTCGGTTCAAGTAATGGTCAGATAGCTCTGTAACTGTCGCCAATATACCACTCTCAATCGACAACGCCTCAAGCTCGCCCAGCACCCTGCTCTGCAACTCCGCTCTTTCCGCAGATTGCCCATGAGCCATTCCATAAACATACCGCTGCTGCTCGTCTATCACTGCGGTACGGGCGTTTTCCCCGACTGACACAACCATATCATGCAATCTTGACTCCATCAGCGAATCCGCATCATACATCAACGCAAAGGGGTCGCTCAACGGCATCGAACTGCTCTGTTCCTCTCCGCTAAATGACCCCATCACTGCCGGCATACTCGTCACCAACATCACTATCACCAACACTACACTCAACATTCTCTTCTTTCTCTTTAACATCCTTTTTCTCCTATTTCTTTTTGTAAATCACAATTGTTTTTCTAAACTTCTACTTTCATCCATCCGAGAATCAACCATTTTACAAGTATTTTCTGATTGATGCATTTATCTACAATTCATGATAGCATAATTTTGCCCTCTTGTCAATACTTTTGCCGTACATTTTCCGCATTCTTACCGCAAACTTCACAAAATATGTGAAGTTTATCACCAGCATCACCAAATTTGTATAGCTTGTGTGAAAAGCCAAGGGGCATTGTCCAATCCTCAAATCAAGCAACGCTTACCCTCTTTTGAACAGAGCGTTTTTACTTCCATGTGTCGCGTACTTTACAGCTTTACATATAAATCACCTAGAGTTTTTAATTTTACACTACCATGCTTTATTTGCTCCATTAAATTATTATCAAAGCCGACTTTCGAAAACATCATATAATATTTAGACTTGAAATGCGGGAATAACTCTGATTTTCGTATCAGTTCTTCAAGTATGGGCTTATTGACACGCTCGTTCGTCCATTTGCATTCGCCAAATATTGCACTATCGTAGGCGTAGGCGACAAAATCTATTTCTTCTTCGCGCTTTTCTTTTTTATTGTTACCCCACCACCTACCAATCTTTTGAAACGAAATCGGCAAAATATCAGCGACCGCCGCTCTCCACATATATTGCTTGCAGCAATGCTCAAAAACATAGCCTGTGTCGGTATAGAAACAAGTCAATGCAGTAATATGCTCAGTACTTTGATAAGTTTAAGGCTTGTAAAAAAAGAATATCCGGTGACGGAAGAAAATACGAGAAGAACCATATATGTTCTCGACGATTATATGTTTAAATTTTGGTATCGTTTCGTGTTACCAAACATAAGCAGAATCAACGCAGGATTAGGCAGAACGGTGTGTGATGAAGTGTTTGACAGTCAACTGATAAATACCGGTCTTAGTCGCTATCTCATTTAATTTGCTGCTACCTGATGCGATTGATGTGATGATGCCATTATATGTCTGAGGAACTTTTAGTTCCTGCTTCAGAAGATTAAACGGTTCCTCAAATAAACGTCCGGACGGATTAAAAAGCAATTCCTCCGCGTTTTCTTTTACAGTCAATGATTTATCTATCCGCGATACATATTCCGGTACGCCGCCAACTATCCCGTATAAATTCATTTTATCTTCGTCAGAGTAGGTGCCAAGCATATCCGCGCATTCAAAATAATTAAACGGCAAAATTTTAAACTGATTTGTCCTGCGTCCGTATAACGGGCTTTTATATCCCAACACTTGATTTTCCATGAAGCTCATAC
>Ga0123355_10014714_pt1 | contig 12251 bp, 10 predicted proteins | sample TergutEmb28metaG_3_FD_89872 | JGI IMG/M metagenome (GOLD analysis project Ga0123355, IMG submission 89872) | Embiratermes neotenicus P1 segment gut microbial communities from Petit-Saut dam, French Guiana - Emb289 P1 | ecosystem: Host-associated > Arthropoda: Insects > Digestive system > Gut ...
CAGATGGTGGGCACTTGTGAATACGGTGATGAACTTTCGGGTTCCATAAAGTGCGGGGAATTTCTTGACTAGCTGCAGAACCAGTTAGCTTCTCAAGAAGGACTCTGCTCCATGGAGTAAGTATGATTAGAATAAGCATAAGTAATAATCTGAGTAAAATTAATATCATAGTTAATTATGTATTAAAATATTCCTCCAGACTATAAAAGGAATTATGTAACAGATATATTTTTAGAGCTAGTTGGAATTTATTCTAATCACTGGATAAATCTTTAATGGCTGTTGGTAGATGATTGTAGATCTTAATTCCTGAGTAATAAACACTCTTTTGGTATGTTGCCAAGTTTTCTGTAGGAAGGTACAGATTGGAAGTTTGTCTTGTATTGATTTTATGTACTTGTGAGTTGAACAGAAATTGGTCTTTATTTTTAGTAACAAATAAAAGTATTGAGCATATATATTGGAATTGAATTGGAAGGATATTTAATTCCTTGAATAGTTGCTGACAAGAGGCATTCTTACTTGAATGCATAATTATCCTAACTTTTCTTTTCTGAATTTTAAATATTTCTTCACTATGAGATGAATTCCCCCAGAATATGATTCCATAAGATATAATTGAGTGGACATACGAAAAATATGTACTTCTCAGTACGTCTAGGGACATAAAAGGCTTAATCGATCTGATGGCATAACAAGCCTTATTCAGTCTAGATGTTAGTTCACCGATATGATACTTCAAAGTCAAGGAAGTGTTGATAGTCAGTCCTGAAAGTTTTAAACTTTGAGTAGTAGCAATTTTTCTGTTAACGAAATGATACTTGCATATTAACTTCATGATCAGTTTTAGCTAGGAATTACAGAAAATATATTTTATTGTAGTTTAACATTAATAAATCACTGTGGAACCATTTGTTTATTTCATTAAATATCACATTACTATTAAACTTAAATTCTCTCTCATCACGATTTGCAGTGATGAAATTTGTGTCATCAGGAAATACAATTGGGCTGGATTTGTCAGATGCACTTTTAGAAAGATTATTAACATATATTAAAACAATAATGGACCAATAACTGAACCCTGTGGGTCTCTGTGTTGTACTTTTTCCCATGTAGAAAAAATTTGGGCAGCATGGTAACAAATGATGCAAGATGTACACATGAAATTAAATCCAGGGTTGCAATGGGAAGAGCAGCATTCAACAAGAAGACTGTTTTCACCAGCAAGCTGGACATAAATTTAAAGAAGAAACTTGTAAATTGCTACATTTGGAGTGTGGCTTTGTATGGTGCTGAAACTTGGACACTTTGGAAAGTAGGTCATAAATACCTGGAAAATTTCAAAATGTCATGCTGGGGAAGGAGAAGAAGATCAGTTGGATTGATTGTGTGAAGAATGAAGAAGTGTTACTTAGAGACAAGGAGGAAAGGGAATATCCAGCACACAATAAAACAAAGGAAGGCTAACTTGATTGGTCACATCCTGCATAGGAATTGAATTTGAAAACATGTTATTGAAGGAAAGATAGAAAGGAGGATAGAAGTGAGAGGAAAATGAGAATGAAAATGTAAGCAGGTACTGGATGACCTTAAGGAAATGAGAAGATACTGGAAATTGAAAGAGGAAGCACTAGCTAACACTTGGAGAACTCGCTTTGTGTGATGCTGTGCACTTGTCATAAGACAGGCTATGGAATGATGATGAGTGCGGCCTTGTGATGTGTATGCTATTGTCCATGTAAAGCAGGGCTGACTGGTATTCTGTATATGATGCCTGCCTGCAGTGATGTACACTTGTGTAATACAGCTGTTTGCTTTTTTATTTTACAAATTAGGTGTAAGTCACTCAGGCATACATCCTGTCATGTAAATTGCTATTAAATGTTATTTTGTCTTAGAAATAGTTTAAATCCATGAATGTGTTTGTATTTTCATTTTATATTTCATAATTAAGTTTGATACATATCATTATACTGTGTGTACAGATGATTGTTGTCTTCCTCTAGGTACCTGTTAAGAAAAAATGTCTGTCTGTTCATCTGTTCACAATTTAAGTACACCATTTAAATCAGGTGGAAAAAAGTCAAGAAAAAGTTTAAGCTTCTCATTTCCATCAAAGTTAGGTAAGTGTCATGCTTTGTAAATTATTATGACTGACCAGTTTAATGTTATGTGAACCTACTTTTCAACATTTTTTCTTCTAATCTAGGTTCAAGGAAGTGGAAATCCAACAATCTTCAGTTGGCACGAGAGAATGCCAGATTAAAGAAAGATGTACAGAAATGGGTCCAGCTTCATACAGAGGAAACTGTTAGATATAATGTTTTAGAAATGTCATGGAGGCGTCGTGAGGTAAGTAATTTTAGGCTTTATGAAGCGGTCTCTCTTTTTGACTTCATTAGGTCATGGCTCACAAGTTTTGAAAATATTGTAAGAGTCATACATCAGCAAAACATGTAGTGCATAGAAAATCAGGTGTTGGAAACATGGTGAAAAATCATGCTCATTCCTTACCAAGCATTTTTAAAGACGTGCAAACTGGTATGAAACTCCTTAAGTAGTCAAGGATTATTTGTGTTTGGCCATTAAACTTGCTGTCTCCTTTTTGGACCTGGGAAGTGGGAATGATTAGTAGTATCATTTATGGTGGTATGACATAAAAGGGACTGTGAAGGTATGGTAGTGAGATGAAGACATATGGTTGATTAGAATAAATTGCATAACTGGATACAGGAAGGCATAGTAGCTGTGGCTAGTATAGTTGAAGGTTCACTGGTGGAAATAGAATAATCTAGATCTGGCACTGTTTTGAGGTCATTCCTCTTGTGACAGTATAAATCATTTTAAAATTGTAGCCTTGAATTATGTTAATGAAACAATTTTTAGATTGCAGTTTTCAGTTATGCATAAAGAAACAGGATGGGAGGACATGGACTGGATGGTGTATTAAAGGCTAGGGACAAGTGGCAGTGTTTGATCTTGGAGTTCCATAAAATACAGTGAGTAGTCTTGAGTGGCCAGTCATTCAGACTTGAGTTAGAGACACCAGGCTACATGGAATCATAACCCAGAAGATAATAGTCTAAATCTTCACCATCATGAAAACCTCAAATCTCAGCAAAATGATTTTGTTGTAGTTTTCATCTCCAGTCTCATTTGTGTACAAAAAGACCCTTAAATTTAGGTATGTCCATACAAAATGGTGAACCTGGCATAATAAGTAAGGTTAAATACAATTTGCAACAAAGAGAGACCAACTGTATGCTACACCATTAATACAGAATTTGTGTTGTTACAGCAAACACTGTCCAAAGTTGGCTTACTATCTCGTGTGGTTGGAAATCAGATTCGGAAGGTGATGGATTATGTAAATGAGATACAGGCTGCATGTCAGGAGGAACTGTCATTGCCACTTGATGAAGTAACTGATAATTCAGGTTAGATTCATTAATGACGAGTACAGGGTGGGGCATAAAGATCTCCCACATTTTGAAGAGGTATAAAAAATGAAAGAAGCTGTCTAGAAAAAAATTGAATATATTTCTGGAAAGTAGATTAAAAACAGTTTTTTAATGGGATTTAAAAATCAGATCAGATATATGGCGGCCGTTGTGGGCAACACATCGCTGAAGACGTTCCCGGAAGTTCTTCATCGCTCTCCGGGTTAGCTCAGGTGGACTGGAGTCGATTTCCTGTTGGATCCTTTCCTTCAAATCCTCAAGAGATCGTGGACGATGTTTGAAAACCTTTTCCTTTAGGTATCCCCAAAGGAAAAAGTCACACGGTCTTAAATCTGGTGACTGTGCCGGCCACTCCACGTCTCCCCTTAAAGAGATCAAATGCCCACGGAACATTTCCCTCAACACTCAGAGCGAACGTCGTGCTGTGTGAGCTGTGGCCCCGTCCTGTTGAAACCACACATCTTCTGTTTCCACATCATCCAGTTTGGGGCGCAGAAAGGTCTCCAGCATTTCAACGTACAGGTCGGAGTTCACAGTTACTGTTGCACCACCTTCCTCAAAAAATTACGGGCCGATCACACCAAAGTCGGCAACTGCACACCAAACAGTTACGCGAGGAGAGTGAAGCGGTCGTTCTTGGAGTTCACTAGGGTTACGTTCAGCCCAGTAGCGAAAATTATGCTTGTTTACGGCTCCACTGAGGTGGAAGTGAGCCTCATCGCTACTCAGAAGAACAGCTGCATCAGGAATCTGTTCAAGAATTTCCGCACTTATGGCTCTGTGGTTGGCATGATCTCTCTCACGTAATTCTTGAGCCAACATCATTTTGTAAGGATGCAAGTTTAAATCGGCATGCAGAATCCTCCTCAAACTCCGACTTGATATCCCCAGTGCCATGGCATGCTTATGAGCGGAACGCTTTGGTGATTGCTGAATGGATGCTCTTACTGCTTTCACATTTTCTGGCGTTCTAACGGTTCTAGGTCTGCCAGGTGATTTTCTTTTCAGTGTGAATCCAGTTGCCTGAAGGTTAGAAATCCATAGCAAAATCGTTTTCCGATCTGGCACAGATGCATTTTGACCGAGCGCGAAGTGTGTATGGAACGCTCTCTGCATCACTATCACAGAACGGTTGTTCTCATAATACGCTTCAACAACAAAGCCCCGATGTTCACTGGTTCAATCCATTGTGGGTACTGACAATGGTAGAGGCTAACCAACTGCATGACACTACCCCCACCTCTCTACCCCCACTACAGCCCGCACAGTGACTCTTCAAAATGTGGGAGATCTTTATGCCCCACCATGTATTTGCACCTGCACATGCTCATGGGACTATCGCAGGGTGCAGGAAGCAATGTAAAAATATTTATTTTTGTGTACCAGCTTTCCTTCTTAAAAATAACAAAAACATACTTTTGATGTGATGATGCTGTGCATGCGCGTGCACACACACACACAAGATGGCAAAGAGACTGGGATTATACCTGGGACAACAAGCTACAATAAGTGAAATTAGTAGTGCTGTCTTGAAGATCGTGTCATCCTGCCTGTAATGAGGAGTCTGCTGCATGGAGGAGACACTGTCTGGAGAAGTTAATACTCCCTTGCATACAATTTCAAACTTCATATGGAATCCAAAAATACATTACTTTGGTCTGTTATCCTGCTACTGGTCTATATCCTGGTCCATTATTAATTTATGCCCACACATTGTGACACATTGGGTCAAACCTTCCAAGAATATTGGGCTAGTTCTGGAACATCAGATCTTGCATCTATGGGGTAAGAACCAGGCTTTTGTTCGCAAAGTTCTGGGGACCCGGTTGGGTCACATGCCATCATCTTACATAAATAAATTATCAATACAGGGACTGAATGAGACCTTTAAAATGAGGAGTGTAATTGCCAACACTTCATTATCTAACAATTCCCTAGTTCTTCCTACAATGCTGTTCAGAATCGCCATAGACTGGTCAATTCAGAAACAAACCTGTCAGCCATTTAGATGTAACGCAATGATATAGACCATCAGAGTCACTTGGCTGTAACATTTCATTGCTGTAACAGCATGTTGCCTCGAAGTTAGTAACATTCTTGTTAATTCCATTTGTACACTCAGCTCTCCAACTTCCTAACCTCTGTATGCTCTGAATGTTGTGCTTTTCCATCCTATGTCAACACATCAGTTTGTTGTTTCTCAATGAAATGGTAACTATCTGTGCTGATGGTCTGTCATACAATTTGTTTGACCCTGGTCTAGACATTACAAATTTCTTAGTCTGGCCATCAGCAAATCAACGTCTGTCTGTCTTAAGACATAAGTTTGAAATTTGGTTTTCTTTGACAGCTTGATTTTGAACAAACGTTCAACTATGGTTTGTGCTGGTATAACTCATAGTGGTCTCTTCTCTCTTTGGCTGAAGTTTGGATTTTCTGTTTGAACTTTACCAAGCCATATTATGTTCTCATTAGCATACAGGTTTTCCAGCGCTGCAAACATAGTTTGAGGTTTAACCTGATACTTCATCTGTGTTTGCTGTACAAATGTAACACTATTTATGCCTAAATAAGTCAATGTGTCTGTATGTAGCTGTCATTTTGTCACTCCCTTATGCTGATCCTTTCATTTCAGAGTGTTTTTCTCGGTGTTGGCATTCCATGCCAAATATAAACCTTGGAAGATTAAGCAGAACGCGTGAAAGTAAGTCATCTGTTATTGAATGTCACAAGCTAGCCCTTATTTTTCATACTTCAGAGGCCTTGGGTTCAGTAACCCAGAGACTGTCTGTCCTGACTGAAATACAGTTATTTTTGCTGGATGCAGTGGTATTTGAAGTCAATGTATTGTGTTGGTATCTAAAGAGATTACTGATCTGTTTCATGGAACTTGAATTAATGTATGGAAATTGCTCTTATTCATATACCCAGTTTCTGCTTTTACACATGTGTTTTTATTCTAAAACAATGAAAGGCACAGGCTATAGTCAGTGACACAGGCTATGGTCAGTGACCTTTATAAACAAATTGGGTAAATATATAGTTTGTTATTAATTTGTGATGTTCATTAATTATTTTCATACTCTCTGCCAGCAGTGTCACAACTGTGCACCAGATCTCAGCTAATACATCAGGTTAAACCTATGGTTAGTGGACATCTTATAATAAAACCAACTATTGCACTTCAGCGTCTCAACCTACAAGATGTTCAAACAGTCAGCTCAGTGGAACGGATGCAGTCTCCACTGCCAGAATCAGATGAAGGTATTGTATTTTATTGTCGTGTGTACTTTCATACTGACTGAGCTCCTTGCTGCAGGATATTACCTCTGAAGTTTATATGGATTTATTAGTGTTTGAGAAATTCTGTGTTCTTATCTTGTAGTTTATGTGCAGAGAAATAATTGAACATGTATTGTGGATATGTTGTGCTCTTTTGACCATAGAGTCTAGTGGTAGCAAGTTGTGTGTAGGTGCATGTGTATGTGTGAGCATGTTTGTGCACATGTGCCACAAATATAACCATGCAAATTGTTTCAACACTTCACTTAGAAACCACAACTGTGCCACTACTGATTTAAGATTGTGATGATATAATAAAGTTCTTATAATGCACTTTGGTGTCACTGCAAGGGTTGGAATTCATGTCCATTACACATAGTAACAGTAGTGGGATGCTTGCTATCCACTTGATGTATTAACTTGTTTATCTGCGCCTTTTTCCAGTCATAGTTCCACACTGTCAGCATGTCATACTCCCTGTAGCAGAAGGTGTAGAGCTGTAATTTTGCACGCTTTTTGTAGTAAAGTAAAGCATATTGCCAAAGGGAAGTGTAACAAATTGGCAAGCAGCACATCATCCAAGAGGGATTGTATGACTGATTGGGAGAAGACAGTTGATTTTTGTGTTGTAATAGAAATGTATGACAGCTGTTATACCATGGGTTTATAAATCTACTATTACAGTTATGCATCACTTGCATGCTTTGAATATGTCATTAATTATTCACACAGAGAAACATCATCAGGAATGGCTGAGGTGGTTAGTCACTGACCTTTCACTGCAGAGGCCTAGATTTGATCCCATTCCAGTCCACATGGGCTTTGTGGTGGACAAAATTGTACTTTGAGAGTTTTTTCCCTAAGCACTTCACTTTCACTCTCATTCCACCATTATGCTATTCAAATAGTTACATTATCTATTGTTGACACTGTATAGTCTGAGCATGTGACAGTCTTGTTAACTAAAACATCTTCCTGACTGTCATTCTCTCTTCCACTAGAGGACATGCATTATGTGAGGTTCTGACAATGGTAGTAATGACAGTTCAAGTCTTCTGGGATGTAACATGTTGTCAACTGGTAAATAGTAACTATTTGACATGGCACAGAATCCCAGAAGGCTTGAGTGTTCAGGAGAGAAGATATCTGACAAATTGGCAAGCCAATAATTTTACTTCCCTCTGCTCTAACAACTCGGTATTGTAATTGAAATTGTGTGTCCCTGTGCCATTAAGACATGTTGGGGAGTGGAGATATAGCTTTACTCTTACTTAATTTTGTAGGAGTTGAATGGTTAGGTTTTTGTTCATGTCTTTTACCCTCAATTAGATAGCCCTTAGTACCCACTGGGCAGGAGGTTACATGTTCTTTATAGTCATTTTGGATATTTTGGTGAAGAGAATTTCTGACCCCACTGGGAATTAAATGTCAGTTACAAAGCTGTCTTCCAGTCACCACAGTGACTCAACCCCATTACTTATTAGTTTTTCTTTCATTTTGAAGTAATTTATACAATGCAACAGAACTATTTTTAAAAGTTTTCATCATATAAAAATAACATTAAATATCTAAAATATTCCTAAATCATGTTAGTTGCTGTGGATCACTGGGATGTATTGTAGAATTGGCAGTGAACAATTTTGGCATTCTCAAGTGTATAAGTTTGCGAGCTTTGGTTTTCTGTATCTTTTAAAATTAAGAATGAAAGCTTGAGTGTCATTTTATTCTGTCAACTTTATTCTTGAATGTCACATTGGAAAAAGGAGTTTGGAAATTGATAGGTCATTTTGCTATATTGTGTATGTAGTTTATAAGATGTCCTAGGTGCCACACCAAACGTATCTGGTTATTTCAGCCTAGTGATGTTCACTATTATTTACAGAAGAGAACTGTCCAAGGTGTTGGGAGTCATATCTCATGCATGTAATTGCCAGTTTGTGATAGTATCTAGAATACATTTAGTCTCTGTGCCTGTACCTTGCTGTATCAAAGTAGGAACCATATACATGATATAAACAGCTGTTAATACTCAGCCCAAGTAACATGCTATGGTTAATAAACTCTGGTTCACATTTGATTGCAGCATGGTACCTTTCTCTGTAGAATCTATTGTCATTCAATCTTCTATTTAAAAATTAAGATGAACAGAACTGGAATTTTTACATGTTGTTTTGTATAGTTGGATATGTTTGAATGCAATATGACTCTTGTCTAAGATGACCCCACAAATAAAACAAGTCTGTGAAGGGAAATTGTATTTATCCAAATCTAAGCTGACCCACCAAATATAAAACACCCGCTAAGGAAAAATACTTTACTATTAATTTCATTTACTTAATACGTGAAACATGTCTGATTCTATATACCTTTACCATTCAGCATCACTGTCTCCATCTTCACAGTCAGTGCCTTCATCTTCCTCATACTCACTCTTAACTTTCCCATTCCACAACATCATCATCATCATCATCATCATCATCAACATTATTCCCATCTGCTATATTAGATGTACAGCACTTCTTAAAACTCTTTACATTCACTTGTGGTGAAATGCATGCCATTATGATTCACATGGACTAAATAATACATTTGTATTTCTTGGTTTGTAAACTTACTTGAACCCGTGAAGATTCACAATTTTCTCCACCAATGGTGTTAGTGGTGTTAAGAATTTTAAATACATGTGTTCTGGATTTTTCTATTGTGTCTGTGGTCTGATCAGTCTCAGTATATGGCTCTTTTTATGGTTTTTAATCTGTGGATTAGTTCAGGTTTTATTTTTGAGTCTTGTAGTTAATTTTTAATTTTCAGTAGCCATCTTCCTGTTACTACCCCTGTACTAGGTATATTTTCAGGTCCATATCTTAACATGTTTACTATTTATATGGTGCCCAGTGAATGAGAATATCTTGACCTGAGAGGTCCACAGGGTGAGGTGCTTCTTTGCCCATAGACGGAAATAGAACCGCCATCCAAAAGTCATGCGTCTTTAAAAAATTATGCAATGGACAAAGTCCAAAAAAAGAAGATGGTGTCAGTTAACTTCAGTCATGCTGTGTTCTCTGTTTTGTTTACACTTGGCAATGCATGTCTTGGTTTGTCTCTGTGCAGTCTGGTTCAGAGCGATCTGGTTTGGCGTGGTCTGGTTCGGCGCCTCACAGTGAATTTAAGATGATCTCACATGTTTAAGCACCAAATTTAAGGGGAAAAAACCTGGTTATGCATTCAAATAAATACAGTGTTGATAGTAACAGGAGAATGGAGGAAGGTACATAATTAGGAGTTTCATAATTTTTATTTTTCATCAGATAGATTGTGCAGATCAGAAAGAATGAATAGACAGGACTTAGCAGCATGCATGGTATGTGTGAGAAATTCATGTGGCACTTTAGTCAGAAAATCTTAAGGGAAGAGATCATGTAGGAGTTATAAGTGTAGATGGGAAGATACTATTAAAGTAGTACAAAAAGACATAGGTTGTGATGTTCAAGGTAGGATTCAGTTGCAGGCTTGTGATCGGGGCTTGAAATCCTGTAAATGGCATGGAATCTAGTTACTACATGGCTAATTAGTATTTTATGTCATTCTTTAATACTTTTGTGTCTCTTGTCTGATGCAGTTAGTTTAAAAAGGGATTTTAAGCAAATGGTGTGTTTTACAGCTGACCAAATAGAAGAAATGGATCTGACTAGAATTGCTGAAAACACTACAGTTTCATCTCCTGCTTCCTCAGATGAAGAGGTATGTGTTAGAGACACATAAAAGTAAGTCTTGAGGAATGTAAGGTCAGATCCAAAGTGCTGTTGAAACTAGTTGTGCCCATAAATTCCTGATTTTCATGACATGACAGCTTTATTGTAAAGATCTCTGGCACATGATTTTCAAATACAAAGTACCATACAGGAAATATTACATCCCTATGGAGAATATAGTGCAGTAGTTCAATATTGTGTAAGCTTCAAGTCATGTACAGAAACCATCGAGATGGTATTGAAAACAATTTGGCATTTATAGGAGAAATTATCGTGGATTATATAATATAGTGTGATGCCATTAAAAGTCTTGTTGAAGTAGGAAAGGGCTATATTTGTTGCATAATATTTGTAAGAAACTTATGTCTTCAGCTCTTTATGGCTGTGAGTGAGCAGATTACAGTTTTCTGGATTGTGATACCATGTAATCTTGTAAGTGGATACCAGCACTTTGGAGTAACATGGCTGCATCCATGCTTCTTCAGCATGTTGTTATTTACTTGCAAATTACACTGTGTTACAGCCCAGAAGAGCACAGTCTGTTTAGACATTTATTTTGCTGCTGAAAAAGTTTTGGGGCTTATTCAGATTAAATATTTCAATAATTACATTATTTTTAATTGTTTCTGGACAAGGTTAGTCTTAAATTACAGAGTTTTGGTTTGTGTGTTATGTGTTTACTTTTACGGTTCTGCTTTTTCATGATTTTTGGAAGGAAGTAGAATTTTCTTCCTACTTTTATCATGTGGTTACTGTTACCTCCAGAACTGAGACTGCTCCATGTTTATGGGCTGGGATTGATTTTTTTCATTTCTTGGGGGGATAGAATGACAATGTGAAGAACTGGTGGAACTTTACCTCCACTTGCTTATATATTTTCTTGCTGTAGTCCTAGAGTACAATGATTACTTTTTTTTTTTGTACTGAAAAAAAATATTTGCGCAGGGCTGTCAACTTGCCTCTGTTCCCTGCATATGTTCTTTCTCATGTACTCTGCATAATCTTTGGTTTTACCTTTTCAGCAGTTGAACAAGTGTAAATATTTGTGAGTATGCATGTAGATGTACTCATGTTTCCAGTGCATGTGCTCATGTTCTGAAACACCACACCATGAAGGGGAAATGGATGATAAGCCCCAGGCATTCTTGACTTTGGTAGTAGGTTGAGGTGTCTGGTTAGGTATTTGCTGTGGCTGCTTGACTCCCCAAAGAAGTAGCCCATGGGACCCATTAGATAGGAATTTCATTGTGCCTCAGGGCCAGACAGGAGACTTTGGAGAGAGGAAAAATCTCATGCCATCTTCAGCAGTCAACTCCAGTGTACATGCATCCATCCAGACTGTAGCCTATTTGTGATACTGACTTAGCCTTCGCAGCTACTCTCATGAGTTGAAGTTTGGAACAGCTTACTGATGGTAGTATGAAAAGGGAGCTACCGATTGGAAAATGAAAGCTCACAAACATGGTGGTTTGCTTTCTGCGTGTCAAATAAATGAGATGTTATAAAGTCATTCCTTTAAAACAAACAAGTCTGCCAAATATTCTTCTAAAATTTGGTAATGTTAATGGCTACATGTTCATTAAAAAAGACTGAGTCTTTTGAGTTAGAACACTGTATTAACCTTTTGGCACCGGAATTATTTTTTTAATTTTAGCACACCTGTATATAAAATGTGAATAATACAGGAACCAAATACGTTAGATTTATGAAACAAACTGCATTTTGAAGAGGAAAAAACGGAGAGTATATACCA
>Ga0123355_10014715_pt1 | contig 12251 bp, 17 predicted proteins | sample TergutEmb28metaG_3_FD_89872 | JGI IMG/M metagenome (GOLD analysis project Ga0123355, IMG submission 89872) | Embiratermes neotenicus P1 segment gut microbial communities from Petit-Saut dam, French Guiana - Emb289 P1 | ecosystem: Host-associated > Arthropoda: Insects > Digestive system > Gut ...
CATCTAAAGGCGGGGGAAAGCAATGGCAAACTACCCCCAAGAACTTGCCCAGGATGCAGTGTGCCAGAGCCATACTGGTCACATGACTGGGCTCTGGTTCCTGCCAAGCCCGGCCTTCAAGGCCGAATACTAATGAATGAATACACTCTGTACAAAATACTGGCCCATGCCTTCAGGAAAATGGAGTAGATTATATAACATCAAAACTTGTTTCAATTACAATGTGACATTCACATTTCTTTGAATAATACAATTGTACAAAAAATATACAAAACAATAAAGAGTACACGACCTATAGGGACATAATTAACTCACCAAGCCTTTGTAAAGATTTTGCAACAGATTCACCAGGCTTCATTAATTCTAACATCTGTTTATAAACAGCTATGCGATCAAAAGGTGAAGCTTCATCTGAGTAATCACTCTCACTGTCATCTTCATCACCTTCAGCTCCTTGAGGTTTATCATCTCTTTTCTTAATCTGAAAAATTAAATCCAAATAAAATGAAATAAAATAACTTTTCATCAGACACTCACACGTTCCGTTACACTCTCACACCATCTCTTATTACAACATCACAAGTGTCTGCTATGTTTTGGATTTAGCAATTACATTACTTCACCTGTCAACATGCTATTTCAACTGTGTTCCTTAAACCAGAAAAAAGCATGGGCATGGTAGAAATTCCTGCATGATAAAATACTTACTCACTCCATGGTGCAGAGTCCTTCTTGAGAAGCTGTCTGGTTTGCAGCTAGTCAAGAAATTCCGCGCATTTTACGGAACCCGAAGGTTCATTACCGCACTCACAAGCATCTGCCACCCATCCCTATCCTGGGCCAGCCCAATCCAGTCCATATACCAACATCCCACCTCCTGGAGATCCATCCTAATATTATCCACACATCTACACCTAGGTCTCCCCAGTGGTCTCTTTCCCTCCGGTTTCCCCACCAAGATCTCATATGCCCCCCTCTCCTCACCCATATGTGATGATAAAATACTAAATACTCAAAATCCATAATCAGTAGACCATCTGCCTCTTGCTTTTGTGGGCCTTGAAATGAGTACTGTAACACAGTTCAATACAATCTTAGTTCACTTGAGACATAAACTTTCTTCTTATAGGTTGCGTCATAAGACAAGACACAGACCATCATGCACAGCATATACCAGAAAACATTACTGTGAAGAATAAAACTCTTCATTGCAGCTTCCCGTGGGAAAAATTATCACTTTTTTAAGGTAACTTTCGGTATGCTGAAAACAAACACAAGACCAAACTGACACTCGTGTGCGAGTTTCATTGTTGACATTTTGACCCTTGAACATGACACCACCAAGCTGTCTCGAAACTTTGGGTATGTCACCTGGTGACACACCACCACATCCCAGACAAAGTGCAACTTCATCTGACACTCATGTTTGGAGAGTCTTGCACACCTTACTGTTTCATGACAGCTGGCAAGCTTAGAATATATATATTAACATGACACAGAAGTAGTAATCATCAATATAAAATTCAATTAATTTTGTATGTCATGTATGCAGCTCTTTTCTTCAAAACATACATTAACCTGACGTTCTGTTTATACTCTAAACTTCGTACAGTCTGTTAAATTTTTCAGCTCAAAGTCAACCAAAGCTGATATCCAACCTCATGCACGAGAAATGCAGCACTGACTCAAACTCAGTTTCAAAATAAGTATCACTGTTGTAGCGCTGAATGAAGAAATGGCCCCATGGCAGAAGCTGCTGCCTGTAAATATTCTTCGCCACAGGCTTCTGTACACCATGTAACTCCACGGAGCAGAGTCCTTCTTCAGAAGCTAATAGGTCCTCAGCTTGTCAAGAAATTCCCTGCACTTTACAGAACCCGAAAGTTCATTACCACATTCAGAAGACCTCACCACCATTCCCTATCCTGAGACAGATCAACCAAGACCATGCCCCCCCTCCCACTTCTTCAAGATCCAGTTTAATATTATCCTCCCATCTATGCATATGTCTTCCAAATTGCATCTTTCCCTCAGGTTTCCCCACCAAAATCCTATATGCATCTCCCCTCTCCTCTCCTTCATATGTGTTACGCACACCATCCATCTCATTATTCTTGATTTGATCGCCCAAATAATATTTGGTGACTAATCTGATGTACAAAAGTCCTATTCCTAACTGACAATTTTAATGTACTTTTCCTTAGGTAACGGTATAATCCTCTGCTCATTCAGTGCTTCCCTTGCCCAACCTAACATCCTGTACACCCACTAAACATAATCCATACCTCACTAATTCACTGGCCACTGTCATTAGTGACCCTGGCCTATACAGGCTCCCAATGTTCCACGTGAGCAGCATATACACTGTTTAATATTTAATTTACTATTGAAACAAAAGATCATGTTTATCTGCCTTCAGTCATTAGAGATTATTTATTAACATCAAGGATTCTTTAAATGGCACGTCATGCATCCTTGTTGTTAACACTATAATGATAGCCTTGCAGGAAAGTAAATAAGGCACCACAACTACTATAGTACTCCAACTCCAGCCCAACTTTAATAAGTTAATATAAAATTCATTTGGCTGTGCTACTGAATAGCTAGACAAACATTTAACATTAACATCTACTGCCACTTAATGTGCTCTGTGTCACGCATTGACATTTGCTGATTACGGTTTGTTCTGCCTTGGTCCAGTCACTACTACCGGACTGCAGGATGGGTCTGAAGTCAGAACAACTGCAACTGAATGAACTAAAACAGTAAACCTGCACCAACAATCTAAATTTGGTATGGCATTTCTTATACACCAAAAACTAATATGATTGTTTTAATAACAGTATTACGTATGTGGGTGACACAAAATGTCATTAATATCTGCTCAGACATGAGCTCTCCTCAACCTCCAACAACTGTCTTTTATTTTCTAGCTGCAGTTTCCAAGTAAAAGGTAAAGCAATGCCCATTAAGGACTGGACAGGCCCTGACAGTTCCAGGAGGCTCGGGCTCCCACATTTCAAAGCAGTCGGCACATGTAACATTGTCAGCCCTACACACCAACTGCTTTACACCCCCAGGCAATATCCCTCATACTCATTTATGTTGGAGGCTGAGTCAACCCCAGGGCCATAGTGTGTCTGGAAGGATTATGTCAATGTAAAATTCCAATGATACCATCAGGTATTGAACCCACGACCTTCCAGCTTGTAACACAACGTCTGAACCAACTGCACCACTGCGTGCCCCGACAGCTTGTAAGTACTGTGAACCTATACCCCAGCTTTGATATTGGTACCCTAATTATCACAATTCAAGTCAACAAATTCACACAGAACATGTACATGCTTCAGGCCTTACTGGCCCATCATCAGAGAGCACGACAAGTTGTACAAAATGACCGTCTGGTACAATGGTGTCTTGTCTGTAGAACCGGCAAAAACTCTTCAATGTAAAATATATATTGGATAGAATATGCAGTCAGCTAGAGCAGCTTGTTATTATGCACATTCTATTCAATATATATTCTACCTTCAAGAATTATCAGCAGTTCTACATACAAGACACCAGCGTACTAGAGAGTCATTCTATACAGCTTGTAGTGCTTCCTGATGATGGGTCAGTGAGACCTGAAATAGCAGTTGGTGGCTAATGTAATAACATGGTAACACTAATACAAATGTGTTAAATTGTTGCTTCAATTGTAATAATTAAATTGTAATGCTTGGAATTGAAAGGGTAAAATACTGGTAACCTCTTAAATTCTTTGATGAGATCTCAGGACTTATGACAATAAAAATTCATACTAAGGTCTTGTGGATCATACCATCATGTTGGCTGAAAGGAAGGTACAAATTATAATTGCATTATTATGTTCATTCAAAAATGTTGTTCTGATTATACAAATGAGTATTTTTGCTATTCTGTCTTCATCATGACACTGCATCCATTGTCTACCCTAAGATGCTCCTCCAGAATGTCGATACCCATAAAGCAGATCACAGTGTCATAACCCAAAAGACCAGATATAATTTCTCACATCATAATTTGATAATGTCACAAAAGAAATTTCCATTTGTAATATATACATAAAATTCAGTTAATGAAGAAATCACTACAGGGTATTTTACAGATAATTTCTACAAGTGCATACTTTCTTCAGTTATCAAAATTGGTAGAACTTGTTTCATATACCTTGCTTTTGACACATCCCCAAGGGAAGTAGTCTGGTAGTGCAAGATCAGGCAAGCAGATGGGCCATGTGTGCCCTAAATACCTGAGGGCATTTGATATTTGAAAACCAGCTTAATCACTAAGTTGTGCCACCATAATGACTGTCATCATGCATGATGATACTGAAAGCAACTGCACACAAAGTACATATTTCTGTTGAAGTTATCAGGGCAGTGTTTCCAGGCAAACTCATTTCTTGTTTTGCACACATCACCTGGCCCACCCACTCTCCCAACCTTGCAGTGCCAGACTACTTCTTCTCGGGCCATGTCAAAAGTAAAGTACACAAAACACATCCTGCTGAACTTGTGAATTAAAACAGCAAATTCAGGAATAATATTGAAGGAACCCCAAAGAAACGCTACAATGGTTACATCCTTTCCACCACGAGTGCAGCAGTGTACCAAACAACATGGTGGTCACCTACAAAGTGTCATATTCAAACGGTAATGATTCACATGAATTCCCGTGGGATGGGATGTACCTACCAGCGTTAATAAATTTTTTTACCCTTCGCCTTAAAATGTTATTTCATTTCAAAAACCATCGGATGTTTCTCATGCACCTGTATTACACACTGCACACGAAACAAGGAGAAACTGTCACCTGTTAAAATAAATACAAATATTCTCAGACTGTCTTGTTTCTACATTTAATCATTATTACACTGATCACCACAAAGACTCAAATCGTTTATACAATTCTTACTACACCTACCTTCACCCAGTCAATATTTTCTAGCCAATTATCCCTTATTACTCCTTCTTTTTTCCAGTGGTAATTGCCATCAATGTCAAAATGCCCTTCTTCTAATTCCTCTTTCATGTTAAATGGGGTAATCTTAACCTCGCCATCAAATCCAGCTGCTCCCTCTTCTTGACCTAAATATGAATAACAAATAAAACTCTTGGAATTACAACTATCATTTCACGTACATACCAACTACAAACCACAAGCACGTTTCACTGCTCTTTTAAGTCTAAGACACTCACCTTCAATGTCATCTTCTGCAAGAATATCGTAAGTTCCTTCTTCAACATCATCTTCGTCAGAGTCAAGCGAGTTCTTTTGGATACCTGGTTTAATTTTGGTACCAGTATCCGCCCAATCCTCTTCGAGTTCGTCCTCCAACTTTCGTTTCGGCATTGTTACACAACCGAGTAAACAAGCGCGTAGAACTACACACCTAACCCTTGAAACCAAAATCTACCACAGATGACAACAAACATACCGCTTACCATGGATTACAGTAAGCCAGAACATAAAGTCTGTCAAAGAAACTATTGATCCGACGCTGATTGGCACTTCGACTTTTTTGCAACAGATGACCAAATTGCAAACAACCTGTCACCAGGCTCGTACAATCCATGAATTGCACCATATAGAGGAAGAACTTCAGCTTGCGATATTTTGTAGCCTATATTAGGAAAGAAGAAAGAAATTAAGCTCCATGGAGGAGAGGCATTCGAAAGAAGCTATTTTTCCACAGTTGCTTGAGAAATGCCTCCGCACCCTATTTTTAAGCATCCTTAACCTGTATTCTTCCGCCAATGCATCACACCTAATTTCACACGCACGTACAGGCAAAATCATATTTCTGAATACATCACCTTCAGATTCTTGGTTAGCAAACATAAAACCAAAATGTTCTGAACTGCATGATAACCAGCATTTTCCAAACCTAACTTTGCACAGTCTTATGTGATTTGTGACCTTAATATTTTGATTTTGTCCTGAATTTTATTCACAACATATGATCATATATTTCTTTTCCTCAACATGTACTTCTATACCAGACTTCCTACTGGCCATTAATAAAACTTCTCTTCTTTTTGTTTATAAAGGGTGAACAAAAAGGCTCTGTGAACTTGTCAGAAGTAGAATATATGTTAGCAGGAAGTTAAAATGAATGTACAGTACATATGCTTACAGCAAGGGCTGGAAGTGATAACAACAGGACTTTGGCAGAGGTCACATATGATTGATATTATATGATTCAGATTAGAATGAAAATTACTGAGTATACAGTATGGAGAATTACTGTAAGTGCTGGAAATAACCCTAAAGGGCATGTGACAGAAGTCACGTAAGATATAAGTTAGAATGGAAGACACAGTGAATGTACAGTACTTGTGATTACAGTAACTGTCGGAAATGACCCCAGTGGGTATGTGACAGCGGTCACATATGATATACATTAAAACGGAAGTTGCAGTGACTGACAAGTTCTTACACTTACAATAACTGCTGGAAATTACCTCCATGGACATGTGACACAGGTCACACATGCCACCTAAAGTGTTTTAGGTGTGGGACTTCCCACTTCCAGCACAGACTACCACCGTTCTCACATAGGCTTGTCTCTTGTAAGTGTTATGTGTTGTCAGGTTGGGGTCTCTGCAAGGGGCCAATCAATTGTCCAGAGGATTTCTACCAGCTGTGGTGCATCCGAGTTTGATCATGAAGCCTCAATAATTAGGTCATGCAATTAAGACATGCTCAGTACACTGTAAACTTACCTGTGGTTTCTTGTTATAGTAGGTATAAAGACAATAATAGCCACTTTGAACTGAAAGTTGTAACAAGTCTACCTTTTATATTCTTGTAGGCTCTATTTTTTTTTTTCATCCTCCTGTTTAGCAGTAAGTTTTTTTAATGCCACTGTTATTAAATGTGAGACTGAGGACTGATTCTTTGACAGTGTGAAAGCTTATATTATAATCCTTAATAACTGGTATAATAGGGAGAATGAAATACGCTATCACAGCTAGGGGTCGTTTATTACTCACAGTGGTATTCCTCCAGCACTAAACTATAGAGTTCATCCAGAATACTCAATCTAGTCAGATTTCTCAACTATCAGGTTCTTTGCTTCAGAAACTGTAATATATAAAACCAACAGTGTACACATAACCCCAACATCCTACAAAATATGTTCTTTGCTTCAAAAACTTTAATATTTTAAACCCATTATGCATACACACCCCAAAATCCTCCAAACTACAATCGGCATCCAACCAGCAATTCTTCTGAATACCACATACCTTATATAAAAACTGCTTATAATAGAGAACCCCAAACTTATCTCTGTTCAAAGATGTAAACATAAGCCTCCTCCCATACACTCTTCACCTACCAACAATTACCTTGATTACAATGGTTAAAACCAAAACTGCTCAGAAAAAAAAATTCTCTCATCCACTTTCCAAAAAATCTACGATACAAATAACATTTATGCACACCCCAATTATCCTTCATTGTATACCACTGAATTTTAAGAATGAGGTATCATTTATATGCAAACCACTCATAACCCAGAAACTCTTCTTAGTAATTATGATGTACCTACTGCCTGAAGATGATCCCTTTGGAATGAAACCTGTTCTATATAGATCTCCCATATATGTAATAAATAACCCTTTGCTGTGATAGAAAATATCCTCCTTTCTCTGTTATTACCATCATAAGAGTTTGAACCAAATCAAAAGGGAAGAATGTTTTACATTAACTTATATTTTGAGCATATAAAATATCCACATTTTAATTTCATGAATGCTAATGATGTGTAGACATGTTTATAAGCGACTTATGCAATGGAATATTTTAATATCTGACATACAAAATTTTCTGTAATGCACATTCTGTTACAAACGAAATCTTGGGTTCTGGCTACGTAGAATAAAAGCATATAGTCTTGCACTGATTATTGAAGTTACAAAGCATCACCTTACAAAAGCCCATTTTCAGCAATTTAGGAGTTATGAAAAAATAAGTAGTTGTTTAGGGAAGTCAGTTGGTATGAACAGAACATAATTATGTTCAAAAACAGTTCTGCTTATATACACACACATTAGAGATGTTAATTTACTGGATGAAAAAATAGATAGAATACTATGAAGTTGTTTTTGTCATCATCATCATCATCAGTGTCATTACATCTATCATTTTTCAGAGCATGAATGAGGGATACTCGGTGGCGGGCTGAAATAGGTTATGTCTAAATGACTTTCGCAACTTTTCTGTCCTAGGAATATCCACCTCCTGTCATGTGACTTTATCACAAAATTTGATTCATTCTGTTTAGACATGCATATATCAAGAACTTTCATGTCCGGAAGAAAACCTCACAAGATATGACATGGCATATGATGTATATGGGGAGAAGAGAATTGCATACCAGATTTTGGTAGGGAAACCTGAGGGAATGAGACAACTTTGAAGACCTATGCATAGATAGGAGGGTAGACTGAGCTGGCAAAGGATAGGGATAAGTGGTGGACTGTTCTGAATGTGGTAATAAAGCTTCAGGGTCCTTAAATTCAGGGACTTTCTTGCCATGCTGAGGAGCTTCTAAAGCAGGATCCTGTTCCATTCAGTTAGTTGGTGGTTGGTTGATTGGTTGTGGCAGGACTATTGTGGAAGTGTTATGAGTGCAGGATAAGGAGCTATTATGCAATTTCACAGAATGCAACCTGTGTGTAAAGAACTCCTGCACAGTACATTTCACAGGGAGGACCCCCAGGAATTTTGATGATTGGAAGTTTCACTTTGTTTGAAAATAACTGTCACTGACTAGGTGTTGTTAAAGTTTTTGTGCAGTGGTTATTACACTATGAATGATGAAAAAAACTTTCACTTGAATTTTATGGCTTTTCATGAAAAATTTGAGAGCTTTTAACGTAAAATTTGACAGAGTTTTTCATGTAAAATTTGATGGGATTTTCATGTAAAATTTGACAGAGCTTTTCACATAAAATTTGAGAGCTTTTCATGTAAAATTTGACAGAGCTTTTCATGTAAAATTCCCCCCGAATCTATCTGGTTGTCATGTGAAGTACTCACTTTTAGATGTTTATAATAGGGTCATTCTTTCCATGAAACTTGCCCAGTTTACATGTGGCATATGTGACTCACTGGATACTTTTTCTGTACAAGCAACTTAAGTACTTTTCTGAGCGATGTCAGTTTACCTCTTGTCGGCTCTTCTGTTCAAATGCCATACAAGTGAAACAGTATTTTTTACATCAAATTTACATATGTATGTTGCAGGACTTTACCTATGCCAAAGAAGAATGTCATGTCAGCAACATTGTGTGTGGCACGGTTAGAAACACTGACAAGAGATATGCCACCATTTCTACTGGTTCAGGGTAATGGACATTTTTGCTGACAGTCTCTTCATGAACTTTTGGCCTGCATATGGCGTCTGTTACTGGACATGGATTCTTTAGCATTCTTCAAGTGTTTGAGCCTTGTCTGAAATTAAGACTAAAACTATTCACAGTTTTGGGGCCTGTTATTACACATGCAGTAATGCTCCAGATAGAGGGAAGCTTGTTTGCTATCCTTGATGCTTCAGTGAACAGGTGATCTTGTTTAGTTTCTCAACTGCTTTAGTTTGTGTATATTAATAAATAAAATATTTTAATGTTGTTTAGCTGAGCTGATGACTGTTTCAATATGGCTTTCCTGTAGAGGGGAAGCATTTAGTATTTAATTTTCCTCCTATCACAGGTTTTCAGTTGACATTTGTTTGTCTCTGTTGTTACTATAAAACTGCTGGTGAAGTTACAGGCTGTCTGGTATTAATGTATACAGTTAGTTGGTCTTTAATTCTCTCAGTATTTCCACCCATTCCATCTAGATATTCAGAAATTTCTTCAGACTGCAGAGAAAGGTCTCCACTTACAAACTCCATATTGAAACTGGCTTTTTCATAATAATAATGACTGCAAACTGTAGTATTATAACAACTTGCAAAGAGACTCTTTGGGGTAAATTCTTTGAACCATCACATTGTTACTGATTGTGAGAAACTAAACAGTATGACACTGGGGTGGTCTTAAGAGCCTTCAATATTTTCTGAAAAAAAGCAAAGCAAGCTAATAAAATATAACACATTTTAAGCAATATATATTTTTATATTTACATGAACATAAATTCTGTCACATTATCAAATGAAAGACTTATGTACAAAATGACAAAAATACATCTAAGCAATTAGGTAGAATCACAAAACAGTCAAATATGGACACCTTAGGCATGATGTACAACTGTCATCTATCAGTCAATACTGTATGGACTTTGCTGCTGCTGTCAGAGTAAATATATTCTACCAGCATCAATGTTGGCTCGGTAATATCTCGCCTAGCCGTTGGAACGTTTTGTCCTACGCCCAATAGACATCATTACACTGCCACAGGATCTTTACAAATTTTCAAGTGCTCTGATGTTAGTTTTAGATAATGTGTTTAACGCTGCCACAGAATCTTTACAGATTTGCTTGTGCTCTGACATTAGTTTTACACACATGTTAAATACAAGTGTTTGACTTCCAAAAGAAAAACACTTATCTGTGTAGATCCAGTGGCATTTGAATAAGAAGCAATGAGTCTGCTATTATTGTGACATTCATGGTATTGCTCTTTACCTGATCCACATGCAGTCTTCAGAGAATGAACATTACTATATTTCAAGAATAATGTGTTAATCTAGCAATAAAGCTTTTCACACAGCAAACAGTCTCCACTCTGTTTGTTCTGAAACTAATACTTTTTACCCCCAAAACCAAAATGTCATCAGTGAGCTTAGCCCTTCATGTGAAAGAAGGCATCAAGTTATAACCACATTGCAATATTACATTTTTCTTACTGATTTTGTATAGGTACTTACAAAAATCACAAAACAAGTCATATTAAGACAGTACTAGTAAGTCACTGGACAGTTGGTTGGAGAGAAATGGGACCTGGCAATGTACAAAACACTTTGAAATGCCTCTCTTTATAGTACTTGCTTATAAATATTGGACGAATAATATGCTGAACTGGGACGGCAGGCGAAAGCTTCTGTGAATGACTTCAGTTGCCTGAGGACTGTCTTCAGTCTGAAAAACAAAATGTTCAGATTATTATAACTCCCATTCAACAACAAAACCACCAAATTGGTTGGTGTAGCAGTCCTTTGTGACACACTACAGTTGTATTCCAGAGATATTGGTCTGAATTTTGGCGGTGTCACTGACTATCCTGATGTGTGTCTTCTGTGGGCTTCCTCAGCTATGCAAGGCAAATGCCACAGTAGTACCGTCCAATACCTTCCGAATCATACCAGTTAATCGAACATCCTGTCAACAGTGTTTTACAGTTTAAGCCACTGAGAGCATCATGAACTAACCCCTGCCCAAAAGAAGGCAACAGATTTAACGAAAACATATAACCCTTCGGTTGTATAGCAGGAGAAAAATGTTGGTGTTTTCCCCCATATTGATAAAGTTAAAAAAAACTTTTCCTTTCCCATTCTGTGTATAGTTTTTCAGTTATCACAAAATTAATGCAAGCAAGAGTTTAAACATAAAACTGCAAACACTTTTACAGAAAAAACACAGTTATTAGGGCCGCTAGTCTCAAACGCTACCATTTTAGCAGTATTTACTTGCTTTCTTTTGAGTGTGTTTCACTTTCTATAAGCCAGGGCTGGCCAACACGCGGCCCTCGACAAAAGTATTTGTAACCTGAACAGTTGCAATAACACACAAGTGCGGCACTCAGGTGAGTCCTTCACAGATTATGTGGCACTCCTGTGCATTAAAATTGGCCAGCCCTGATGTAAGTCACTGTGAACATGGCAATGAACAACCAAATCTGGGATTTATTTTTTTTTCAGGTGAGACTAAAAACCAGAACTAACAGCGAGATATATTCACGATTCCTATAAGGCTACCCAGAATATGCAAATTCCTACAACCCTTTATGTTTATTGGACCGTGCATCATTGTGATAGTTGAAGAATAAAAGGCCAACTTGATGTCACTTGCTATTTTATTTCACTTCTTATGTGCTCAACATGTTTCGGACATTAATATACCCATCATCAGGAGCTTGCGACTATTCTATTATATTACCACATTGGTCGTATTGTTCTTGGTTCGATGTGTGTTGGAGTTTCGGTGTGGTTGGGTTGGAGTGGTATCCGTGTTGCAGGCTGAAGCCTGCAACATGGATACCACTCCAACCCAACCA
>Ga0123355_10014716_pt1 | contig 12250 bp, 7 predicted proteins | sample TergutEmb28metaG_3_FD_89872 | JGI IMG/M metagenome (GOLD analysis project Ga0123355, IMG submission 89872) | Embiratermes neotenicus P1 segment gut microbial communities from Petit-Saut dam, French Guiana - Emb289 P1 | ecosystem: Host-associated > Arthropoda: Insects > Digestive system > Gut ...
AGTATATACCGTGTTTAAAATATTCAGTACCTATATTTGTTGAATAAATATATAAAATGCAACGTTTAGAGGTTAGCGGTGCGGTACGACCACTATAGTCGTCATTAGGCGTCAAAAGGTTAATATTAGTGATATACCTCTGTACAAAATTCGCACGCCTACTTGCAATGGTTTCCATACACAGCACGTTTTACGCGGTAACACCATGTTGTTGCTTTATATTCTACGGAACATTGCCGTAACGAAAGTTCCGTATTTTTTTTTTCAAATCATGGTACCGTGCGTCACTGCATGACCCAGAAACTCGTAGGTGGCTATATTGTGCCTCCTGCGTCGTAAGTTCGTACGTCCACCATGTTGTTATTGCAAATTGAGAGAAATTGTTGAAGGATGGCGTCATGTTGTTTTCCAGAGGCTTATTATGCATGTCAGATTTCGTGGAAATAGGTCAGCTGCTTCAAGAGGTTTCTTACAAACAGCGTCATGACTTCAGAGACCCATATTTTTGTTGTTAGGAAAGTAAATAGACCAAAATAACACGCAACATTTTCAACTTAGATTTTTGCATATCATATCTGACTTAGAAACGCAGAAGATACGCCCTTCGTAATTGGTTGTCATTCTCACTCACATTGTCTCACAGATATCCAACTGACACGACACAGGGCTTTGTAATTCAGGTTGTCTGGTGTTTCCTTGTCTGGAATACTGCATACCTTTGGGAGTCCTCCCACGCGTGTAATGTTGGTACGCATGATGTCGTGATTCACAGGCATTCATCTCCATTGATCACTAGTATGATGGTCCAGCGGGCCGGGATAACTCAATCGGTATAGCGAATCGCTACGGGCTGGATGGTCCGGGGATCGAACTCGTCCAGACCGGCCCTGGTGCCCGTCCAACCTCCTACACATTGCGTACCGGGCCTTTCCCGGGAGTAAAGCGGCCGGTGCGTGACGTTGACCACCCATCCCCCATCTAGCGCCGAGGTTAAAGAAAGAGTGGAGCTATACCTGTACTCTCCATCTTCGCCTTCGTGGCCTCTTCTAGGATTAACTTCTAGGATGATAGTCCAGCGACAGTCTGTGGGCAGTCGTGACGACGTAAATTCTGGACTGTCACTGGAGCCTCACTTTCATTCACAGTTATGTTGCTCATTCTCTACCTGTCGAGTGGAGTCTATTTTATGTGACAATGGGGTGCAGATTTTGAACCTGGTGTCATTTGGCTGACCCAAGAATAAACAGAGCCGTAGCAGAACGGTTCCTTTGAATGTGAGAAATTCGTGCCTCCAGTGATATTACCGGACTTAGAAGGTGTTCGAGAGTAGGGTTCGGAGGAGAATTGTTATTGCATATAGCAAGTAAGAGAACACTGGCGAAAATTGCTTATTGAGTAGAATCGTATTTTGCAATTTTCACCCATGGTTATTAGGATGTCAAATGAAATAGGAAGAAAGGGGCGTGGCAAGTGGCACGTGTGGGAATTATGCGAAATACCTAAGAACGTGTTGGAATTGAAACTTGGATAGAAGGGCTGCTTGGGAGATCTAGGGGTAATTATGAGGATAGCACTTTGAGATCAATCTTCAGGGTGCGATAAATTTGCGGGCTCTTGTTAGAATGTCAGAGGTTCCTGTGGTTCCAGAAAGAGCAGCGGTTTATTAACGTTCTTAGCCACTGTCAGTTTCTGAAGGATCCGGCTGCATACAGTTGTATTAGAATCTTAATGGTTTGGGCACCGACTGAGTAGGAGGCAATGATCTAATGAAGTATAGTCTCTGTGACTTGTCCGAAACTTAAGCCATTACACCAAATGATCGACTTTTACGAAATATACTTTTAGTCGTGTCAAAGGTCACCCAAACCTCGTATGTTCTTGTTCCCGAGTTTGAAACGAAACTTTTTCCCCCTTATAGATGATATAGGAGAGCACAATTTACGCACGGGACTCATACGGATCAACTTATTGAACTAGAATTTAGTGTTTGCTGATCCTAGTTGGTCATAACATGAACAGGAATCGGTTACAACCGGTTTAGGCTTATGCGCCTAAGGAAAAGAAAGTAACAATATACTACGTTTATCTAATATGGCCGACGAAACGGTGGACAAATCTTCATAAATATTTGTAAGGTGTGAAAACAGCATAGATGTGTTTGTGTTGTTGATTGTGAGTAAAGTTGTTTACGTAACATGGTGGGACGTTTGTGTCTAATGTGAAGTGTTAAATGGAACATGCTTCTTGTAACGTGTTTTTCTGCAGCCAGTAGGTACGTTGGACTGTAGAACTGTGTCCACCAAGAGTGAATCCTGCAGTTACATTCGGTACAAAATATGCACCGTCCCCGCGTCCTGCTTCTGACTCTCCAAGGACTGACTTTCATCGAAATATATGTAAAAACGTCAGTTCCTACGGCACCGAGGGGGAGCCAGAATAGTGTATTATAGTGACTTTGTTACGAGCTGGACGTCTGTGGAATCCTGATTCGGTTCCCAACGGTGGCAACATATTTGTCTCTTCTCAAAGGCTCCGGGGCCCATCCAGCCTTCTCATAAATGGGTGACAAGGGACACTTTTCCCTGGCCGGGGCGTGAACCTGGCCACCGATCTCCGTCTCATTCCGAGTGTTAAGAATGAATGGAAATATACTTCACTTTCCCGTATATATCCATGGCGTTTACGGAGAAATCTTTTAAATTTGCCTTTGTTAATGGGGTGTCTTTGAGCATATATGGCCCGCTAACCAAGACAGTAGTTAATTTGTCCCCCAGATTGTGTATAAATAATGTTTTGATGATTCAGTACGACTGCTGTGTGCAAATGTCAATGAGACTTGGAATACGCCCTTACAAAGCCCTTTAATCTCGTTGAACTGTTGTTTGCTGTAAAAACTAAAGGGATCTACAGAGAAACGCCTACCATCATGCTATTAATTTTTTTTTTCGCTGTTTGTGGTCAAATATAAGAAAAATGTGATTTATGAGTTACCTGTTTGTTACCTGAAGATTTTAAATCTTACTAATTTAAAATCTTCGACTTACGTTACTAATGTGATAAGTCTGTACAGTCGCTTTGCGGGGTACACAATAGGCACTGGAGAGGTGAGATATCTGCATTTATGTCATTTGCAATACCTGTTGGGAGGGGATGACGTGGGATACATAGTCGTAAGTTGCAGGATAGTATGAAGATGGTATTAAATGATTAATGCATGGCGATGTGGACTGGATTGATGCTGCTCGTAGGTTATGAACCAGTGGAGGAGGGGGGATGCTCTGGTGAATACGATAATGAGTCTTCAGCGGGGGAATTTGTTGACTAGTTGAGGTACTGTCAACTTCTGTATGACTCTGTTTCTTGAACCGTTTAATTACTCTTCAGAATCACTTTAATTATCACCAAAAAATGCACTTACATAAAATTTCACATTAAAACACTTAAAATCGCTCCGACATGTTTCGATCCTAAGATCATCCTCAGGGAGCTACGTTGTCCCTTGCTAAAGTCATTTTAAAAAACATTCACAAAATAATTCCTTTACATTAACAGGGTGTTGTGGCAGCATGCGGAGCGATTTTAAGTGTTTTAATGTGAAATTTTTTGTAAGTGCATTTGTTGGTGATAAAGTGATTCTACGAAATGCACGGTGCAACATCTCTTCAAAATTTGGAAGGAGAAACACCGACAACGTTGTGCAAGGTGGTGCACTAGCACAACGTTGGGATTTTGACATTTAATAATTAAGTCCTATCAAACAATTAAAAAAATTACAAGAGAACCAAATTTCCTACAGTTCCCATAGTGTTAGTCCAAGGATTTATTAAGGACTGTTATTAGACGACAAATATGTTACTCTCTTGTTCAGCACTGATCAATGAAATAATATGGCAACTTTGCGTCTAGGTAAAGTGCACCACCTTGCAAAAAAATGTTGCCGTCATTTTGTTTGGAATGCTAGGTTTCTGGTAAAGGTAAAGGCAAGTTCCACCCTAGAACAATCCACCAAGGCTCAGAGGGGGAGTAGAGGTATGGCTTTACTGTTTCTTTAACCTCGGCGCTGGATGGGGTGGGTAGTCAACGCCACGCCCCGGTCACTTTACCCACGGGAAAGACCTGGTACCCATTGTATAGGAGGCTGGGTGGGCCTCAGAGCCGGTCTGGACGGGTGCGGAAAATCTCGGCCCCACCACTATTCGATCCCCAGACCGTCCAACCCCTAGCGATTCGCTATACCGACTGAGCTATCCCGGCTCCGCTAGGTTTCTGATACAAATTTAAAATGTTTTTGAAAAGTGAAGCTGTATCAGATAAATGTTTCTACAGTATGATTTAAGAAATAGGGTTTATCATTTGAAACTATGATCTGGTAACAGCCCAAGCCTCCTAATGGCTGCTAGTCTGTGGCGCCGGAATTATGATTCAAGGGGTGAAGTGCGGGGGAAACCAGCCAGGGTAGGCGGCAAACCTTTTGACCTCTAGCGGAAACGGTCATCCAAATTGATGTAATAACAGAGTGTCACAAGCGGGCAGAACTGGGGTCAACCGTCCTCATGTATGGTTGCTCACCTATACTTGTAATCTGCTTAATTATCTTCAGTGCAGTTCAATTAGTAAGGTAAATTTGAATCTAGGACAGACAGTTTCTTGTTCCATGATGTCCGTTGCAGTTTACTTAAGTGACGTAAATGTAAAATTGCGTATGTACACGCCATGAAAATATACGGGGAATTGGCACCCGGCATAAGGTGGAGGCGCATGTTTATCTTCACCCCAGGCCGCTTTAGCTCCGGGGGATTCGCCCCTGGTACTCAATGAGTAGGATGCTGAATAAGCTCGGGAAGTCTCTCTGGACGCCTTGGAGAAGAGTCTGTTGCTGGTGCCGGAATCCAACCGCAGTTTCTCGGTTGGACAGTTTCGTAATTTAGTCGGTACACCAGTAATTGTTGCTAAGTTCTCAGATGTGGTACCCTATGTCCATTTTATGGGGTGATAATGCCCCCTACTCCAATATACCGGACTGCCGCCTGTGCTATCGGAGCCGCATTCTTCGGGGATGGGTGCTGGATCGCAAATCTGCTACTTTCGATGTTGACACCGTAACTCCATGCCCATATATTCATTTATGTCACAACAGCAGGCAAGTGTCTGCTGTAAAGTGGCTAAGGCAAACGTGTAAGGCAACTTTGTTAAATCAGATTGTGTCCGATGGATCAAGATTTGTTTCGGGTGAACATGAATACTGCTAAGTCGAGAAACTGCAGAATCGCTGTTTTCTAACTACTTTTTTTTTTTTGTATACAGCGGGGTTAAAAATTATAGATATATTAATTTGGTTGTTGTCATACCGTTGCGTTTTCAAATATTAAGCAGTGGATTCATTTTTACGAAACTTGTTTTAAACATTATGTGACTGAAGGGCACCCAAGTGTAGATCGTTTTAATTTCCGACAATCGGTAACAAAAATGTCAGAAGCGCAGAGCTGTAATGTGGTAACGCCTCTTGCGCGACGCAATTTAGTTCTGAATTCGTATACGGTAAATGGATTTCCAAAAGACAATATTCTTGCAGAATATTAAGTGTCAATATGCTAACATTTTCTTTACCTGTCAGGTTGATGTTGATGGAAAATCAGCTATTGCAGGCAGGAATGCGAAATTTGTCACGGAGCTATATTAGACATAAGCAGTGGACTGTAATCTTTGTGTACGTCATCAGGAACATGGCAAGAGGGCGAAAGTCTCAATTTGTATCCGACAAATTAATGTAGATGGAATTTCTACCATAAGTTACACGTTTTCACATAAATAAGTACGGTTTATGGACTCTGCACAGAACTTCTTGTTTGCTGTGCTGTTACACTTTGTTTAGGAGAAAATGAGAGATTTGACCGTTAACTGTGTTAAGCGACTATTTAAGAATAATGTAACCAATAGACTCATTCTGAGCTTGTGATGCAAATATCGCCTCGACTAGCCGACAAGAGTTTTGATTTAGTGACTCCTGGGTCGCGCCGTGGACATTGTTGGTCGAGGAAGGTCGTGGAAGTGACGTCAGCAGGATATTTGGCATTGGAAGTACAGGCTTGTCAGAAGTCACAAATAAGTAGTAGCTTCAAAACGTTCCCGGAAGTCGGTGGTATTATTTACAGGAATTGTTGTTGTGAATTGAGAAATGCACATTGACATCCTTCGTCGCATTAGGAATACGGTCAGAAGGAAACGTCTAAAAAAATGGAGAACCAGGGTTGGTTTCTCCTTCATGACAATGCTATAGCACACCTGTCGAATTGGTCAAGGATTTATTAGCAAAGAACAACGGGGCAACCCAGGAGGATTCCCCATATTTCCCTGACCTAGCCGCAGCCGATTTTTACCTGTTTCTGGACTGAAATCAGCATCGAAGAGACGGCGCTTTGTGATGCTACTGACATCAGTAAGAATGCGATGGAGGAGCTGAAAAGGCTGTCACAAAATATGAATATTTCCAACACCTTTCCAGTAGCTGGCCAAGGGGACTATTTTGAAGGACATATAGCTTAAGTGATTATACTATTTTGAATTTCTCAGAAGTGAAGTGATTCCGGCAGCATTTTGAAGCTATCACGTAGTACCGTGATTTTGGTAAAGTGGATCCTGGAGTAGAAATTGTGTTGTGTTTGCGGTTTCATGGCAGTATCGCTTTTCATGAGAACTCTCCTGTTCGTGGACGATAGGAAGAATGCATTTTGTCATCTTAATTGTATGATTGACGCAGTTCATCTACGTAAGAAATGCAAAGTTAACTCTTGACTGGAAGAAGTTATTGCGTGTGTGTTGTAAAGCAGGAGTCGGTAATCTTCGGCACTGGCGGGCCGCATTAAACGTTCAGCTTCATAATGCGGGGCGCTATCGTGATAAATATGAACCGTGCTTGGAGCGACATGAAAGACTATATACATGTACATACATGTGTATATACGGTTTTCACAATAGTAGAAAAGACTTTCAGACATAGGCGTAATTGGTGGGGAGGGGGCAAGTGGTGGCAAATGTTTTCCAATATTTTTTCTATCTAAGAATAATTACTTTTTTTGGGGGGGGGGGCTTCTGATTTGAAAAGTCGCAAATAAATATTTTTGGGTGGGAGTAGGGAAAATGGGTGTGTGTCAGTCTGTATTAAGGACTGCAATCTTTTCCGTCTTCCTCACTTTACTCGTTTCTAACACAAAGTTCTTAATACCCATAGTTGATCCCCCCTCCAGTGTTATTAACCAAGTTACGCTTTTGCTTTCAGCAGTGTATTCTTTTGGGGGCACTTCCCTTTCTGAGTGGACGCCATGTTACCGTTATCGCCTCCTGGCGGCAAACTGGTGCCTCGTACTATTTTATGGCGGATGGTACGAAAACAGACTTTCAGAAATGTCCTTCCATTGTTGCATGCATCATTTGTCATTTGTCCATATTTACGTTCTTTGCACATTCGGATTTTCGAAAGTGTTTACTTCTTTTATGAAAACTCTCTCTCTCTCTATATGTATATATACACACACCCACACACACACACACACACACACATATATATATATATATATATATATTATAAACGTGCACATTTATTTCACAGGCGTAGAAAGTTACACACTTATTTGTATATACCATACATGTATTATAGAAAATGCTCACCTCGGTTCGGTGATTTGGGATGTTGGCAGATCATTGCACTCTTTAGCGGTGTTTCTGAGGCTGGATGTCCCAGACACCTTGTAAATACCTGCTTCGTAACTACAGGAGAAGGCGTAATATCGCGTGCAAGTGTTTTATCAGTAAGTCGGGAATAGAATTTACTTTTTCGATATTTTATGATGGCAAGCGCGTGTTTTCAGATGTAAGTGCTCCAAAATGTTGCCAACATTTTTTTCGTGAAAGTTTTAATGTGGTTGAAAATTTCAGGTAGTCTTACATAAAATTGCTGTATATTTCCCTTGGTGAAATCGTATTTTCTTCCGTCATTATTCCGTAAAAAATTCTTTCTCTTTTTGCACCAACACTGGGACCTGATCCCGATTTTTGAACATACGGATTTTATTTGTCATCATGAAAATCTTCGACCTTTTTAAGAGAAATCACTTTGCAGCTGCTTTGTGTTGCCAACGAACTTGTCTTTCAGCATCTGCGAATCATCTGATGAAGTGGAAGATTCGAAAACAGTATTGCAAGGGAGAAATGGCTAAGAGTTTGTTTCCTGATGTTTTCATGCAGCACACTCAGTTTTGCTTCACAGACCTTCACATCAGAAAAACACGTCACGTAGTACAAATACGGAATAAGTTTTAGTAAGTCAAAACACAAGTATTAATATTAATATTAGTATTAAAACTACAACTGTAAATATACAGATCAACGTGCCAAGTTTTTACGATAATTATACTGTTTGTGATTTTACAATTTTAAAATTAGCTATGTTTACTATTAATAGGAAAAACGACGAGATCTTGTTGAATTTTAGATCTATAAAACTTATTTTATGACTTAATTGTATAGCTTCCTCAATTTACGTTTGTGGCCTGATGATGGTCCAAAAATAATGGCCGAAACATGTGGTCACCTTAAATGAAATAAAATACCTACTATACAAGCTATATTTTGACTTACTAAAACTTATTCCTTATTTGTACAAAACCAAACACAACGGGGATGTCTCGCCTAAAGATCACGTCACGTAGCAATTTACGTTTTCCTCGAAGTTCCATATCGAATTCATCAAGATGTTCTGTGCACAGTCAGTGCGATAGCCATGGCCCATTCCTCACCAGATACAGTTTTATCGCTTTCGGTCACGAACGTGTCTATTTCACTTCGAAAAATAATAAGAAACTATTTAGCACTTCACCTCTACGCTTCCATCTCACTGTCGAATAGAAGACAGCATCAAATTTTGTCCGAATTTTTCCAGAAAATGTTGGGAATGACGGTGGTTCCAATCGTTGAGTCGGATCTGGTCCACTATTAACATCAGTGCCCATTACTTCTCCACTGTAAAAATTTTGAATCACAATGCCAGTCAGATTGTCAGAGTTCATCTGCATCCCTTCTGCGCAGATTCGTCCCACTACGCCAGTTCTGCAGTTATACCCGCAAGTGCAGAATCTCCTTAGACAACAAGTACTCATATAGCGCACACGGCAACGGTGCAAAACAGTGCACAGTATCCATCCACATACCGGGGTGGTGATAAGTCGTTAGCCCGACCAGGAAGGAAACAAACTCGAAAGCATGTCAGGGACGCGCGTGATTTCAACAACATCGAGACGCGAGCTGTCAACAAGTTTTTTTTTTTTCTTTTTCTTTCTCCTGCGAGGCAAGGGGCCGAAGGAAATTCACGCCATTCTGACAGAAACATTAGTTTGTTTCCTTCTTGGTCGGGCTAAGGACTTATCAGTATATTAGTATTAGTACATCGCACGCTACGAAACCCAATAAAACATACCTTCACGTTTATATCAAGCGACGTATGCCGCGTGAAGGTATACTATGAACGACATATACAGGATAATCATATCGAACATACGACGGAAAATAAAAATGACAACCAAACAGTGCATACACCTTTACACCAAAAAACATCACATCTTAACAAATTCTGCCGTGGGACATTCATGCTGATCACTGACTCTCATGTCTGCTGGCTTATAACTCAACTTATCCACACATCTTTAACTACACTATATAATATTAAAAACTTAAATTTTAATGTGTTAACAGATTTTATTACAACTTCAAACTTTATGTTAATATCATACCCCCTTATAATACTTTAAATTTTATGTAGGACGAGAAATTGTCCAATCGTACGGCATCGTAACATATATACTCCTTCCTTGATTTATATTTAGCCTGAAGAGAGCTTTTTAAAAGCCGAAACATGTTGCTGATGTTTGGAACGAATGATAATTAACCCTTTAAACGCCGAATTAAATCCTATCTGTCATCTGCTGGCATTATTAGGAGCTCACCATATTCTCCACGTTAGCAGGGTAAGGGTTAAGTTGTGTATAGAGGCTGTATTCACAATTGTTTTGTTTACTAGTATAATATAACACAAAGGTAATGTGTTGCCTAAACACGTAGACACCAGTTCAATAGAATATGGTTCTGCTTTGGCCGGACTCTTGTCTGGGGCGTTGGTAGGATGCAAGTTGCCGTCCTTAAAGCAGTAAATAATCTGTCCTGAAACACTGGTGCCTTATAGCTGTAACATAGCCGGGAAACCTTAGTAGGTATAGTGACTAGGCTGCATGCTGGACGGTCTGGGTTTCGAATACCGGCAGAGGCAAGAGATTTCCGTTTTGTCCAAAAACGTCCAAGCAGCCTTCTGCTGAATAATTTCTTTTCCGGGGGTAAAGCGGGCGGGACGTGATTGGAATTGTAACTCTACTCCTTCTGTAAACCTTCTTGGAATGAACAGGGATAAACTTCACTTTCCTTTAACATTGTTACCATGCCAGTGTGATGAATAAGAAGAGACATGCAGTCGATATAATATATATTGAGTCTGCCTCTTTATCCGCAGTGCTGTAATAATCTGATATGGGGAGAAGATGGCAGATAAACGCCTGGGGTTCAATTCCTTTGACTTTTGTCTTGGAGTTCTTCATCGACCTTTCGGTAACCTGTATATTTACTTGTACATTCTTCTGCCACTTCGGTACTGGCATTTGACGTTGACTTTCTTTCTCTTTTGCACTACTTTACTGAATTTCTTAATAATGGAAACATATTTTCTAAACCGAAGATAACGTTGGCTCAAGGGTTTCAAATAGGAAGTCTGCTCTACTGGAAACACACAGACGTAGAGGTCGTTCACGCCGTAGGGGCAGCGCTGCAAATGGAAAAGCGAAGTGCGCGGCCTTGCCATCGTTAAAGGTCTAACTGCCTTATAAGCGTAACCAAAGAACTGCAATGGACTTCGTCTGGGTGAACCAAGGGTCCAAGAATTGGGTCTTTCTACTGCATTGCGACTCTTGGAAACGGGGCATTCGTTGATTACCGCATGATGTGGGGAAAACGTTGCGTCGCACAGTGTTGATGGAAATTGTCGGCACAACTATGAAGCTGCAGGTAAGCGTACGTTGATGGCATTTCGAAATAAATATTTTTGTACATTGTTTGTTCTGCGAAGAGAAATCAATTACAGTGAAACTTGTCTATAATGGAACCACAAGGGACTGGACTTTTTTTCCGTTGCATGCAGGGTCTTTTTAATACAGGTACTTGAAGTTAAATTAAAGATCCTTGGGACTGTGAAATATTTCCACTGAAGACAGGCTTTCGTTCTGTCCAGGTCCATTTAAGACAGATTTCCCTGTACTCGTATGTCTGAGTGCCCCTGTAACACATTGCACATAAGGCATTTATAGAGTGGGCTAGAATCTCAAATTCGATACTTACGCGTATTTACAACTTCTGACATTTGGATTGTAGCTTTATGTGCAAAATTAGTGCGCTGCACCTCACACATCGGCCACTGAATTAAGGGTTGGATAAAGGCCTGTGCTTTTGCAAGCTCAAACTGATTTATACCACATTTGAATGGAAGCATCACGATGTGCTTATGAACGTAATATAATACTAAATACTGTACGTCAGCACAACTACTTTATTACTCAAGGTACTTACATACGATACATGTTTCGACTATAGATTAGTCATCTTCAGGCCTATTTTTGTCATTTGAGTCACAAGATGCTATGCACACGTTGGGATCCCATCGTGTTTACATCCATGGAATACATAAAATGATTTAATTTTATGTATTCCATGGATGTAAACACGATAGGATCCCAAAGTGTGCATAGCATCTTGTGACTCAAATGACAAAAATAGGCCTGAAGATGACAAATCTATAGTCGAAACATTTAGCCTATGTAAGTACCTTGAGTAATAAAGTAGTTGTGCTGACGTACAGTATTTAGTATTATATTATGATTTATACCACACTTTGCTGTCAGTACTTCAAACTGCAGTGTAGTGTGGTAGGATCAAGATGTTGCAGAAAGCGGTGTAGGATATTTCAGTGCACTCTTCCGACTTTGTGTGTGTGTTTGGGGGGGGGTTGGGTGGTTAATGAAATTACGTAATTCCTTATGTGGAATAAACAGTGTTATGGTCGAGGTTCTAACGGAGCAACGTCCGAATATACGCCAGAAGTATAACCGGCTGCACCGGTTTGGCCGGTGAGGTCATGTCCGCATAAGGCACCGCTCCCCCC
>Ga0123355_10014717_pt1 | contig 12250 bp, 11 predicted proteins | sample TergutEmb28metaG_3_FD_89872 | JGI IMG/M metagenome (GOLD analysis project Ga0123355, IMG submission 89872) | Embiratermes neotenicus P1 segment gut microbial communities from Petit-Saut dam, French Guiana - Emb289 P1 | ecosystem: Host-associated > Arthropoda: Insects > Digestive system > Gut ...
GCACAATTTAACGACATAGCTGGTCACTGGGCACTCGGATACATCAACGCAGCAGCACTTAACGGCTGGGTAATGGGAGATAATGGACTAGGCGGAAGATTCCGTCCTAACGATACAATAACAAGAGCAGAGATGGCTGCAATAGTAAACCGTGCATTCGAAAGACTACCGGAAGGTCCGGAAGATCTACTACCGGGAATGCGCACATGGCCTGATAATGCAAATCCAAATGCATGGTACTATCTGTACATCCAAGAAGCTACAAACTCTCACTACTACATGATAAAAGATGACGGAATCCATGAGACTTGGATAGAAATGCTTGCACAAGAGCGTCCATGGGCACTGCTTGAAAGACCAAACTCACAACCCGGAGACATCTTTGTAGGAGTAGCAACTCTGCCGGCACCGGCAGCATAAGAATCACGGCAAGACTCAAAGACTCTAAACAATGTGATGACATTGTAACAACCTAAAATGGAAAGCAAGCGCAAGATCTGATCAATCTTGCGCTTGCTTTCTTGACCTGAGAAGGGAGGAATCCTCTCAGCGTACGAACAATCTATTTTGTTAGGCGTATAAAGGGTTATAACAAAACCGACTGCCGGAAATGCAGTCGGTTTTGTCGTGCCTTTTAGCAATCACAGAATGCTGCGAAAACAAGGAAAGCGCTATATTCACGGCGTTCCTGCCTGTGTTTAAGAGCGACTTGTTTAGTAGCTTATGATTTCCAATAATGCTTTTCTCCATCCCAATATGTAAGCTTAATAAGATCAAAATATTCGCCGATTTTCTGCGCATACTTTCTACTTATCCCTAGTAGGTCTCTTGCCTCGCCAAGAGTGTAACTCTCAGGTGCGTGCTTACGTAAGATACTTTCTGCTTCCTTAAGTGCATTAGGTGTGTAGTGTATATCATCTGCTACACGGACGAGCTTCTCGCTTCTGTGAAGCCACTGCAGATATTCACCTTGCTCTTTGGGTGATATATCAAGTTCGGTGACTACATCCGTCCAGGTTGGGGGAGTCAGAGGTGTTCTTTCGTAAATTTCAGATAAGTTATTTATGACTTGATTCTGTAAGTCGGTCAAAATTGGTTTCCATCCGAATTGCCAGATAAGTTTTTCGTCTTGAGAGAAATTATCAAGTTCGTCAATGTATTGAAAAATGGCTCGTTGCTGTTTAGAGTCCATTTTAGACAAAATGACTTGCGCCACTTCTTTTTTTGGTGCACCGAATCTCATCGGCCATTTGGAGGAGTAGTCTGATAAGAAGGTTTCAAGTTTATTTATAAGTGCATCAATGCTTTTAACAGGGAAGTAGTATCCATCGGTAAGAACTAACAGTTGCTCAGACTTATTTAGCTCATCTGAAATATTTTCAGCCTCAAGGGTGCTTGATTGCAAAGCGGAAGCAATATCCGAAAGTTTCCAAGGTGCTGCGTCTTTAACCATTGATGCAAGCAGAATTTGTTTTGGATTGCCACTGTGAAGTGCTTCTAATCTGCTCAGTTCTTCATCAAGATGACGTCTTTTGTGGCGCACGGCGGTAGGGTCAAGCACTGTTCCGCCACCAATGGTGAACATTGGTGAGTAAAAACGCAAAATAACTCTGTCGCCCGGCATTGCTGACAAGGGTTCTTCAAGCTCTAATTGTGCAAAGCAACTTTCTCCCGGAGATAATGTACTTTGATCTAGCAGTTTTATACGAGCCAGTAGTTCTGTTGTGCCATGATGTACATGAACACGTGTGCGTTGGGATATCTCAGGGGCAGTGTCAAGGAGCTCAATTCTTATATCTACACGCCTGTTTTCTCTCATGGCATCAGGGGCTGTCAGCCAATTGCCTCGCTCGACAAATTCTTTTTCAATGCCTGTTAAATTGACGGCAACACGCTCTCCTGCGTAGGCTTTATCTCGTTTGTCACCATGCACTTGAAGTGAGCGTACACGTGCTTGCTTGCGGCTGGGCATTAGTTCGACCATGTCGCCTTGCGATATCACGCCACCCCATATAGTGCCTGTTACAATTGTGCCGAATCCTGACATTGTGAAAACTCTGTCTATAGCAAGCCTTAATAGGCCTGTAGAGGGGCGCTGGACGATTTCTTTGCTCAAATGTTCTATGGTCTCTAAAAGCTTCGGAATTCCTTCTCCGCTCACAGACGAGACTTCGACTATCGGCGTATCGCCAAAAGATGCATTACTTAAATATTCTAAGACATCTTCACGAATAAGCTCAAGCCATTCTTTATCAACAGCATCAATTTTACTCAGAACAACGACACCTCTTGAAACACCAAGTAATCTAAGGATGTCAATATGCTCACGAGTTTGTTGCATTATGCCTTCGTCGGCAGCAATAACAAGCATGAACAGGTCAATGCCGGTTGCTCCGGCTAACATATTCTTGACAAATTTCTCATGACCGGGAACATCGACAATGCCTATAAGTTGACCGTTTGGAAGCGTAAAAGGGGCAAAACCCAGTTCAATGGTTATGCCCCGTGATAGTTCTTCTTTAAGTCTGTCGGTGTTATGTCCGGTTATGCGGTGAACAAGAGTTGTTTTGCCATGATCAACATGTCCCGCAGTACCGAGAACGATATGCTTCATGCGATTTATCCTGCCTATCGCTTAAAATTTGGCGGGGATGTGTGCGAATCGAACACACCTGAGCCGGCACGAACCGCCTCACGGCCGGATTTGAAGCCCGGGCCGACCACCAGGTCGGATCCACCCCCATGCTTAGTCTACTTTTAAAATATATCAAACAAGATTTTTTTTGTCAACACGCAGTTAGACCGACGGAAGTCACAGACTTTCATCGGTCTAACAGATTATGAGGATAATAAAATGAAAAAAGATAGTTTAGCGCCCCTGCATTCATATAATAACAATCAGTTATTAAGTAATCTACACTTAGATATTTCAATATTATTAAATATCGGGGAATTTCATGTATTTTTGAATATTTTTTCAACTTTTTTTCGATTTTTTATGACATTGAAGAAAGACTGGGATGCGTTGGAACATGCTAGAGAATCTGCTCTTTCAAGGGATTTTAGTCAAAAGCGAACCCATACCACGGTGCGATTTGGGCATATGAATTTATAACTATATTATCTGTTGTGGCAATCATGCCGAATCTTCTCACATGTGCATCTTGGTCAGTGTATATCTTAGCAGGTGTTCTGATAGTGTATTCATGAGAGGGAAACGCCGTGCCTATAACAGAAAGGATTGCATTTTGATATCCATCAGGTGTCAAAAGCTCTTTAATCAGAATAGCCCCATTCTCATAGACCTCAATTGCTGCACAGGAATCGACACCGTCTATATCCACCTTGATAAGCTTACCGCCTGTAAACTTGCTTAATTTGCTCTGATACATAATTGCATTTATATCCATTTTGACATGGGGAATATGGGAGAGCAAAGAATCACGTATAGCAAGATACTCATCAGGCGAGGCCTCCGAAACAGTGAAGTTTTCTTCACATGTTCCGAGGGTTGTGTGTTTTTTTTCACAAATATAAAAATTTTCTCTAAATGCAGTGCTCTGACTGTAGTAGTCAAAGAGATCATCACTAGAGGGGCAGAGAATTATAGCGTTATAGCCCGAATTATATCCTGTTTCGATTAGCTCTTGTACTATCGCAGATGCAAAGCCGTTGCTTCTGTACTCCGGCAGTGTCGCAAGGGCGTAAATCATCGCACACGAGCGACTTGTGTCATCGATGGTATAGTCGCCGACCGGGAGCAAAAATCCCATAGAGACAGGCTTGCCGTCACTTTCTGCAAGTATGCATCGATTAGGAACAAAAAAATGTTCAAAAAACAAGTCGACATCGCCACTTTGGAAAACTTGTTTCCATATTTCATGTAAATTATTCAGGTCAGAGGATTTAGAAAAGCGTATTGATTTATTCATTAACTCAGTCCATATAAGTATTGTTGCAAATTTCTTTTATTGTCCGCTCAAGTTCCTTTAGGTCAACAAATGTGTCAGGACGGCGGTTCGGATCTCGCAATAGTGCTGCAGGATGGTATAGTGCCATCATTTTGATACCGTCTTTAGTATACCATTTTCCGTGGTCTTTGCTAATCTTAAAATCTTTATCTATAATCTGCCCTGCAGCAATTCTGCCAAGGCAAACTACGATTTTTGGCTTTATAAGGGCATATTGAGCTCTCAGCCAAGGTAGACAAGCTTCACGTTCGCTTCCATGCGGATCTCGATTATTAGGGGGTCTGCATTTTACTATATTGGCGATGTATATATTGGTATGCCGTGAAAGTCCGATGATTTCCAGCATATTATCAAGCAGCTTGCCCGCACGTCCGACAAAAGGTTCGCCTTTAAGGTCTTCGCTTTCTCCGGGACCTTCACCGATAAATAGAACTTCTGCTGTGCGATTTCCGACACCCAGCACAACATTAGTTCTCGTCGCATGTAAATCACATTTGCTACAATTATTGCAAGCAGTTTCGAGTTCGTCCCATGTGAGCATAGTTGTTCTCCTGTAATTATTGTCTTTCTCGCAGAACAGTTTAACAGAGGGAAATCAAACTATTATCTGACGATTAGACATATTTTAAAGATATTATATACACTGCATGCGATCAAATTCAAGCATTAACGGTCAATAATGTCTAAAATTTTAAAAACATATACTGTTTTATGGAATTTTAAAACTATTTATCAATTTTGTCTTGCACATTTAATTTAACTTGTCTATAATACACAGAAACATTACCAAAAGCATCGGTAATATTAATTAACTTTGATGGGAGAGATGACAGATTGAACTTTCAATTAGCCTTCATTATCGGAATTGTAGGCGCACTTATTGCACTGGTATTTGCTTTGATTCAAAGCAGGCGTGTGATGAAATTTCCGGAAGGCACGGATAGAATGAAAAAAATCGCAGCGGCGATAAGGAGAGGTGCTAATGCATATCTAAGGCGCCAATTTAGAACAGTGGCAATATTCTACATCGTAATGGTAGTGCTCTTGGGAATTCTAGTTGCGCTTGGATATATGTCACCATTTATTCCGTTTGCGTTTCTTATTGGTGGAGTATTGACTCAACTATCTGCATATATTGGCATGAAAGTCGCCACATATGCAAATGTCCGCACGGCAAATGCGGCAATTGACGGACTGAACAAAGGTCTTAAGGTAGCCTTTTCGTCGGGCACTGTGCTTGGCTTTACGGTTATTGGACTTGCGCTGCTGGATGTTTCGGTGTGGTTTTTGGTTCTTAGATTCGTCTTTAATCTTGAGCCTGCTGAAATAGCATCGAACATGGTTATGTTTGGTGTCGGTGTCGGTGCATTTGCACTTTTTGCACGTGTTGGCGGTGGTATTTTCACAAAAGCTGCTGACGTGGGTGCAGACCTTGTTGGTAAAGTAGAAGCCGGAATTCCTGAAGATGACCCCCGCAATCCTGCGGTTATCGCAGATAATGTCGGCGACAATGTAGGTGACGTTGCCGGTATGGGTGCTGACCTGTACGAAAGTTATATCAAAGCTCTGCATGCGGCGATTGCTCTTGGTTTTGCAGCATTTGTCGGGCATTCTGATGAAAATCTAATGTGGGCAAGTATGTTCTTGCCTGTGGCACTCGGCGTTGTCGGTGTTATAGCTTCTTTGATTGCTACTACTTTTATCAAAACAAAAGAAAATGCCAATCAAAAGCAACTGCTAAATACACTTAGAACAGGTGAATATGGCTCTGCGATTATAGCAGCGATAGGCTTTGCCCCGGTTACATTTTTAATCATGGGCAGAGGATACTGGCTGGGAATATATGTTGCCATTATATCCGGGCTTGTTGCGGGTTGTCTCATTGCGTACTTTACGGAGTATTTTACATCGGCGCATTATAAGCCTACTAAGGAACTTGCTAAGTCGTCTGAGACTGGCTCAGCTACACTTATTATTGCGGGTATATCTCTTGGTATGAAATCCACTGTTGCACCGATACTCATTGTTTCAGGTGCTGTTATGCTTAGCTTTATGGCAGGTGGCGGTGCTACGGACTTTACTCGTGGACTGTTCGGCGTAGGTATAGCTGCTGTAGGTATGCTTTCTACTCTTGGCATGACTCTTGCATGTGATGCTTATGGTCCTGTAGCTGATAACGCAGGTGGTATAGCACAAATGGCTGATCTGGGTGATGAAGTCAGAGAGCGAACAGATGCTCTGGACTCACTGGGCAACACAACTGCTGCTACAGGTAAGGGGTTTGCGATTGGTTCTGCAGCGCTGACATCACTTGCTCTGCTCGTTTCGTATATAAACCTTGCACACGATGAGCTTTATCAGTTGTTCGGATATGCTCAAGAGATGAACTTGACTATAAGAAATCCATCTGTGCTTGTTGGTATGTTTATAGGGGCAATGCTGATATTTGTATTTGCAGCTATGACTATGTCTGCGGTACAGCGCTCGGCTGGTAGTATTGTTCAAGAGGTTAGACGTCAGTTTAGAGAGATAAAAGGAATCATGGATGGTACAGCAGAGCCTGATTATGAGGTGTGTATAGATCTATGTACAAGAAGTGCGCTAAGAGCTATGGTCGCTCCGTCTGTATTAGGTGTCGTTGTTCCGATTCTGACAGGGCTTGTATTTGGTCTGGAAGCTGTTGTCGGACTTATAGGAAGCGCAACAGTAACAGGATTTGCAGTGGCGGTATTTATGTCTAATGCCGGTGGAGCTTGGGATAATGCTAAAAAGTATATCGAAAGCGGTGAGCATGGTGGCAAGGGCTCAGAAAACCATAAAGCTGCAGTCATTGGCGACACTGTAGGTGATCCGTTTAAAGATACAGCAGGGCCTGCGCTTAACACTCTTTTCAAGCTGATTTCTACGGTTTCGATGGTTTTTGTCGGAATTATTGCGGCATATTCCATTTTTTAGTTGACAAAACTATATTTGTCTGATAGTATCTCGTAGCGTTCCAAAGACAGTAGGTGGTTTATACCGTAAGTCCTACCGAGGATGGCTGATATTGATTTAGCTGTTGTCCCTGTCTTTTGGCAGGGACAATTTATTTTTGGACGTGAGACCATAATGATGCGAGGTGAAAAGAATCTATGCCAAGTGAAAGTGTACTAAAAGAGAAACAACTAATCGTCGAGGATTTAACGCAGAAACTTAAAAGTTCGGCTGGTGTTTTCGTCAACTATTCAGGCATTTCCGTAATCGAAGATACAGAAATGCGTGTAAAGATGAGAGAAGCCAATATCGACTATAAGGTCATCAAGAACAACCTGATGAGATTTGCAATTAAAAATGTTGGTTTTGATGAGCTTGACCCTATCCTTAACGGCACGACATCACTAGCCGTTTGTGACGATGACCCCATTGCTCCTGCTAGAATTATCAAAGAATATTCCGATAAGTTTAACGGATATTTCGAGATTAAAGCTGGATTTATGGATGGTAAAGTGCTCTCCGCAGACGAAGTAGGCGCAATAGCCAGCATTCCTGCATTGCCTATACTTCATGCCCAACTTCTCGGAACTATGCTCGCTCCTATCACTCAACTTGCTGTTGTCTTAAAGGCGGCTGCAGAGAAGGGTGGAGCAGGTGATGACGTCGAAGTTAAGGCTGACGAAGCACCTGCCGAGGCTCCCGCTGAAGGCTCTACCGAAGAAGCTCCTGCAGAAGCAGCTACTGAGGAAGCTCCCGAAGCTCCTGCAGAAGCAGAAGCACCTGCTGAGGAGACTCCTGAGGCTCCAGCAGAAGAAGCACCTGCCGAGGAAGAAGCCCCGGCTGAATAATCAAATTAATTATAATTATTTAATGGAGGAAATTTACAATGGCTAGTGAAAAACTTACAGCCCTAATTGAAGAAATCAAAGCTCTGACAGTTATCGAGCTATCAGATCTTGTAAAAGAACTTGAAGAAGTATTCGGCGTTTCAGCCGCAGCTATGGCAGCTCCTGCAGCCGGTGGCGGTGCTCCTGCAGCCGGTGGTGGCGCAGAGCAAACTGAATTTGATGTCGTTATGACCAGCTTCGGTGCTGAAAAAGTTAAGGTCATCAAAGAAGTTCGTGGTATCACAGGTCTTGGACTTGCTGAAGCAAAAGCTCTTGTTGAAGGCGTTCCTGCAAAAGTCAAAGAAGGCGTTAGCAAGGACGAAGCAGAAGAGGTTAAAGAAAAACTCATCGCTGCAGGCGCAGAAGTTGAACTTAAATAAGTTTAATATACTTACCTTAAAGGACGGGAAACCGTCCTTTAAATTTATGTAGGAACTAATTTTTAAATTTAACTATTGACGTTCAGCAGAACTCGTGATATTATTTATAATCCACAAGATGGTGGCGCACAGAACCTAACGCATCAGAAATTTCTTTTAGAGAGGATTGACGCATATGGCTGACACAAGAGAAAAGTCATTGCCCGGAATTGAGGCATATATCGAACCCGGGGAGATGGGTTTTTCGAAAATCGAAATGCTTCTTAACGCTACAGGAGGGCTTAGTCTTTCACAAGTTTGTGCTGTGACAGGGCTTGAAGGCTCGACCATACAAAATTGGGTCAAGCGTGGCTGGGTGGCACACCCGAGAGGCAAGCGGTATGAAGAAGTTCATATTGCGAGAATACTCATAATAAACGCTCTAAAGGAGTGTATTAAGCTTGAGCATATTTCTCAGCTAATGGATTATGTCAGCGGGTTGGGTGGAAAAGAAGGTCAGCCTTTGATTAAGGAAAGTGAGCTGTTTAATTATCTTTGTAAGGCTCTTTCAATAATGGGACAGGTAAGTGGTGTAGAAAAGGCAGTAGAAGAAGTTATTTCCGACTATGAAGGACCTGCGCCTGAGGCGAAGATTAAGCTACAAAAAGCTCTATCGGTGATGATGTATGCATGTGTATGTTCAGATGTAAAGCGACGTACAGAATCGATGATGAGGCAAGTGCTTGACGAGCTTGAAAATCCGATTAAATACACAGCTAAGCCTGCACCGAAACCGGCACCGAAGCCGATATCGACTTCGGATCTGACTCCTGCTTCAGATAAAAAGGTAGCGCCTGATTTGATAGAGGAAGATGAGATCGAAATGGCGGTAGACATTTCTGAATTTGAAGAAGAAGAACAAGTTCCTGAGGCGAAGAAGACGATAGCCCAGACTCTGCGTGAGTGGGATGTCAGCAGCGTTGAGCGGATAATAATAGATCATGACAGCGAGAGCGAAAAGAAAAAAGAAGATCAAAGCAAGCTGGTAAACAGACCGTGGTTTTCCCGAAAAAAATAAATCACAACAAATTAGTTGTTGACAAGCTGTAAGCACAACATTATAATGTTCATGCTAAAGGTAAACGAGAGTGCCCAATGAGTGGCCCTTAAGAGGGAGGGAAGAAATGTGTCGGAAGTCCATGTCAAAGATAACGAGTCTTTAGACAGTGCCTTAAAACGTTTTAAGCGCAACTGTGCGAAGTCGGGTGTTTTGTCGGACCTGAGAAAGAAAGAATATTATCAGAGTCCAAGTGTGAAGCGCCGTAAGAAGTCTGAAGCTGCTCGTAAGAACAAAAACAAAAGATTCAATTAGACATTTTAAAATAAAATTATCCGAATCGCTTTGCGATTCGGATAATTTCGTTACAGGGGGTAAAATATCGCTACTTTCCACGCTCTGCCATGATAATTTCGATTTCGCTCTCGTTGATTCCGACCATAGCCTCACCGATATCTTCCGAAAGCTCGGCGATAATGTCAGGATCATTATAGTTTGCAACAGCCTTAACAATCGCAGCTGCACGCTTAGCAGGATCGCCGGACTTAAATATGCCCGAACCAACAAACACGCCTTCTGCACCTAACTGCATCATAAGCACAGCATCGGCAGGAGTGGCGACACCGCCTGCTGCGAAGTTTACGATTGGAAGCTTGCCATTTTCATGAACATACACAACAAGGTCAAGCGGAACTTGCATTTGCTTTGCTGTATCATAAAGCTCATCTTCACGCATGGAACTTAATATGCGCATTTCACTCTGCATTGCTCGCATATGTCTGACTGCCTGAACGATATCGCCTGTACCGGCTTCGCCCTTGGTGCGCATCATAGAAGCACCTTCTGCGATGCGGCGCAGAGCTTCGCCAAGATTTTTCGCTCCGCATACAAACGGTACATCGAACTTTCTCTTGTTAATATGATATTTATCGTCAGCGGGGGTTAAGACCTCGCTTTCGTCTACCATGTCTACCTTTATCGCTTGCAGAATCTGAGCCTCAGCGAAGTGACCTATACGGCATTTAGCCATTACGGGCACTTTTGCCACCTCTTGAATGCTCTTAATCATCTTCGGGTCGCTCATTCGTGACACACCGCCTGCAAGGCGGATATCGGCGGGGATGCGCTCAAGAGCCATTACGGCACACGCACCTGCTTCTTGTGCTATAGCCGCTTGCTCAGGTGTGGAGACATCCATAATGACACCACCCTTTAGAGTTTCGGCTAGATTTTTGTTGAAAATGAAATCTTTCATGACGATCGCTCCTTATACGGTCTTATTATTTATTTAAAATGGATATGGTTGTTAATATGTTCAGGGCAAAAACAATGATAACCTTCACAGCGTGAACAATATCTAAATTCCAAGTCGGGAAAATCAGTATCTGTCTTACCGCAGACAGCGCACTTGTGGCGGTAGTTCTGCTGTGCTTCGTTGCGCCTTGCTTGCTTGGCAGCTTTTTTAAAGTTAATTGTCTGCGGTGAAGTGCGTGCCTTAAGCGGTCTTAAATACGCAAGAGTCTCATCGCTGCAAATTATTATAAAGTTGAGAATTGCCACCAAAGGCAAGAGTGCATGTAAAAATCTGCCGGCTAAGAGATGACCTATAATAGTGAATAAGAAAAGTGCGGCATTTAAAAGCGCAAGCCATTTGATTTTAATCGGAATGAAAAAGAACAGCCTGACAGTATGGTCGGGAAAGAGTACCGCAAATGCAAAAAACATCGATAAATTAAGAAACATCGGCATAATTAAAGTTTGATGATGTCCGACAACAGCCCACATCACAAAACCATATATGATGTGCAAAACAATACCGAATAGATAAAAAATAGTAAACTTGGGCGTACCCCATTCTTGCTCTAATGTACTGCCGATAAAATAATAAAAATATAGGGTAATGGCAAAGAAGAAAATATTGTTTGCCCCGGGATTTGGTAAGAAAATCCAAGTGACCAGTCTCCAAACCTCGCCTCTAAGTATTAGAGCAGGGTCAAAATTAAGTGTAAAAAAGAGATTGTTGCCAAATAGAAAAACAAGGGCCGAAACAAAGACGATGTAAATCATGAGTCTCGGAATTCCGAACCTACGGTGCTTTTGGCAAAACTTTTCGATTGCCCGACTCAAACCCTTCAAATTAATTCTCCTTACAAACTATATACGCAAATTACATTGCCCCTCAGTATATCATATAAAATTAAAATGTGCGAGATGGTTTTGAAAAATTTATTTATATTTTTTTGCGATTTACTTGTTTACTTTGCTGTGTTAGTTTTTTACATTGCAAGAAAATTTTTATTGTAGTATACTGATTCAGAGCGTGTATCAAAACGGTCAGAAGATAAACAGATATACGAAAGGAATGGTCAGTTTATGAATAACACTTTTTTAAAGCTCAAGCATTGCCTGACTCAGATTAGGGCAAAGACAGATTTTGAGCCAAAAGTTGCACTTGTACTCGGCTCAGGACTTGGCGGATACGCCCAGGAAGTCGATATCAAAGCAACGATTGGTTATGACGAAATAGAAGGATTTCCAATTAGCACAGTTCCGGGGCATCAAGGTCGCTTTGTTTTTGGATATATCGGAAATGTGCCGGTAGTCGTGATGCAAGGGCGTGTGCATTATTATGAAGGATACGATATTAATGATGTCGTGCTTCCGATTCGGCTTATGAAATTCTTGGGAGCTGAGATTTTGATGCTCACAAATGCCGTAGGCTCAATAAACCTAGATTATGCCGCAGGCGATTTTATGCTTATCAGAGATCACATAATGTATGGAGTACCATCACCGCTTATTGGTCAGAATATCGATGATTTCGGAACAAGATTTCCTGATATGAGTGAAGTATATAAAAAGCCCCTGTGCGAAAAGATATTATCAGCCGCAGATAGCCTAAATATTAAATTGCACGAAGGCGTGTATTTGCAGACATCAGGTCCGAATTTTGAGACTCCTGCAGAGATAAGAGCATATAGAGCATTTGGGGCGGACGTTGTA
>Ga0123355_10014718_pt1 | contig 12249 bp, 5 predicted proteins | sample TergutEmb28metaG_3_FD_89872 | JGI IMG/M metagenome (GOLD analysis project Ga0123355, IMG submission 89872) | Embiratermes neotenicus P1 segment gut microbial communities from Petit-Saut dam, French Guiana - Emb289 P1 | ecosystem: Host-associated > Arthropoda: Insects > Digestive system > Gut ...
AGATCCCTTTGTCGTTCAATTTCCCAATAGCATACATTAGTAGTCTAAAACCTGGAAACATAACATGGAAATACGGCATTGGTGGTTTAAAATAGAAACATATCATGGAACTGTAACAATATTATTTATACCACACGGATCTTCACATACCATATGCGTAGATCTTATGAGTGAAGTAGTGATAGACTTTCGGATTCAGGGGTAATGTTGTAGTAGTAGAGCTTGTGTATGTAGCATGAAAGGGGGGAAAAGATTATATAAAACCTGAGTCGAGAACGGTGAAAAGAAAAGACCACTCAAAGACATAAGAAAAGGCAAATTTATAGAAAAATAGTATCAAAATGGATTTGAAAGGAACAGGTTTTAAAGATGTGAATTGGAGTCATGTGGGTCTTAAGAAGGAACTTGTGTTTTGTCGGGTGAGGATTACACATTAATCACGATCCGCGATCCATAAATTTGGGAAAATTCTCGATTAGCTGAGTAACTAGCAGCTTCTCACGAAGATGCACAGTGGCCACAAAGTCCAAGGTCTTGAAAAGTGGGGTGACGCAAGTGTGAAGTGTGTCAACGATTACATGCCAGTCAGTCCGCAGCGCTTCAGAACCCTGCCCTACCCGTCTGTCTGCACGCACGTAACGACGGCACAAACAGTTAAACAATCTTCTACGAAATTTGGTATTCAAGAGATTCCTTAAAATATGTCTACCCCATTTCAGTGTTCATTCCGATCGAAGGGAAGCCGTGACATCCCAGTCTTATAGTGACTAGATTACGGTCAGGAGAATCGAGGAGGCGTCCTTTGTTTTCCGACACATGCAAAGGATTTTTGGCTTCTCCAAAATACCCGGACCAGCTTTGGGGGCCGAAATAGCTTTCATTTAAAAGATATCAGGGACTTCTCCATGGAAAGCTGCCAGGCCGTAAAGCTGATAATTCAAATCCATCTCAGTGCAGAAGTCAAGAATATGCCTCCATAACTCCACTCCGATTTTTGTCTTCATGGCGCGGTGCTTCGTTACGCACAGCAACAAAAAACACTTCTCATTATTTTCAATACCGTGTACTAGAATTGTGGGCAAAGATAGATCACTTTATATAGAATAAACAAAATAAAAGATAATGGCACAAAATATACGTTTACTTCAATTTAAATAAGAGAGCTGGATATGCTCTAAACAAGTCAACGAATTTAACACGAAGCAGTCCTAAGCTTGTTCAAACTGCAGCAGCAGCAGCAGCAGCAGCAATGAAATGGTTTTATAAATTTAATGCCACATACTAGACGCTAAATAAGAGCAAAACTTGCACAAAGTTGTGTGTAAGTCATAAACTTACACACATTTTGCACTGAGATACGTGAAATTACGAGTCATGATCTCACAACTCTCAAATAGCTAGTTAAACAACTCCAGGGAACATAGACCGTTTTGAAGCAACTCAGCTAGTCAAGAAATTGAGCGCATTTGGTGGAATAAAAAGCTCCATTATCTTTTTTCGCAGTATTCTACCACTTACTCTTATTCTGAGCCAAAAGAATGCAACGCACTACTTCCCACCCTGTTCCTTCCATTTGCACATTATGCTTTCGTCTAGGCTGAGCTCCTACCAGTAGTCTCTTTCCTGCAGTTCGTCTGATCGAAAGTTTTTGGCACACGGCTCTTAACTCCCATATGTGCAAACTGAACTACTTATCTCTTTCTCCTTAGTTTTACGATCCTACTAATACCCGGTGCCCTTTCCTGTGGCCGCGAGGTCTAAGGCGTGGTTCTGTTGCCTTTCGCTTGCTGAGATTGGGGGTTCGAATCCGGCCGGGGGCTTAGATGTGTGTCTCTTGTGAGTGTTGTGTGTTGTACAAGTAGACGTCCCTGCGACAGTCGGATCCCTCGTCCGGAGGAGTCCTACCGAGCGTGGTGTGTCTGAGTGCGATCTCGAAACTTCAAAAATGAGGAGGCCTATGCAGTCAAGCAATGAGGGGAAAAATTAAAAAAAAATATATATAAAGTATCTGGTGAGAAATAAAAAATACGAAGACGCTTTCCAATAGGCCCTGTTTACGTACATAATCAGTAAGTGTTCGTGATTTGTCTTTCATTAGAAACAAAAAATGGACCTTCAGGAAGTACGAGTTGGTGTATTGACGAGTTAACAATTCAGAAAATGGAGTGCAGCTGCGACGTTTTCTGAATTCGAGATGAAGATAGTGTAGGCTAAGTACATGATCATTACTTTATCTGACAACTATCATTTGCCACTTCCTGTCGCCTCGTTTATCGTGTTAGCATTGCCCACTCACCCGAAAGTCCATACGCGCGGCGGAATAGCGGTAAGGAAAAAAGCGTAATTGTCACATATAATGAAGAATCAGAAAAGTCAATGTATAGTTTCCATTGACGCGTCCCTACTGCAGAAATTGTTCCTGTGTGGATATTTCTGCAACTTCACGGGGCCCTCTCTAAGGCTAATCTTAGTGTACCTACTTAACTGCTTCTCTCTTTATTAAATTCGCTACTCGTCTTTGGAAAGGAGGGTGAAAATGAAACCGCATGACGTTTAATAACATAATGTTCCTACGTCATAAACATATACGAGGAAGACAGAGGGAGTGAACCCTTCCCAATTGCTTAAACTCGGCTCTTGAACAGAATGGTCAGCATTAGGTTCGGCAGTTTTATTTCAGTGGAAAGAGACCTCAGGCAATACTCAAATAGAAGGTTATTTGAACTACTTGTTTATTAAATTTTATTATCAACACGTAAGAATGTTACCACCATGACCCAATACGCCCTCAGGCTGCAGTGCTTATACACACAAATGGCTTTACTGTACTTTATATTCAGAGCTTTTGTTATAATGTATTTAACTGCGTCAACTCACAATCCTTGTTGTTCCACATTCACAGTTGTTCCTTCCAGCAACTCCACAAAGTTATGTGAAATCCAAGCGCCTGCAGGTACCAGAATTAACGTCTCAGGCATATTTCAAACTCTAACACGGAGCTACTAGCTAGCCAACTAACTAACTAACTCCATGCAGCAGCCCCCTTGAAAAGTTAATACTTCGTATTTCGTCAGCCGGTTAAGAAATTCCCTGCATTTCATGCCACCCAAAGCTCCATCACCGCGTTCACAACATACGCACATCTGTCCTTATCCTGAACCAGCTTAATCCAGTCCGCGCATCCCATCCTATTTCTTTTATATCAATTTTAATATTACCATTCGACCCACTCCTGCATCTCCCAAGTGGTCTCTATTCTTCATGTTGCCCCACCCAACTCCTGTGTACACCTCTCCTCTCCACCATACATGCCACATTCCCCGCCCATCTCATTCTTCTTGATTTGATCATCCGAATAATATTTCATGTGCAGGACAAATCATGAAGCTCATAAGCGTGCATCTTCCTACAATTTCGTGTTAATTCCTTCCTGTCAGACCCCATTAACTGCCGGAACACCCTATTCTCGAACACTCTCAGCCTATGTTCTTCCCTCAATGTGAGAGGTGATTCGCAACAACTAAGCCCCTGAACTCCAAGACAGGAACTCAATTGAGCGTATATATCTCCTGTTGCAGCCTTTTTAGCTACTGTTATGTCTGGAGAATGTACGATCAAAAGTTACAGTGTCTTAAGACAGCATACGTTCGTATATACATATTCATTTTTGCACATTGCAGTTTACGTTCTCTGTAGAATAGAATAAGCAACGTGTGTCCACATTTCCAAGAATCTCAAGTAGATTGTCGTGAGTTGTTTTCAAAATGAATTTATACGAAATTATAAGCCCCTGTGTTTGGATCAAATCCCCAGTCGCCCCTGGCAACTGCAAATGTCCATGTGCAAGTTTAATTGAACCCGTGCTTTTTTAAAGCTGAATTCGAACTACAGTTGGTTTGTGGTTTCATTTTGTTTCAGAAATATTGACACTAGTCTGTGGGACAAGTAATTAATATAAAATTAAAAACATTTTAATAAACGAAAGTAAAGGATCGGTCTAGGAGTTCCTGGCTAATCCTGAATCTGCTTCCTCAACTTGATTTTGTCTCCAATTAATTGGAGATACTTCGCTTATGCAGGAAGCGCTCATATAACACGACACTTCCTGAAGCACCTCCTCCCCTCAATATCCCCCCCTCCCACGCACAAAAGCAAAGGGGGAAACCCGAGGCAGTAGCGCTTCGAAATTTTCAATTATTTTTATCTGTCTCTTCCAACCTACATGTAAGCTGGACCATCACGTTTGTAAATAGACATGTCTGCCTTCACTCTCCAGTACGATTTCTCCCTTTCTGCCATGATTTTAGTGCACTATGTATTACACAGAACATCAAGTGCACTCAAAACCTGGATAGAAAATGGTCAGTCTTCGACACAGCAGATACAGGGATGTAGCGAAATTTGTTACGTGCATTTGACAACTTGTTTGTTGAAAACCACGGTCAAAGGGTTGAATATTCACAATTATTTTAAATATTCAATTTATACGTAAAGGGGTCATAAACAATGAAATATTACAATATTACATTTTAATTAATTTCTTATCATAAGTCAAAGTAATGGATTAAAGCCCAAGGGAAACGCACTGCCCGAAAGTACTGTCCTTATGTTCGCACGTACGAATACGCTGTATAAACTGCGGTGCAGTCATTGAATGAAGGCGCCTGTCACACATCCTTGGACCTTACTAAACTCTATTGCACCTTTATAAACGTCATAAATATTCAAAGCAATAGGAGTGTCACGAATACATGTTTCTTAGTCGGTTAAGACTACCGCCACCTATCCTGAAATTCGAATGTTCAGTACAGTGCTCACAACAGCCCACCTCTCATCTCTACCCCAGTCGGATTAACCTCCACATCCTCACAATCGTATTCTGTACGACGCCTTTCTATTTTACTGCTCTACACACGCAGAGGTTTCCGGGCATTTCTCACTCCCCCCCCATGAGTGTGCAGACCCTGTCCATCTCACCCTTTCATGTAACAGCCTTATTAACAAGCATTCATGAAGAGTGAATGTTTCATATCCTTCTTTATTATCACCTCTATCATCACACACACATATCAAAGAATGTTCTCCATTGCGATTTTGTTTTCTTTTGCCTCAGTCATTATCAGGTCCCTTCCTACTTTCGTTTGTCTACGCCACTTCTCGTTTCTCAGTTTCCCGCACAAAGTACTTGTCCCGCCGCACAGTCCTTTACATTATCAAGCCACAGTGATGAACCCCCGATTAACATATCGGCGCCCATAAGAACATCTTCCTAAGTTCTGCTGGTCGCTGCAGGAAAACACGACTGCCTGAGACTAATGAAGTAAAAAAGAAATAGAGTTATCTTTGTCCACACCATTAAGACACATATGGTAATGGAATTATAGCTCCACTCGATCTTCACCTCGGCGCTAGTTGGAGGTGAGTGGTTAACTTCACTCCCCGGCCGCTTTACCCTAAGCTGGGTAGGCCCCAGAGACTGGCTGGATGTTTTTGAGACAAGAGAAATTTCCTCCCCTTGCCAGTATTGGAAATTCGGATCGTCCAGCCCGTTACGTTGTAACTAAACCGACTATTCTACACCGATTAATGAAGTTCTTTAAAAAATGAGTAATCCACACGAATTACTGGACATCAGGTACAGCATGTGATTTCTGTACAACGAAATAAGAGACATTTGGGTAATTTATAGCGCAGAAAATATCACCCGTATCAGAACTACGCTCTTCTGGCTTTCTTTTTTAGTCTTGACCCCTGCAGACGGGACCGATTTTGTCCCGAAACTCCGGTGAGAAATTGCCACTAGTCGCTGCGTAATAACCCAGAAGAGCGCAGTTCTGAGCTACTTCGCGGCGGAAGCGTGAAATCACGCATATGACCGAAGTGTTTACCATTTCCTCCGCTAGGTTTTTCTGGTCGGGGTTTTCGAGGTCCGACTAAAGTCATTTCAAACAGCACGCTGCGTGACTAGTACTCCCAAGGTTAAAAAAGAGAGAATACAAACAAAGTGATGGCAGCAAAATATTTCGTGAAGAAAAAGGACCTCATGTTGTGAATATGAGCTATGCCTTGACAACTCTGACAGGACATGGCTACAAAACATTCCGGTACGACGCTCTGTCTTTACAAGCGGACATATAATATTCAGCTGGTCATCAGCAGAAATGCATTAAATGCTTGAGAAGACTGGTCATAGTTTCATGCCTGGGTTACAGAGGCAGAAATTTATTCGCCTTTTTAAATATCGATGGTGGTTCTGGACAAAGCACATAAACAAACTTCTTCAGAAAGTTCAGACAAAACTTCTTGAGCGTGGGAGACTCTGCCTTTCAGTAGGCCTACGCTGATAGCACCCCTTTACTTGACCTGTGGGAAGGTGCGAAGAAACTGTCGTAAGCTGACAGCTAGAAATGTGCGAATAAAGGAGCGAGAGAATACGGAGACAGAGGAAGGAAGAGAAGTAGATGCTGGCAAAATACTAAGGTATTCTAGGATATGATACCGTATAATCTGGTGGTATTTTTTTCAGTCATGAAGGAAAACAAAACCTCCGAAAAGCCACCATTAACAGATAAATATCATTTGTAAGGAAAGTAGATCGAATTAAGTTAATCAACATCATCATCTCCTTCTTATTTTTCTTCTTCTCCTCCTCCTGCTCCTTCTTCTTCTTCCTCTTCTTCTTCTTCTTCTTCTTCTTCTTCTTCTTCCTCTTCTTCTTCTTCTTCTTCTTCTTCTTCTTCAACGGCGCGACAGCCCTCATTTTGCCTTGGCCTCTTCAATAGTTCACCTCCAGATATGGCTGCCCCCTGCTGGTCTCCTCCATCTTCTTATATTCACCAGCAACAAGTTCCCCTTACGTTGTCTTCCCAGAGGTCTTCCTCCATGGAACTGTTCATCCAGTAACTTGTCTTCGGTACTCTAGAATTATCCATTCTGAAATATGGTTGGCCCACCGTAATCTCCCGAATGTGATGTTGCCTATTTCACTACATCCGCATTTTAGTTTAATGTACCAACTAAATTCACTTACAATACAAGACATTACAGTCACTTTACTATAATGTCATGCATTATATGTGCATTTAGTTGGTACATTACATGAAAATATTGATTAAAAAGGCACGGAGTAAATACTTTTAAAATCACAAAATCAAGTCCACCCAAAAATTCATACAGCTCTCCATTAACTTACTTACTTACTGCATAATGCACAGTCGTTCTTGAGAAGCTAACCGGTTTTCAGCTAGTCAAGAAATTCCCCGCATTTTATGGAACCCGAATGGTTCGTTATCGCATTCACAGAGTCCGCCACCCGTCCCTGTCCTGAGCCAAAGTATCAGTCCAGATCCGTGGCTTTCTGTGTGAACATTTCGTAACATGCTACGTTTTTATTGTGAGGAGTTATTAGCACCTCGCCCAACCCCCAAGCTAGAGGACTACCTCTTGTCGGCTGTTCGCGACTGCTTATTCAATATTTTCGCAGCTACCCTCCATATTGGAGCCCGTTCCTCCATCCGCAACCTGAAGATGCGCCATGCCGCGGTGAAAGGGACCCACTAATCACTGAAATCAACTGACTCAAAACGCATGGTTCCTATCAAACTAAAGTTACAACCGTCTCTGCCCACGCCACGAAGGCGTTTTCGGCTCCACTCATTCCTAACCTCGGAACTGGATGGAGGTGAAAGGTCAACTTGGCGCCCCACAGCCGCTCGACCCGTGACGGGAGAGGGGAGGCGAAACCCGCTGTACATTGAATAGGACGCAGGGTGTGCCCTAGGGTGAGTCTCGAACTTTTGGGGCAGTGAGATTTCAGACATTGGTTATAAAATGTTAGGAAATTTACGACGGGAAAATGTCCGTAGAACTGAAGAATATGCCAGTAGTTCGTCACTTTTATACAACTTCAGTGCGTACTCTGTTTGCATTTCTGCGTAATCTTCCTGTATTCCCTTGACTGCAAAAATTCTTGAAATAGGGGACATGCCTGTATACAGCAAAGGAGCACTTCAACGCCAAGACTGCAAACGAGTCCAGTGAGGACCAGACGGCACTATTGTGTGCTGATTCAATGGTCTTCGTGCCTAACATGAATCCACACAGGGAGAGCAGAAGCAGAGCCCACTCGCTCTTAACCTGTGCACAAGAAGGCGATGAGTTACCAAATTCAAGCTCCGACCATTTTAGCTCCGGAAAAAAATCTGTACCCACTGAATAGTGCCTCAGCCGATCTGGACATTTAGAAGGAAAGAACAATTTCTCGCCTGTAACAGCAATCTAAACCGGATCATCCAGCTCCTAACCTAACAAAAATATCAAATTTTGAGGACTGACAATTACCGTATTCTGAGAATTCTACGTCGTGTATTCCGGCAGAAATTTACCGACGGTTCAGACGCATCATCCGCTTTAATTTGCAGGATCCTGTATTTTGCATAAGGAGGGAGCAGTTTCCTCTCCGGGTACATGGGATCATTCCTCAGGGTAAAACCGGCCAAAGCTCTCCCATACATCCGTAAGACATGGTGCTTAACTGAACAGCGACAACTTTTTCGTTAGTAGTGTAGTGTGGGGAGAGATTCTTTAGCACTAGATCGACGTTTCGGGAGGCCCTGCCGCCTCCACATTCAGAATCCAGTGTTTTGTGTATGAAGTAAACGTTTTCTCCGAAATATCTGTATATTTCTACGAGACTGCATCGAATGACGTTCTGGAAGACGGCAGTCTTCACATTCATTAACACGACAACCTCGAACCCCGCACAATTTGAGAATTAATCCAGCTCTTCTTTCGGTTCCCGTACCCGGCATTAACGTCTTTCCTACAACACTCCTTTTGATATGATTCCGTAACAAGACTTCTGCGGACTCAGATGGTAGAAAGCCATGTAGGGGGAAAGGATTCCTTACTCAGCACTGTTCCAGCTCATAGAACCCCCCTAACATACGGGCAAGAACACTTCCAGAATCTTAAAAAGGGATGTAGGAACTGCTGGCTGTATGACCACTGAGCTGCAACCACAAACAGTGAGAGAATGGGCTGCATTTGTGGCAACCAAACATGCATGGACTTTCTCACCGTACGTGCTCTAAATTTCTGATTACCACAACACATAGAATGAGTAGAGAAACCAGATGTACCAGAAATTACTTCACTATGTAAATAAACGTGATAAAAGCAGGAAAGTAATTCTTCACTGTGGGCTGCGACTTTCATTGCTTTACTTGTGTATTGACTCTGCTGACACGGGTAGTTTAGGGCGAAGGGCTTCAAAATGTGCAATATGTACTTGGATGAAGGGATTTTCCAAAATGTGATGCGCTAAAATCTTCTCGCAACGGGCAAAAATGCCATGCTACTGGTCTGCGGACACAACATATATTGAGAATTTTATTACACAGAAAAAAACTAAGACAGGAAATGAAATTTTAAAGCAGTGGTACATAACATTGGTCCGGTCCGGTGTATTTCTCAGTGGTGAAAATATCTTATTTTTTGGGACTCAATATTTATCTGAATTATACACAAACAGTCATATCGTACATCGCAGAAGAACACAACCCGTATCCATCATATTCGTAGAAACCGTACCTCTAGTGCTGTTTAGACATGCAACTGGGATTTATTTTTATGATCATAATAAATACGTAAATACACAATTTGGCAAAACGTAGAATTATTTAATATTAAAGCAGGTGCTAGATGTTTACCATTGGGCTGTAAAAGCTCAAGAATGCGTTAAAAACAAAATTGTTTAAGGAAACACGATAACAAACTTCCTTCGTTTTCTTCATTAATTCAGATTTGTAACTTCGACAAACAGATTTTAACAAGTTTGGAGAATTCAATTTTAAATTTCATTATGCGTCAGGAAATAACTAATACTTTGTTGCTTATCAAGGCGGTCTTGCCGATTACTTATTTTCTGTTTTGAGATTAGCTTCCACACAGTGAAGAGCAGTTTTTGACAGACGAACACATTAAAAAATGAAAATCTGATTTGCTAGCGCACAAAATCTTTTTGATTCGAAATTAAATTCTAAAGCCCAATTCCCTGTATCCTCTGGCATAGGATGTATCCGACATGTAGGTGCTCTTTTCTTATGACTCGATTCCCAACAATGTAAAATTTTACGTTTTTTTATGGCTCAACAGCCCCCATTAGGCCAGGGCCTCCGCATTGTCGAGGGTTCACGATCACACTCAGACACACCACATTCGGTAGGACTCCTCTGGAGGAGCAATCAGCCCAACGCACAGACCTCTACCAGACAACACACAACACGCACACGCTAGCGACCTCCATGCCCTCGGCAGGATTCGAACCCGCAATCCCAGCCAGCGAGTGGCCGTAGACATACGCCTTAGACCACGGGCATTGGGATCGGCGCCTGAACGTATCTGCAAGGACTAAACTGTGTGACGTGTTTTAATTCTGCGTCATCAACAGTACCCAACATGTTACTGTACCATCTCTTGCGATCTCGGAACATCTGCTCCTCTACAAAAGCAGACACTGAGCCGGTGCTCTGTGTCACCAAACACACAGCACAGCACGAGCCTTTGATCCAAACTGCATCCTATTTCAATCCGTTTAAGATCATGGGACTCACTGATTTGTGCAAAATAAAGTGTCATAAAAAAGGGATAAATTCTTCTGAGTGCGTGGGACAGTAGACGATATAATTCAACGCATTCCTAATCTCTTAACCTCGATACTAGACAGGGAAAACTGGTCAGCTTCGTGCCTCAGCTGCCTTATCAACAGGAAAGAGCGCCCTCAGTTTATGTTGACCGGTGGGAATACGGAGTTCGATCCCCGATATAGGAAAAAACGCTGTCTTCTCCTCCAGGCCTGGTGTCCCCCAGCCTCCTAACAAGTGAATAGCGGCCACTGTCTGAAATGGATCAATCACCTTTGTATAGAACGGATGTTAAGAATGTGTGGAGCTACAACTCTACACTACATACGCCTTCATATTATATTTTGTAATTAAACACTGACAAGACTTTACCTTTCTGTTGAACGTATCAGTAGTGTGTGAAGGTTTAATTTGTTAATCTACTGGTCATGGTAGTAAATTCAACTTGAAAAGTATATAAGTATCAGCAGGAACGCAGGAGTGCGCCCAGTGTGGCCCTTGGTGGCACCGAACGCCAAAAACTGTTTTCAAACAGACTGTAACGTACAATTCTATAATGGCCACAATGTGTCAAGACATACTGCAAGCAATTCCAATACGCAATCGTTGTATTCATGCAAATAACTCTGACATTAACAAATGGTGTACATGGAATCTGCTGTTTCGATACTAAAGCGGGAATACCTAAAGAATCCAATGAGCTTGCTTGGAAAACCGCCTGAATCACTTCAACGACTATAAACCACACTTGAATGTAGGAAGAGGTGCTGATAAGTCCTTAGCCCGACCAGGAAGGACACAAGCTACAGCGACCAAACTCGGGATTTATTCAGCATACTCCCCACGAAGATCAATAAACTTCTTAGCCCGTTGCTCTAACTTTTGCAAGCCACTCAAAAAAATTCGGAATTTTGTCCGTCCAACCAGTTCTCCGCGGCAGCAATGACCTCTGCGTCGGACGAAAAATGGCGAACTTTCAACTGTTTATTTAGGTCCAGGGAACAGGCGGTAGTCCGACGAGGCCAGATCCGGAGAATAGGGTAGGTTATTATCAAGACACTGGAAGCCCAGGTAGGCCAGTTTCTTCTGGGTTGCAGGTGCCTGGTGAGCCGGGGCATTGTCGGGCAAGAAAAAAAGTCCTTGGTGAACTTACCGCGGCCGGCGTTTTTCCTTCAAAATGTCCTTCAATTGCACCAGCAGAGATGCGTAATACTTCGCGTTGATAGTTTAGTCCTTTGGAAGATAATCAATGAGGAGCATCCCGTCTTGATGCCAAAAACTCGAGGCGAGAACTTTTCCAGCGGATTTTTACACTCGGAATTTTTTGAGGTGGGGTGAGCCACTATGCCGCCACTCCACTGATTGTTGCTTTGTCTCCGAATCATAGTGATATAACCAGGTTTCGTCAACGGTCACCAATCGCGACAGGAAATCATTTGGATCGCGTCGAAAAAATTCCAAGCTTTGCTCAGACGCCTGGAACCGTTGACTTTTTGATCCGCGTTCAGGCATTTCGGGACCCACTTCGCGGAGAGCTTCCGCATGTCCAAATCTTCATGAATTATGGACCTAACCCGCTCACGTGAGATGCCCAGTTGCTCAGCTA
>Ga0123355_10014719_pt1 | contig 12249 bp, 7 predicted proteins | sample TergutEmb28metaG_3_FD_89872 | JGI IMG/M metagenome (GOLD analysis project Ga0123355, IMG submission 89872) | Embiratermes neotenicus P1 segment gut microbial communities from Petit-Saut dam, French Guiana - Emb289 P1 | ecosystem: Host-associated > Arthropoda: Insects > Digestive system > Gut ...
AAAAAAAAAAAAAAAAAGAAAAAAAAAAAAAAAAAAAAAAAAAAAACGGGAAGGGGGGGGGGGGGGGGGGGGGGGGAGAGAGAGAACGAAAATCATACAAAAGACAGCGAAAGAGCGGGATATACTAAGTCTATCATAGGCAAAGCGACTTACTGGGAAACAAAGACTTAGCATGACGTACATATAAACATATGCTGCGATGTATTCATGTCAGACACATGTCACAAAAAACTACATGCTACACGAGTAACCTAAATTCTCTCTTAACAGGTCACGTACTTGGCATTAACTGGCACATTCGAACTTCATGTTCGAGAGCCAGACACAACTAACACACGTTTGCAAGTTGTTCAGATGTACATTAGGCTGAACTTGTCCAAGGTAGCTACGGTCCTGGGATTGGCTGCTAAACTTAAATGCGTTATCTTCGTGCTAATGCGACAAGGAATTCGAAGATTATTTGAAAGGTTCATAATCAAGTATAGGATATCGCGAACAATGTCCGTATTGACAGAGATCATTCTGAGTTTAATTTCATCACGATCTCCACAATGACCGTGTGAGTGTGAAAGATCCGCCTAGGGCGCAGATTAAATGTGCTTCAGAGCAACGTGGCTCGGAAAATATTAGGAAGTGGGGAAGTGTAAATAAGAGAAAGATACACAACGGGGTCCTTCATTGCCTCTGCTCTCCCCCTAAACCCGAAATATCATGGCTTTACTTTACCTAAATGTGTATCACGCGTGGGGGGGGGGCGGTAAGAAATGCACACAAACCCAAGGCGGAGAGCACCACCATCGGGGGGGGGATTGCGGTGGTGCGCCTAGAAAGAATGATTTGAAATTTCTTACAATCAGAGGCCAGAAGCAGAAGTTTCTTCACCCGCTGCCCGACTTTTCAAGGAAAACCACGCATTTGTAGTTTATACACCCTCCGTTATGACTGCCTGCGGATTATGTTTCAGTATGTAGGTTACTGATAGGGACAGAGCACATCGCGGCCGTTTGTGCGGGTTCCCAATTCCCAGCCGAAGGAACGCGCATCTAAACACAGCTGACAAGCATTCATTCGATGAGCCCTTCCTACTCCACTCATACAGGCAGCGCGCCATTCTGGTCGGCGGTAGTGGATCAAGGCATACGCACGCCGAGTTCAGCTCTCCGGAAGCCGCAAGAAGATGGGTTTAAGTGCAAGCTTACCTAAATCCATCAGCATGCATCTTTCCGTATGGATTTATGCCCAAAATCTAGAGTTTGTGATTTTATTTAGCCTCTTATCCTTTCCTTTTAGAAGTTTCTCGAGAACACAAAGTGCCACTGCAAGTGATACAAGAGCAGCTGTAGCTGGCGATGTCTTCTGCGAGGTCTGACCGGTGGAGTCTCTGACAAGGAACTACGTAGTGACTGTATTACTACACGTACCTTGTTACTTGCTTCCCTTCCTTCTCTATTTACCTGCGTTACCTTTCTTGAATTCTACATTTTCATTACCTCCACAGATATCTATTATTGGTCCCTATCTTCACGCTTGTTTTAGGAAAAACTGTGCCACCACAGAATCTCCTACGTTACCCTAAACTCAAACCCAAAATCAAATCGGTTATCACGGTACAGTCGGTGAGCACACCACCACCACCACCATCATCATCATAACGAGCACGAACATACTGAGTGTACAGTGCTCCAGTGCTTCCATGAAACGTGTTTGAGACGTGTTCATTGGTGTGTTCTGCTTGTGTTCAAGAGTAACGTGATTCTATGGCGGCACAGTGCATTAAGAACAAGCCTGAAGACGGAGGCCGATCGTGGGCCCGAAACATAGTGCTGTGTTCATTTGCTTCCCCCGGACACAGTGTACGATAGGGCAGTCAGTTACGTTAACACTGTCAGAACCTTGTGAGAATCTGTATTTTGTTATTAGGGCTAAAATGCATCCCCCGTTATTTTAGATTCGTTGTGCATTCCAAATTTTTTATTCTTCTTTCTTTCATTCCTCTCACCCCGTCATCTCTTCTTCCCGTGTCTGCCTGTTGCACCCTGCCGGCACTAGGGCCACAGGTTACCAACCGCATTTCATCAGTGACCTTACTGGCCACTTCGTTAGTGCAGAGGCCTGCCTTTTAAATGCGGAACAGATCCGTCCGGTGGGGATCGAGTATAGTGCTGGGCTGATGTTGCATACTGCAGAATGCTAGATAAAATACTGATGGTTGCCGTTTCGATGCTTAAACCAAGCTAAAATGCAAGCAAACTTGCGAAAGGTCAGGAGGCCATTTTTCATTTAGAAACATACACCAAAAAGCAACTTAACTAAATCACGACACCCAGAAACGCGACGGGAAGGAAGGAAAAGGGAATCAGAAGAAAGTAATGAGCAGTCAGTACGCCCACGCGAAAGCGGAACAAACCAGCAGAAGTACATACATTGCAAACTGATGTGACTAAATTGGCTGCGAGTAGCCGACTGACCGGTCACCACTTGCCGAAATGCATAGACTCGTTAATTGTGCCGTCAGACGAAGGCTGGTTTCAGCACGGGTACCAGCACACAGCAAGAGCGGCATGCAGGACAACGGCATCATCCAGTTGGCAGCACGCAGTGTTCAAAATGCGACTTCACGCTTCCGCGTCCCTGATTTTCCTCATGCTCGCATTTAGTTACCTTAGATGTCAGCACAGACACCTACACAGACTCAACTGCTGGCAGTTGCAGCACGCTCCACGCCCACAAGCTTCTTCATATACATAATTCCTGCATTTTAACTCAAATGACGTTTGCTACATGCAGCCTTTTCATCTACGGGATTCCAGTCAACGCACTGTACGGCTGGCAACACAACGCACTTTGCATACCAAAACATAACGAGCAGTTCTGCACACACTGTCTATATCGCGACAAGTGTCCAGCTACCGGTAACCCCGGACGCCTACTACAAGCCCTTTTGGAGGAATTGTGAACAGTTCTGTCCGCAGTCGAACGGTGTGTATACCGAAACCCACTCCACGATGACAGATCAAGAGAGCTGTAATCGTGTTGCAGATTTTGGAACTTCTCCAGATATTAGCAGTTAGTGACTGACAATAAGTGTCAGTTCTGTGCTTGTAGATCCTGTCTCTTGAGCAGCGATCAGCAACAAGCAAACAAGTGCCAGAGGAAAGACCAATGTAACGCAGGTACAATGATACAGGTGTGTGTGTGTGTGTGTGTGTGTGTGTGTGTGTGTCGGTCAGTTCGCTGAGGGTTTCTTACAAAACACGCATAAGCTAGTACTTCTTACATAAGAGTTTTCCAAATTCTGTATGATTAATTCATATTTTCTATCATTAATTAAAACAAGCGGCACTTTCCCAGTATTCGCCCCACTGATCACAGGACATTATCATTACCGATACGTAAAAAAACAATTCAGGTATTACGTAAAATGTGACCCGCGAACAGTTTCTTTTTTTGTCTCGGTTTGGTCCCCTCGTGCCCAAAAGCCTGCTACTTGTAGTAACAGCACACACAGGTTCATAACTAGCGACACTTCACGTGTTGAACACGGCTACACAGCGCTCACTCAAAACAGCAAGTCATCTGCATCATCAACAGCTACTAAATGTCCCTGAAATAACGCTGTTGTGCCACAGAACAGTCATTTGGTAACTGGACACAGTGCGAGGCACGAAAGAGACTGGACATGTGTAACAGCGCCGTTCGTATAGGCAACTTCTCTTACAGTGATGCTACACGTGCAGTAGCAACGAAATGCTGCAGGCTTTAATGCGTTAACAATTTCTCAAGTAGCAGGAACAGGACAATTGATTTTCGTTCCCAGCGAGCCCCCGGCGGCCAACACGAAAATAGCGAATTTAATGGATCCACCAACCGTTTGAAAGAATCACAGCAGAAAGGACGACAAAATCAAAATTTGTGAATAATGTGAAGAAAACGGAGAAAGAGAAAACAAGGCTGAGAGAAAATTACAAAAGGAAAAAAGAATGAAAAAAACGGAGGAAATAAAAATATAGGAAGCAGGTACATCAAAATGCAGAGCATGCCCACAATAGCATCGCGAAACATATCACCCTGCAGTGGTGACAACAGTGTTTTTTTTAACATTCTCTGAACCGTGGACCGTGATACACATACGTCAGTGAGACCAACATGATGCACAATTTTCTAAATAATTCATTTCACGTAATTTAACCTCGACATGTTAAAAACAAGTAATTGTTCATCATCAGGAGGAGTTCTGTACAAGTAGCTTACAGTATTTCACCATGCATCTTGACAGAAGTCTAGTCGCTGACTCGATACCAATGATACTCGGATCGTGTCTGCGACTAGGCTCCTCATAAAGATGCACGGTGAAATACTGTAAGCTACTTGCACAGAACTCCTCCTGATGATGAACAATTATTTGTTCGAAACATGTCGAAAATAATGTAAGTGAAATAAATTATTATGAAAAGTGTGCATCTTGCTGGTCTTTCTCACGTACGCAGACAATAGCCTGCAGCCATTTCGGCACCAGCAATGACGATCTCCGGTCCCAAACACCACAGACGAAAAACGGTACAAAGCTACAAATCGGCAAGTGTTCCTAGGTAATGGCACAGTACTGGTTAACAATTGTGGGGCAGCACCAACCGGGTGACATGACAAAATAACTTGTGAAACTCGTTCTCACGCACATACCGCAAACCTAGAAGCAGACTTTTGTATCGCGTTACAGTTTCGTAAGGAGGAGGTGCTGGGGGGTTTTGAAGGTACCGTATCCATATATACGTTTAGAAATAACAAGACAGCCAATGTATGTACATCGTAACAATGAGGTGCGTTAGTGCAAACACTGTTGTAATGGAGAAGCAATAAGGATTACTAATTCTGGGTCAGTATTTGTAGACTTACGTACACAACATGCAAAGCGCCTGTGCCATACCATCATACGGCCTGTCCGGCTCTACTATAATTTTTAACATTATCTCATAAAAGACACGATTTTCGAGAAAAAAAAGTTACTGAATACAAAATATGTATTTCGATTTTCTCTACAACTTTGTCTCACTCATTTCTCATTCTAAGAAGAACTGAGCGAGATATGATCAAAAATTTATATTGGTCTTCATCTAAAGTGTCCGTTATTCTTGTCAGATTTTAACGAAACTTGAATTTTCTCGACAGATTTTCGAAAACACTCAAATATCAAATTTCATGAAAATCCTTCCAGTGGGAGCCCAGTTGTTCCATGCGGACAGACGGACTTTAACAGCCGCCTTTCGCGATTCTGCAAGCACGCCTAAAACTGCTTACTGAATTAGGCAAAAACTGATGAACAAATTCGCGAACAATACCTTCCTTAGCAACTACAATTTTGTTTACTTATATATATATATATATATATATATCGCCATTATTTTATACTGCGTAATCTGTGGCGTCAAATCACGTACACGCACACAAACAAAACTACAGGATACAAACACCGCGCGTTTTACAACTATCGACTGTCAGCTCTGGTGACTGGCGTATCCTACTTAGTCAAAACCTGCTTAATTTATGTATGTTATAGAAAGGATTAGAAAATCTGCCTTGTGGCACAATTAAAAGTGGTGTGTCACAAGAGGCGAGGGCAACAGTACGTTTCCGAAATCTCGCCTCTCGCCAAATGGCACTATCAAAGGCACAGAAACACGCCCTACCGCAGTAACCAGTTCGTGCAATTCAGTGGGCAATTCCGGCGCCTAGCGACGCGACGGCATGCGCGTTCCGCCACCTGCTTCTTGGTTCCCACATCGGAGATACGTGCTGAGCCCGTCTGACTTTCGGTATTCGACCTGTCTACCGCCGTCATGACGTCCCTCATTATTTAATATCCTGCATTCCACACTTTCCGTTTCTCCTGAACAAAAATTTGCTCCTGCCAACTACTTTCCTGTTTTTCTCCCCTCAAACCAGCAGGGTAAATTAATTTTCTATTCGTAGTGTACCTCCAGAGTGCAAAATATCACAACTGTTCTTGGAACGGTGTGGTGCCATGTACCAAGAGATTTAATTAACACTGCTGCACTTCCTGAATGCAGACGCGCGGATACGAAATTAAATGGAATTTTTCCCACTCTTCAATATTCAATTAAACTTTGCCTTCAGCACTAAGCAAACAACATCCTCTCTACAACGGGCGTCCTGTTCATATGCAGATATTCATCAAGGCTGAGAAGAAGTTCGTCAAGAAAGCGCGATCCATTCACACGTAAAAACAGAGCACTTGTGCAGGTACAAACAAGACAACTCGGTAGCAGGCCTTCAACAAGGCACAAAGACCGCCAGTTCCACAGCTTTCTATCACAATGCACCCTCATTGCAACAAACTACTACAATTCGCTGCTGCTAAACACACAGCTTCTACACTAGCGAAGGCCAAACACATTGACTCTCAACGTGCATCAGAATACCACGACACATGCCGTCGGTACAAACCCTGTCCCTATTCACGCCACGAAGGCGGACAGGGGAGGGAGAGTTATAACTCCACTCATTCTTAACTTCGGCACTAGGTTGAGGGGTCAACTTCAGACCCCAGCTTCTTGAAATAACCCCGCTACCTACTGGGTGGGTCCCACAGTTGGTCTGGACGTTTTGGAAAAGACAAAAGCTTGTTTTCCTCATCGGAGAAGACGCAGACCAGATGAGGAGGCCCTCAAATGTCGAGTGGAGTTACCGTAGCTGTACGGAGTGCCAACAGCACAAAATGAACAAGAAACAAGTCGCGGCAAGCTGGCGAAAATGACCACATCCGACACTACTAAGCAAATCTAAACACAATTTGGATTTTAGGTCTTCTCACAAAACGGAAGAAGTTAATTTTGGTCCTACAGCCACAATAAAAAAAGCACATATGATATGAAGCTCTAATTTAAACCTCCCGAGCTTTCTATAAAAGATCCAGCAACCAAACAAATCGACGCATGACACGTAAATACATGTTACTACGCCCTACAGCGCTTATGTATCTGCCGTGCAATACACTGAAGCAGCTAGTTCGTGACGTCACTCCGGATCACAAACGTTTCAAGCAGCACGGGAAATAAAGCAGCGTCACATGCCTGTATGCTATATTGATATAAACACACGGAATGTCTTCGGTCTTAGCTTCTGCACTGGCGTGAAAAAGAAGATGAGATTTTGTTCTGTAGAATTCATCCCGTTCTGTTCACATCATATTACAAACTGACAAACGTGTACCCTCAAGCACATGCTAGAAGTTTCGACCATCCTCAGGCAGTAAACACGTGATTAAAACTAAAAAAAAAAGTACATACATAGAATTCGTAAGGATACGCATTTAATTTTGGGGTTTAAACATCATGTAATTACTGCCTCAAGATGGGCAGTACTACCGAAACACGTAGCGTGTGTTGAGAGGACTAATACAATTTGTTGTGGCCGACAGCATACGTTTATCAGTATTCAACAAGAAGACACGAATGTTTCGGCACGCCGTATAGCAGAGAATTGCTGCAAGTTCGCAAGCTATGGCGGTGTATGTGCAAACACGTGCAGACAGTCACAGTCTCTCATGCTTGTCACCAAACTCGCTGGTTCCGCTACACTACAAATTCTCACAGCCGCTTCTCCGGCAACGCAAACTGTCACCGTGGGTTAAGCCTCTTAACCAGACAGCCCGACATGTGCTAACAAAACGGGAAATGCTATGCACACAGCACTAACACAGACAAATTTCCTAATCCGGATAAATTAATATCCAGTGCGTGCTAATGTATGAGCCACACCACCACCGACACCGTCACAACTGCAGACAGCCAACCGGACACCTCTGCTGAACACAGCCCACTGTCAGCACTACTCTATAACAGCAGATCGCCAAGCTAGCAAAACACTTCCGATTGACCGATTGATGGGTTAATGCGTAGTCAAAGGCGGCATATCCGTAATAAGAAAGGATGTAAAAAAAAAACGGCCGCGGCCTACTTTAATAACCACATAAGCAAATTCAGGGACGGTGTGAAAAAAACACACCAATATCCCGAGCCGAAATTCGACCCTCGGAATCTACAATTAAGAGGAAGCGTAACCACTCCGCCACACCATTGTTGCTTAACGCCTCAAGCTAAAAAATACAGTTCTTGATCTTCTCTCGTAACTGAACTTAACAGAAGTGAAGTAATTTTTCCTGTGGCCCTTCGACCCGATCCCGGGTCAAGGCCTCCCCTTACGGGGCTTTGTGATCACACCCATTGGACACACAACACTCTGTAGGACTCCTCTGGACGAGTGATCAGCCCGACGCTGAGACTTCTACCTGACAACACACAACATTCACAAGCAGCATCTATGTCCCCAGGTGGGAATGGAACCATAGTCCCAGTAAGCGAGCGGGGCCGAAGATTCACGCCTTAGACGGCGCGGCCACTGGGACCGGCACTTAAGTAATGTGCCCACTTGAAATACGTAAGAGAAGTGCAGGCCCATAATTCACAACAGACAAGAAATCGTACTCGGCTTCCACTCACCGACGAGCCAAGTCCACTTCCTCACAACACACATCACAGCGATGACGCTACAGGTGTTTGCTTGTTGCCGCGGGCTGTCTGCACGACAGTGGGTACAGCACTTGCCCTAGCCCGGGCTCACAGCCCATCAATTTGTCGTACACAATGGGCCATACACTACAGGCTCAAATAAAATGCACCTGCATAGCTCTAAGTAAGCCTTATTCAGTGTTAATTACTGATTCTACAATTAATACAACACTACAAACTGTTGTATCGTCATTTATTCATCACATTCAGTACATGTTTCGGCCGAAAACGCAATTTCCCGCCGAAACTTGTCGTACTGAATGTTGTATTAATTGGAGAATCGGTAATTAACATACACTGAACAAACGCAACAGGATGCGTTACCCCCAAAAAAAGCCTCCTTCACAAACAAACACCACCCTTGACTCGACGATGTCAAAACAGGGTCTGACTTAAGCCACCTTGTCAGAAGTCACGATGTCACTGCATAGCCAGGATATACCGCAGTAACATGACCACAGTAACGACGCGGCCATCCGCGTCTGACTCAAAAGTACGCCAATGACAAAGACCGTTCTCGGTAAATAATTAAAAAAAAAAACTGAGTTTGTAACTTAAGCAAAATGCCCACCAAGTCATATTTTAGTTATATTTTGAAGAGACATCAGTCGAGGTGTGGTGACATGTCTAGGTGTAGTTGGTGTTTGGAGGCATATATAGATGGCCTCAAGTTAGTAACATTTACCGACGACGCTGATAACGAAAACAACAAATGGACTGGCTATCGATCACAACTGCACTATTCTGTGGCTCCTCGGCCTATGAGACCATCTGCACGGAAGCCATTTTGTAATTAAAATACTGAAGTGCCCGTGCCTTTATATTCGTCAAAAAATGATAACAGATGTCTTCATATGAAATAATAACAATGTCTTCATATGCAATAATAACAGATGCCTTCATGTAAAATAATAACAGATGTCCTCATTTAAATTACGTGCCCATTTGTCTGTGGTTCTGAAAACTTACGTGACTGTCATATTATACGATTTTATAGGAACCGAGTTTGCTGGAGGTGAAGTGCTATTTAGCAGAGTACAGTCGCGTCTGTTACACGTGTGTTACACCATACGTAGGAGCCAAAGCATAAAGTACAATTGTGATCGAGAGCATCTGTCCTGTGTTGGTTACATTACCAGTCAAGTCTGTGGTACAGGATGAACAGGAACATACGTAGTGTCTGTGTGTATTGAGCGGCTAATGACAGCAGCAGTTCTAAGCCTGTAACTTGGAGAATGTAAACTTTCTTTACAGCTCTGTAACACCTGGACCTGGCAACACCACCTGACAGACACACAGAAGGTATCACAGCCATTCCAACTCACCTGAAGGTTCGGAGGACAATGGTCCAGCAACTCCAGCATGTGCTTGATGTTCTGCGCGTCCTGGATGACGAAGTTCAGTTCCATGTCGAACTCCCCTCCGACGAGCTGGAACAAAGAAGACAGTACGGACATTACACTTGGCCCTCTGCCCCTACTGTGTGCGTGCGCGCGCACACACACACACACACACACACACACACACACACACACACACACACTACTGGCATAAGGCGGTAGCAGGCTACTGACACACGGTTACGCACCACAGCCTACACCAGCGCTATACCAGCCATTCTTGTAACCTCTGAAATTAAAGGTTATCTGCTTGGGCACCAAACTGCCAGGCAGGGACACAATAAACAGCTGGGAGTCTGTTTAACAGACGAAAAACGGGGGGGGGGGGGGGGGGGGGAAAAAAATTCTCCCCTATTTAAAACAAAAAAGTTAAAAAAAAAATAAAAAAAAGGAAAGAAAGGGGGGGGGGGGGGAGAGGACCTGGAAAAATATTCCCACGTTTACAAATGATAGTGATGATAATGATAATAAATTCGGAGGCACAACGTACATAAAATGAACGCGTAATGAGGAATTCGGTGCATTCATCCCGAAATTTCATCTCCCGAATTACTCGAACGATTCCGATAAAATTTAGCATACCCAAGCACTCGGGCCCACAATAAGCATTCTCTAGCAAAAGTAATTCAGCAACACATCTGTCCAAATTACTACTACTTCATGTGCACTGACTTTCTTAAAAGAAAGCTTCGTCCAACAATATCTGCAGACCACACATAACAAACAACTAAGAAATTCAAAAGCTACAGCTTTCAGTTCAGGCCCCTCTCGACAACACGGTGTAGCACAATCTGTCACACTGTGCAGCACTGTAAAGACACGGTGAGCACAGCGCACCATGACTCCACACAAAGCACATGCCAAGTCGTCCCCGCCCGCGCCAAGCAGCGGCACAGCTCCACTCATTCGTAGCTTCCGCATCAGACGGGGAATGACTACTGGTCAACCTCAACGTCTCGGCCGCTTTGGCTCCCATTACCCATTGCCCAGGATGCTGGATGGGCCCCAAAAGCGCTTTGGAAATTCTGGGAAGGAAAAAAATCACTCAAGCCTTCAGGGCATCAAAGCTCGGATATTCGAGATTATAACCCTGTTACTACAAACAGTTAGTGCCGGCAACTAGGACGACGTAAAACTTGTCGGTTAAATCCACACACAAACAAAATGAATGGGTATATAAAGGGTTAATGGTACAGTCTGAGCGCGGCACAGTACGTCTGACGGCAAGAGGAACGAGATCAAAAGGTTACAAGCCAAAAGCTGAAACACACGCTTCCTACTAGCACTGGGTTGTTTCTGCAGCCTTTCTATTTGTAATATGAGCAGCGCATACAAATATCATAATCAGCATTGCAAACACAATTCTGCCCTGTTCTATATCTTTCCATTCTATCCTATCCAACAAACTTGCATTTTGTACTTTAAAGCCTGCTATAAATAAAGGGCAAGGGGCAGGGAATGTGGCTTTAATGGCCTCTGAGGTTACGCGTTCACACCATTCCGCAGGAAAACAGGTTCTCACTTAGAAACAGACATTTATATATACATACATATATATATATATATATATCCATTTCAGGCCGCCAACAGGAATACATTTATTTTCTACGCAAATTAAACAACTCGGGGGAGACATGACTAGCCCACTGTCCTTTTCTAACACTGAGTTTCATTTGGCGAACCCGCCGGCGACAGCACATGTCCACAACTCATTGATACGTCCATTACAACACGAGCCATCACGCTCCGCTCTCAGCAACGTCTGCGACTGCCGTTAACACAGTTCGGTTCGCCCTGTCGAGTTGACAATCCTTCTGCTTAGAGTTCGGGCTCCAGTCTTGGCTTCGCGTCTAAAACCTTTCACTACTTGCATGCAGTATGCGACGCCCTTTTCTATACGCCAACGCTATCTGCAAACACGTCACTGCCATTTCATTGAACTTGCCTTCTTCCGATACTTCAAAAAACTGTACGCAATAATTCAGAAAAAAAAAATAATCGCTGATCGCAACTAAGGCTGTTTAACGTACATGTGGTAAATTACTTACAACATATTTCGGCCGACATAGCCCTACCTCAGGCAATACTTATATAAAAATATACTAGGAAGCGTTCCTGCACCATAAGGAGCTTGAACTGCAATGAGATCTCATTTTTTCACTTAAACATTTTATACTGAAGGATAATTTAGGGCTTATATAGATTCGCAGAGTACAACCAACAAGATGCAACGTTTCAAAATTTATTCCTGTAAGACGCTCTAC
>Ga0123355_10014720_pt1 | contig 12249 bp, 12 predicted proteins | sample TergutEmb28metaG_3_FD_89872 | JGI IMG/M metagenome (GOLD analysis project Ga0123355, IMG submission 89872) | Embiratermes neotenicus P1 segment gut microbial communities from Petit-Saut dam, French Guiana - Emb289 P1 | ecosystem: Host-associated > Arthropoda: Insects > Digestive system > Gut ...
AGATAATCTTTTACAGCGTGGTAAATTTTTTCTGCTGATTTATAGTCGGTTGTGAATATTTTAAAATCATCAGCGTATCGAACTAAATACATCTGTTTTAAATCAACCGTAATTCCCTATTAGTTTTTCTATCCACACGATGTGGAAAGAAAATTTTAGTTTAAAAAGTGTCAAAACGTCGTAATACCAGTGTTTTTGCGAAAAGTAATCCTTGTGTTTTTGAGTCAAATGTGGTATAATGTAGATAGAAATAATTTCTACCTACAGGAGGTTTTGGCTATGCACATCACTTATGACATCAAAAATGGGATTGAATATGCTAAGCTATGCGTTTCAACAAGAGAAGGCAAAAAAGTCAGCAAACAGTATCAAAATCTGGGGAGAGTGATTGATAAAGAGAAAGGGGTTTATAAAAACAGAAAGCGTGGAATCTTCTCCTACGATCTAGATACCAACACCTATGGAGTAGCGCCTGCCGATATTCTTATTCCTCAAATTACTGGGAAAGAAAAACTTATCCTTGATTTTGGCGACATCTTTCTGCTAGATTGGTTTGTCAAAGATAGAAGATTAGACATCCCTATAAATGCGACTGGATATGGGAATTTAGATACTCTACATGCGATGATTGGTTACTATGTCCTCTGTGGGATGGCTAACACTCATGCTAAAAGTTGGTGGGAAGGTAGCTATGCTCGCTTTCTTTATCCCAAGGCTAATCTCACAAGCCAAAGAATTAGCGACTTTCTAACTGCTATTGGCAATGAGCACTCGCAAAGAAGTTTTTTTCACGAATATTTCAAAACTCTCAATATTCTGGATATAGACCCAGAAAATGTACTAATTGATAGTACTGGTCTTCCTAATAGTATTCAGTTTCCATTAACTGCTGTTAGAAATCATAACGGTGATATTAGTGAAGAAGTAAGACTCATATATGTGGTTGATCAAAGGAGTGGGCTTCCGATTTTCTTTCGGTACTGCGCTGGAAATATAATAGACATTTCAACACTCATCAGATGCCTTGAAGAATTAAAAGAGCAAGGGATTAATATTGAATTTGCCATTCTTGATGCAGGCTATTATAGCGAAGCTAATATTTGTGAGCTCTTTAAGAAAGAAGTTTCTTTCATCACTCGGATGAAAAGTAACAAAGTGATATACAAAGAACTTATGAAACAACATTTTGATACATTGGAAGAAAAAGAGAATCTTGTTGAATACAACGGTAGATATATTTACCTCAAGCGTGTTAAATGCAAGCTGGAAGGATACGATGCGTACGCCTACATTGGTCTTGATATGCAACGAAAGTTCATGGAAGCCAATAAAACATTTCAGCGTGCAAAGGATAAAAAAATGAATACTGATCAAATTCACGAGGCAATGCGTAAACAAGGAGCATTTATGATTATTTCATCTCATGAAATTGAAACAACACAACTGTTGCCCTTGTACTATACGAGACAGCAGGTTGAACAGGTGTTTGATGTAGGTAAGAATTATGCTAACATGTTGCCATTGCGAACACACAATGAAGATACGTTTCGCGGGCATCTATTATTAACATTCATTACAACGGTGATTGTTAAACTCTTGCAAAATTCTCTGATCAACTCAAATATAAATCCGATCTCACTTTTTTTGAATTTACGTAATCATAAATGCAAAGTTTATGATGATCATATCCTCACACACGAAGCTTTTAAAAAAGCAAATGACTGCTACAAGCTTTTTGGCATTAAGTGTCCTACAGTGATTAACCTTTAGATAGTGTCAGTGCATGCACGTTTCATAAATTTTCAATCTTTCATAAGGGACTTCCGAGGCAAGCCATGAAATTTCCCTCCTGTTCAGAGCGGCGTGTCTGGTTAGTGGCACTGCGAAACCGGGGCACAGAAATATTTTACGTGGCAAGCCTCGGGGAATTATACCCCTGCGCTTCGCATTAAAGATTTCAAAATTTGTGTGAATGATCAGAAACGACATTTTTTGCCGAATTTTTCCAAATGAAAGTTGATGAAAAATTTATTTGTGGGTAGAAAAATCAATAGGGAATTACGGATCAATGCTTTTTCATGGTCTGGTTCAACAGCTAAAAGCATATTTGCCAAATTAATAGATTCATATTTTGGGTACATTTCATTACAAAAAGTAGTAATGAATGATGCCCAATGAGGAGAATTATTGGTGTAGCTGTATACTTCTTGATAGCCAAATAAAAATCGAATCCCCTCAACATTTCCATTTTCAATATCATCTTCAATTCGAGGGAATAGGACTTTTACAAAAAACGGTTGTTGATATTTCAAATGGTCATTTACTTTCATAAACCCGATAACTTCACCGAGTTTAGGCATTATTTGATAATCTGTAAATCTCCATTTTTCTAATAACTCATACCTTTCTTTCCGATCCACTTTACTCAAAAAAGTATTCGCTGGATAACGATTGTATATATCTAGATAGTCTGCTAAAATCCAACCTTCATTCTTGTTCCATTTAACTTTTCCATCTTGTCTATTTTTCAGAATGTTTCCTAAATAATCAACTGCTGTAACATCTTCAACTATAAAGCACCAGTCGATAATGTTGGCAACTAAAGAGGGAGTTACAAATTCATCTTCCCAGTCTGGAACGATAAAACGTTCATGGAAATGTCCAGCATCTTCTAAACCTTTAAACGCTTTTCCTATGTTGATGATAAAGAAATGGTAAGGTGCAACTTCATCATGCATTCGACTTCTCCAAAGGGGATAACTAACAATAAATTTGTTGTCTTTGGAGACAATTGAAAGGTTAGGATAAAACTCATCATCTTTCACGCACCAATAAAATTCACGTCCATTTCGAACTATTTTTCGTCTGCCTTTTTTCGCTACTGCCATATCAATTACCTCTGTAAGTTTTATAATTCTTCAACACTAAAATCAAATTTAGCTTCTTTCAACATTTTTTCAATTTTCATCATAATATGTTGTCCATTTGTAACTCCACCATGATGAATGCAATAGATGTGATCATCATAAAAAATGAATTCCATATCATTCCAATTATCGTGGGCTGATGGCACTAATATTCGGCTGGAATGAATATTAAAATTTTCAACCCCCTCTGCAATTAAACAATTTTGAATAAGAGGATATATTTCGCTAATCATTTTATTCTTCAATCTTATATTCCATTCAATACCCATTATTTTCTCCTCAATCTCCACAAACCCAAATATACTCATCATTTTCAAGAGCCAATTGGCACAATTTTTCCAACTCAATCAAACTGTGAAAAGCCAAGTCGTACCGTTTATAATTCTTCAAAACCTTATGTTGCTTCAACCCTCCACAAACAACCATCAGTTCCTGTATGCTAGACTTTCCTAATAGCAAATCACCATAAGAATCTAATTCAAGAATACAATTTGCATCAAGGTCAATTTCATCTTCAAATTTCAGTAAAAAATCTTGCAAGCCATCTTCAAGCACAGCATGACCAGTCATCTTACCTTTTTCCATATCACGATGCGATTTTGCAGAATAAAAATCTATTGCCATATTAATTTCACGCTCCACGGTAGCCGTATATGGTATACACACCATTTTCTTCCTCGTAGGGGATATTGTATTTTTTCAAAATTTCCACAAACTCATCTGTAATTTCAATTATTTCTGGTTCAACTAATTGCCCACGATGCCTTGTATATCGAGGTCTAACTTTTATCCATTCGATAGCAAAATAATGACCCCAACAAAGTCCCTCATCTGACCAAAGCCCCCAATACGAAACATCTTCATCAAATTTAGGTACATTAGCCTCATCTTTGCAAACGTCCTTTAACACATATGGCGGTGGAAATGGTAAATCATCAATAGCATTTTGAAGTTCCTTCCATTTCGTTGTATTCATGTAGCTTACTAGACCACGTTCTTCAATCTGCTCTAAAACCAATTCTTTGCGTGATTTCTTTTTACGTTCCATCATTATCTCCTGTTTCAGCCCATTTTTTACTGATGTCATTTTCCATAACAGCTTGCAATTTTTTAAGCAACCTTACATACTGGACAGTCATAAGTTTTCATAAGTTTTTGAAATAAAAAATAGCACATTTAAATAGAATCTGTTATCATTAATCTACTAGGATAAAATGATAAAGGAGGATCTATTCGAATGTACTATTGGAACATATTGTACCACGTTCATTCGATAGAAACAATACTAATATGAAATTAATAAATGACTGTTTGCTAGAATTCCGGAGCTGTTTTTCTAGAGCCGCCACTTTTCACTGGTTTGTAATTCTGATTTTTGCAATGGTGATTCGCACTGATTACCTTGGAATTTGCGGTTATTCGTGAGTTACACTTGAATGAAAATCACTACCTCAACCTTCTCCACTTTTTTCACTCCAGTGCTTGGAGTCTTGAGGTATTGAATGATAAGTGGATTCAGATCGTATTCAAAATAAGCCCGCTTTATAAAGTTAATGGAGATATTCTTCTCGCTGGAGATGGTGTTAAAAAAGCTAAGGAAGCAAGACGCATGCCTGGCGCTAAGAAACTACACCAAGAATCTGAAACTCAATCAAAAGCTGCCTACTTTTTTGGTCATCACTTTGGTGGTGTTGGCATATTAGTTGGCAATGCCAAAAAAATATTCTGCTTACCACTAAGTTTGCGAATTCATGAAGGGATAAAGCCTATCGCTGAGTGGACGAATGATGAAATTCGCCAGCAAAGCCACGTTGTTCAGATCGTACACCAAGCATATCATATTGCCAGTCTCGCAAAGAGAAGGACAAAAGTACTCTTAGACAGATATTACCTATCAGTTCCAGCACTAAAAGCTTGGGTAAAGTTAAATGAAGTTCACGGTAATCTTATGCATATCGTAACAAAAGCAAAACGTACGTGTGTGGCTTATACTGAATCACCACCTCGAACTGGTAAGCGTGGCAGACCACGCGTAAGAGGTGAACGCATCAAACTGTTTGATTTATTCGCTAATAAATCCATCTCATTTCTAACCGAAACACTGGTGCTATATGGTGAGAAAAAAGAGGTGAGTTACTACTCACTAAACTTATTATGGGGACAAGGTCTCTATCAAAAGCTAAGATTTGTCTTGGTAATATATGACAAGAAAAAGAGCATTCTGGTCAGTACAGATTTAAAGTTATCTCCTACAACGATCATAGAATTATACGCTAGGCGAGCTAAAATCGAATGTATGTTCCGCGAGATGAAGCAAACGATATCAGGATTTAGTTATCATTTTTGGAGCAAGGTAATGCCACGCTTGAACTACTACCAAAAGAAAGATGCGCCTCATCCATTAGAAAGTGTTGTTTGCGAAAAACATCGCTCACTAATAATTAATAAATTGAAAGCTATAGAGGGTTATGTCCTTTTATCAGCTATTGCCTTGGGACTTCTGCAACTCATATCACTAAAATTTGGAGATGGCATTAATCTCAAAAAAATACGATTTTTAAGAACTTATTCAAGTGCTCATGCCTCCGAGGGAACTATCCGTCAATATCTTCGCAATCAGATTTTTATGCAGTTTGCAAAAAAAGATGCTTTAACTGTAATCGAAATAATTAAATCAAAACAAAAGGATGACTTTTTTCTAGAAGGAACAAAAACCTCAGATATTGTAGCGTAAAACTAGCTAATTAGGCGTCATTTGAGACCAGTCTGAGTTTCAAAATGCCATCGGGGTATGATAGGGTCTGCTTCAGCATACCCAATTTACAGTTTTAAAACATTTGACTGTCCAGTATAAAATAAAAGGTCAATAGTAATCTTTCTGGCTGATTTCAATGTAATATTGATTCCCGACAAAAGCAAATCCAGTCCCTAGTTCCATAATTGTTTTGGCAATATTCGCAATCAACTCGTTTTCGATAATCAATTCGTTTTCGATTTCACGCTCAACAATTCCTTCTCGTTTTTCTACAAAATCGAAAACATAAGTTTTTTCAATGTTTCTTTAGGTCACTAAATGGAGATTCAAGTAACCTTTCATAATTAGAAGTTTTTACAGCAATGGCTTGGCGTTCATATAGTCCCATTTCTAAATGGTGCTCAAGAGATACATTATTCCAAGCATTTTCTATATTTTGGTTAATATAATATTGTCTCTCATCTTCATTTTTTATTTTGGACATTAATGTAAGGTTATTTCTCCATGGCAAAAGTGCAACACCGTGTTGCACTTTTGAAAAATCAGGATAAGTCTTTGCAAATTTGCGCATATATTTCAAATTTCGCACAGAAAAACCACGAATTTCAGGAAATTCTAATCGAATATCAGCAGAAAGGTTTTCGATAAATTTAGCTCCATATTTAGTGTTCTCAATAATCATTTTCCCAATTTTCCAGTATAATGCCATAAGCTCCTGATTAGCTCCTAATGCAGCTTTGTACTGAGCTGTTTTAATTAGAATTTTTACATCATTAAGTAAATCAAAGTAATCGCTATTATTTATTAGTATCATATATCCTCCTTACTTTTACATAGCCCAAATTTTTTTAAAAGCAATTGATGTACAAGAAGTATAGAAATTTAAGCCATTTTGCTCATAAGGAAGCTTAGTTTTGGTTTGTTGTAGTCATGCTAGTTTTTGATTTTATCTCAGTATAATTTTTTTAATTCTTTAAAGCTCAATTCTAATCCAACTTTCTTTATTCTTTTTTCTCGCTTATAATAAAGTACTTTAAGAATGTCTTCTATGTTTTCTCCATAATGTAATTGATTATGGCAATTACTGCACAAAGACACAATATTAGCAGTAACATCTAAAGAATGTTGAAAATCATTTTGAAATTTCCTCGGGATAAGATGGTGTGCTTCTGTATATTGATAGGTGGAGTTTTTACGAATAAACGACTTGTGTTCTTCGTTTGCCTCACACAAATAATTAGATTCTATAATAGCACGCCGAGACTTGTCAGGGTTAATTCTATACACTTGTCCATAAGAGGTTGAAAGTTTCTCAGGTAAAGCTTCTGGAGTATCTGTAAATTTCGGTGGAAGTTTATTAGTTTGGTTATTCATTTCGGCTTTCTTGCTGAACTCGTATAATTCCTCAGCTTGCTTATCTTGAAAAAGTTGACCATTTGGAATGCCATATTCATCATATAATTTATGACCAAACTGAATTGCAGTAGTCAGAGTAAATTCTGGATTTTCATTTTTATACATAATTAGCTTTTCACGCAAATCAATCTGGTTTTCGCTTTTCCCATAAGGAATAGAAAGTTTATTTAAAAAGTGATGCAAGTGATCTTCTGAAAAAATATTGAGGTATCTTTCAGGAAAGTAAATGCTCAAAATCTTAGCCTTAAACATTGGACTGAATGGGGATTTTTTTACCGCTTCAATATCTTCATTTTGACCAACATCATATAATGCAATCAGACCTTCCTTAAGTTTGCTAAATTGTTCATAACCTGGCCATCTTTTTGTCCAACGCCATTTGTACTCTTTATCTGATTTTGTTTTTCCAAAATAAACACCAAACTTATCAGAACGGGATCCCTTCATACTACCTAATCCACGCAATTTTACTTCAACCCAATAACAAAAGCTCTCTTGTGAAATAGCAGAATTTTCTGAATTTAAAGCGTAATGTTCCAATGTCATATTTTCTAAGTTTTCTCGACTAAATTTTCTTGTAAATTCTAAGCGTAAGTCTTCAAGTTTATCTCCTCTTGCTTGATAACTTTTTTTTGTTTTATCCTTTCTAATTGTTTTACTCAATGTAATTCGTCCTTTCTATAGTTTTTTCTATAGTTTTACAAAACCAATCACTCATACATCAACCAGATGGTACAAAAACTTTATTGATACGATTATACCACTTTTCATAAGTATAGGCTACAAAATCTCGTTAATTTCAGTTTTCAAACTGCAAAAATCGACTAAAATGCAAATCTTCTTTTGGAGCTTTGCGAGAAAGGGTGTTTTTATTCCTGTTGGACGTCATTAATTTAAAGACATGCTTTCTAGCTGTGGTTTTAAGGTTGTCCACTTTGAGAAATTTCATTCTAGAAATATCTTTTTAGTTACCTTTTTAGTGGTTGTAATATGGTATTTTAGGACTTTTATTAGAAAATTGACTCTCCATGCATTAGACAAATTTCTATTTATCGAGTAATGAAATAAGGCATGTAGTCTGTGGTAGTGTAAGACTAGCATCATCAGGAGTTGAATTTTCTTTATGGTATATCGAGTTAATGCCACCGCTTTCTAAGTTGAATATTTACTTTAAAAATATTCAAGTATTAGTTAAATCATGCATTTTTTTGATTTTACTGCTCGATTTGAAGCTTCAAGTGTAGCCACAATTTTTAGGTGGTATTAACTCGATACCCCATTTTCTTTTTAAGCAAGAAGGTTATGCAGTTTTCTAGGTAGCTTTTATTAGTCGCAAGTGTAGCTAGCTATGACACTTGTAGCGGACGACTTAAAAGTAGCGTTGGGGCGGATAACGGAACGTGATTAATAAAAGATATTTTTGCTAAAGCCCTTTGAACAGGCATTTTCAGGGGATCATTTTAAAATTTTTCTTTTTTAAGATTGACTGTTTATTCATAGAAATATAAGTTCGATCTTTTCAGTTTTAAAATGATTTTTCAGCTTGCAACTGGCTTTCTACCGGGTCGCAAGCGTATGGCTTTAGCTGATGCCGTTGGGCGGAGAATAGCCGTGTTTCTGGCTATTCGTAGTAGGCATTAGATAAAGACAGGAGCGATATTTGCGGAAACTTTTCCTTGCCAACCTTTTGACCTAGTTCTGCTATCTTTGAGTTGTTAGGGCTTTCGACAAGATCGAATATCTTTGAATGAACTGCCCCCTATTTTTGACTAGATTTCTAATATCAACGGTGGGGGATTTTTATTCAAAACTATTCTACATGATTATTGATTATTCATTATTTATAAGGACTGGAAATGCAGTTGTAAAGTTTTCAAGAGCTTTTGATACAACGCTTTGACCACAGCCCATCTACTGAAATTTCAAAGATATCTATTTTCAACAAGGAATGTTTTTATCTTGTACATGGCTTTCTGGTTGTCATTGACTGGATCGGTGGCAGTTGAATTCTATCGTAATGATTTTTCAGCTACCCGCAAGCCTTCTATTTTTTAGTAGGGAGTGGTTGGATTATAATAGCACCCTTTAAGAGCAGACACGGAGTGGCTGATCGGGGATGATATTATAATACAAGCACGAACTTTGCAAAAGCATTTTCTGGTACAACCATTTTGCCCTTGACTTCATTTTTTGATTAAGGGGAGGCTTTGATTGGATTGGATATTTTGACTTAGAATGATTTAGCTTAAATAAGAACTATCAGTGGTGATGAGGTCAACATCGTGCAAGTGTTTTCAATTTCGAGAAGTGATTTTTTCAGCTAAGATCAGAAATTCATCGAAATTCATCTACTACTGAATCAGCTAGCAATAATCACAGTATCCACTATACGTTAGGATTTTTGAAAAATCCGATTTTATTTCATCTGTCAAAAACAGTACTAGTAGTAACCAAAGTTACTAGAAATGATAACTCTATTTTTATTTATTGCCTTTTAATTGAGCTTCTAATTTTTTAAACTTTTTCAAATTTTTTTCATAAGATCTGACATCATTATCCATGCTGATTTTTCTATTCTCAGGTGTACGGCTCAACATATAATCTGTTCCATAATTAGTAGTAATACAATAAATGTTACTAGCTAGTGCTTCACAACAATTACTCAAATCTTCTAACCCTGAAAGGCGATCTACTCCGTAATCAAGGCGTTCAATTTCAGGTTTTAATTTTGTAACAATTGCCACTAGCTCTTCTTCGGTTATATATTCATCAATAAGTTTCTTGTATGATTCAATAATTGGGGCGACTAAGTCTATCATTTTAAAAATTTGATCTGTATAATCACTAACAATTTTTCTATTTTCTACAGTCATTTCTTCCAAAGGTTTATCGAATTTTTTATAATCATCTCTAATGATTTTAAGGAATGAATCAACTTCAGATTTTGAATTAACATTATTCAGTTTAACTAACTTTCTTACTGGAAACTTTTCGAGTTCTTTCATTCTTATAAGGTATTTTTGCAGTAAACGGAACTTAAAATATCGTATTAACTTTTCGCTCTGTTTTCTAGCATGATTGTTCGTTTGTCTAAATAACATCCGAAATAATTCCACTTGAACAAATGCAAAGAACAATGGTAAATATAAAAAAAGCATAATCGGTTTGAAAATTAGTTTTGACAAATTAACACAAGTAAAGAATTCTTCTGGTTTTTGAAAAACTTGATTTACAGACCATCCTAAAATGATTAAACCAAGAAGAGCAGTCGTTCCTTTACAGAACTTCACCACCGCATAATTTTCTTCTATTTTCGCATTAGCTTCCACAAAACCGAGAATTACCATAGCTGCAACCAATCCTACCTCAGCCCAAAAGCTAAAAGTATAGGTATTAGTCAGAAAAGTTATTAAAATCGTCCATGTGATTGCTTTTTTAGTAATTCCGTTCAAAACATCTTTTTTGTCTTCTTCGGTGGCAAGTTTGAAACAAGATGCTAACGCAATAAAAAATACAGCAAAAATTGTATATTTAAATAGGTTTATACTCCAAAAACCTATCCTGTACAATCCGAATATTAGTATGGCTGTATATGTAGCTATCACCAAGAATAACCTAATCAAATGCTTATTAAAGATAGCTACAAACATGTTTTTAATAATATTAACATCTGTTTTAGCAGTAACTAAAACAAAAGCTAACACTGCCCAGAATATTATTGCCCACTCCCTTGTTGTGAAAAAATTAATTAGATTGTACATCACATCACTCCAGCTGCCTATTAATTTAATTAGAATCATTGTGTATACATAAGTTATTCATTAGCAGTAGGTTCAAGAAAAATTCGGTAAATATTATTCGTTTCATCTTTGACAAGGTCAAGCATTTTATATTTCACTCATTTTAGTTCATCCATAATAATATCAAGTAACGCCGTCTAGAAAATCGCATTATCGTTAAGATTCTAATACCACTATTTTATCAGATTTAGCAAAAATTTGCTATCGAAGTCTTGTAATTTACTATATAAACCGGGAATAAATTTTAAAAAAAATATGTGGAAAACATAAAAATGGTGAAATGCAGGTGTTTTAATAAAATCAAAAAACCACTAGAGCATTGACCCGCAATGCGATTGCTTTGCCATAGAGCTTTTGACTTGGCGCATTTCTAAGCGGTGAAAAGAAGAGTCTGACCTAATAGAGAATGACCGCAAGGGCATGAACGGGGACAGAATTTGATTTTTGGAGCGACGATTTTAGAAGATTTATCCTTTTTGTGACCATGCAAAACCGGGCTTTCCGTTATTGTTACAAGGTTGTCAGTTTTGAATTAATGAAATAAGTTTTTACCAAATCCATTAGTTGATTAGGTGGCTGTTATGAGTCTAGAAATTTCAGCTTCATCAGGTAAATGGATTATCTTATACCTGTCCATCAGTAAACACAAAGCCCCGAATACATTTGCTTTTGCAATTGCACTCGGGGCTTTGGTTTGCATAAGATTTCCATACTTAAAGATTTTAGTGATTTTGCCTGCACTGGTGGTGCTTATACTTATACCAAAAAAAAATTAGCGTTTTTTCTTTTTATCCTCGTACATTACAATGTCATCAAAGGCAGTCGTCCAGTGGTATGGTTGTAATTCGCCTAGGGTTAAAAATTTTAAAGTTTCGTCATTGGTTGTCACACCGACTTTAACGTCAGTTCCGTAGTATCTCAATCGCTCTTGACAAATGCCACAAGGGCTTAATACTTTATAGCCACTCTTTCTTGTTTCATCACGATGAACACAAAGACTATGAGTGATTTGTAAATCGTATTTAGCCGCCTCACATAACGCACCAGTTTCAATACAAAGACCAACGCTATCGTCTATGACATCAATGGCTACACTGATTAAATATTGACCATCTTTCGTGTGCATAACAACAGCACCGCCCCAACCATCTGGAAATCTTTCGTCAATAAAATCAGTCACTCGCTTATACATTTCTTTTTCAATTCCTAGCATGTTAAGTACTCCTTTTATGTAGTGCCTTTGTAGAGAGGATTTTTCAACGTTGATAACTCACAAGCTTTTTGGTTTACATGATTCATCATTTAGAAATCATCAGTAAAAGATTTTATCTAACCAATTCAGTCGCACTAA
>Ga0123355_10014722_pt1 | contig 12249 bp, 10 predicted proteins | sample TergutEmb28metaG_3_FD_89872 | JGI IMG/M metagenome (GOLD analysis project Ga0123355, IMG submission 89872) | Embiratermes neotenicus P1 segment gut microbial communities from Petit-Saut dam, French Guiana - Emb289 P1 | ecosystem: Host-associated > Arthropoda: Insects > Digestive system > Gut ...
GAGGGGAATAAAAGGAAAAAAAAGGAGAAAAAACAGACAAGAAGGGGGATTTAGTTGATTTTTTTAGTGGGGAGAGGGGGGGGGGGGGGGGGGGGGGGGTGTGCTTACTATGCCGTACTAGTTTAATTCATTGTACATGTACAGGGGCTCTAGAGATTAAACTGCCACACACATAAAATCGTGGAGTGTGGAGTGTGGAGTGTGGAAGGGGAGGTAAGGGGAAAATGCGGGGCGGTGAAGTGCACTTTTTGGCGCGGTTAACGCCGCATAATGCATTTCGAATTACACGCACATAAAATATCGATAGGGGCTGCTGGTTGGTTTGGTCGTGGTTTCGATTATTGCGTGTAATATATAGATAGGATACTCAATATAATCAATAACTGACGCGTGATATTGGATCAGCAGAACACTGGAAGACGTTAGGGGAATCAATACGGAACAGAAGAACGACTTCTGGATGTGACATGCTATTTATAAAGGAAGGGATATGTAGTTGGGCTCCACTGGAGAAGTAGTAATGGGCGAGCAGCTGATCGTGGCACAGCAGCAATTGGCCCTTCAAGTCTGTTCCACAGTCTTCAGTAATTTTAATTACATATCAACCATACAGTTTGTCTGTCTGTCTGTCTGTCTGTGTGTCTGTCTGTGTGTCTGCCTGTGTTTCTGTCTGTGTGTCTGTCTGTCTGTCTGTCTGTGTGTCTTCCGCTGCAGCGCATGTGTGAGGTCCGTGAGCGCTGTTCATGGCATTCGGTAAGTCGCGTGTTTGAATCCTGATGTAAACAAGAAACATCTGTGTTCTGTGAAAGGAACAGTGCTGTAAGTGCTTGGTTGTGCGTTTGGTTAAGTATGGAAATACGAGGATGAGTCGGGTGGAAACGACAAAAGCAGGAAACAAATAGAGGCCATACAGTGTGCAGGAAGTCATCAGCGTGGACTACAAGCCGGTACTCTGCTGAAAAGCTACAAATCTGTGCCGAACTTACATGCAAGCAAGTGACTGGTGAAAGATTTTCAGTTCATTTCTTTCACATGCTCATCTCCGTGTCCCGAACGTGGGCCGTGTAGACACAACGAACCACCAACACAGAACTGTTACAACAGAAATGTAGCAAAATTGCGTGGCTCAGTGGCTGCATTTGTATCCTGCAGCCCATCCTGTGTGAGGAGTTTTGTGAATTCTTTAGCTTCTGCTTCCACATTTTTGCGTTGTACCTTGAGACACAATTTCTTTCCATATCTTTCTGAATTATTAATTCACAGCCATATTAGCACCTGACTTGGTAGACATGAGCCGTGCTTTGTAGGAAGCACGTAGCAATGCGTAGGAGTGAACCTGAAGAGGATGAATTGAGATTGTATACAGTAAGGCACAAGATAATCCGTAGAAAAGTTTGATAGGGAAACCTGAAGGAAGGAGTCGCTTTGGTAGACCCAGACGTAGATAGGATTACAATAATAAAATGGATCTTAAAGAAATTGAGTGAGAGGACTTGGATTGGATTCCACTGGCCGGGGATATGTACAAGTGGCGGACTGAAGTGAACATGGCAACGAAACTTCGGGTTATTTATAATGCGGGGGAACAGATTGACCAGTTGCGATAGAATTAGTGTCTCTTGAAGTAAGAATTTCCGTGACGCAGATACATGAAGCACAAGGGAGCTGGAACCCGAGGATATGCGGCCACATTAAATTAAAAAAAAAAAAGTAAATGAATATATTTGCGTCTGAGCTGTGTGTAGACCGTTGGACAAAATGGCCGTCTCACTTGTAGCAAGTGTCATATGAAGCAACAGCAAGCCGCAAGTGCGGAGGCTGAAGGGACCGGCCAGACAGCACAAACAGTTCTGCGGCCGAACATGGTTGTTACATTTCTTTATCAGGCAAAACGTTTGCTATCCCCCAGTTACGGGCACTTCGACGCCATCCATATACATCAGAGTGACGTCTACGTGTTTTGGTCACATCTCGAGTCCTTGCCGGTCGCCATAAAACTCACAATAGGGATCCATTCAAGAAACCTTCACTGAGGGGCGGAAAGTCATTGCTCCAGAAATCTCTAAGTTTCGAGTACCCTGCGAGCAACCGAAAGAGAAAATGATGGTCTAGTTGACTATATCCTAGAATACATGGGCACAAAGTGAAGTACTGTGGGGTGCAGCGGCAGTAGCCTGACATCAGTAGCCCTTGAAAGCAAGGTGACAAAAGAAGATTCCATTCTGACTCTCGTTCAAGTAAGAACTTTAACCGGGATGGGACGTCCCGCCAGATTAAGGAAGAGGTTCGAAGTAGTGACATTCAACTGCATAGCAGAGTGATTTGTTCTAACAAGAATGTGCATAAGACAGAAGGACGACGGATGTCTGCTGAGGTGCATTAGTAATCGGGTCAATAGGCAGTTATGCTGATTTGTAAACGTATTAACTAATTCCTAATCAGTTAACTGGACCCCATAAACAGAAAGACAGCGGTAATAAAGTAAAAGCTCAGATGTAACCAGCACAAAACAACTTTATGAGATTCGATTCACGTCATCCGTATTCCGAAGAAGTCTCACGTAATGTACTGAGCTACACAGGGCATAAAACGTACATTAGAGTAAGCGTGTACTATACTGAAGGAGAATTCAGCCTCTGAAGCACAATAATGACTTGTATACAGTAACTGCTACGGCAGGAAATAGCTTTCAGTCACTCGGTGTATACATGGGGTTCGTAAGATAAACCGTTCTAACTGTAGGAATGTTGTAGATAGGCCTGCCTTTTCGTCTATATTAGAATAATATTAAAGTGGATCGTGCAGAAACAAGGCGTAAAGATATTGACTGGACAGGTTTCAGTTCCGGAATATTTCACCCCTTTTTAATTGCCCTTTTTAGACTAAGATTAACAGTAATTGTATTTAAAAATCCAATTTGTACTGCACAGTGAACACTCTTCGTCTCGTTATATCGAAACAGTTACCGTCTGTTTTGCGATCCACACGCAACAAACACAAAGGCACTAATTGGCACGGCTTAGAATTTTGCTGGTTGTACGTACAATAACAACCCGATTTTAAAGGGCTGGTGAATGTAAGGGTATTTTCCATATGGCACAGTTTGGCTCTGCGTGTGATAGTGCTGCACCGTAATTTCCTCTTGTACAACAGACAGAAGCTGAAATCGCATGAGAAGCGTCGACTGAAGTGAGGATTTCGTTGATGGACCTTGAAGCCGCAGGATAAAGATCTCATACGCCTTATTCTGTCACGCTGTGACGGATGCCTTTCTCTCCAGACAGCCAGAACATCAATTAAACCAAACGACTCCCAAATTCTCCTCTGCATATACTGTACAAGGCTTACAAAATCCTTCGCAAGAAACTGAGTATCGCAGTTTCTAAAATCCATTTATTCAAACGTATCATTGACAGAGAATTACAGAAACGACAGTAATAAATGTCCTCAGCTTTCTGTGGCCACGGACAGGGATAAGACTTATCACAAAATCGATTCTCATATACCACATTCATGGTTGGCTTGCGCTGCGCTTCTGCAACATTAGTTCAACTACAATGTATGTTCTTGTCACAGAATAAACGCGTTTAAAAGTGCACATGTAAGGCACGTCGGTTACAAATAGTTATTCTAGGAACGTGACGGTCTCATGATGTCACACGGCGCAACACTGTCACGTAAGGTAGCTCAGTATGTGTGATTCAACTGTTGGTATGCGTTCTGTAACAGCCTGTATCACTGTCCTGTGGGAGGGAGCTCTGTCGATAGACTGTGATGGTGATAGTGATGATAAAGTGATGATAGTGATGATAAAGTGATGATAGTGATGATAAAGTGATGATGATAAAGTGATGATAGTGATGATAAAGTGATGATGATAAAGTGATGATAGTGATGATAAAGTGATGATGATAAAGTGATGATAGTGATGATAAAGTGATGATGATAAAGTGATGATGATAGTGATGATAAAGTGATGATAGTGACGATAAAGTGATGATGATAGTGATGATAAAGTGATGATGATGGTGATGATAAAGTGATGATAGTGATGATAAAGTGATGATGATAGTGATGGTAAGTGATGAAGTTCTCGCTCATTATTGTGTTCACTCAAGTGCTCATTTGCCAACTCAGAAACATAATAATAATAATAATAATAATAAATTATGTATGTTCTGTGTAATGACGTTTTCAACAGGTTACAGTTACAGCGATGACAGGTACAATATCCGTGAATAACACTGGCCGACATCTGTGTGCAAGGTCTGAGGAAAGACGCGAAAAATCTGGTAGCTTAGACGATCTGAGGGCTCAGCTATGATGGGGACGCTTACTCACCGGCTTCTCACCGCAAAGACCTGAGTTCGAGCCCCATGTGAGGTCTGTGGTGGACAAAGTGTGTCCGGGGCAGGTTCTTGCCGAATATCTCAGTTCTGCCTTCAGCGTCACTTCACCAGCGCTGCGTACCGTCTGCCGGCGATGACACGTCTGAAGTTACCATCTGACAGCTGCGTTAAATGACGCGTTTTCTTTGTCGCTCTCACGATCTGTGGGCCGATATTTGTAATCGGCATATTCGGAACATACAGTAGCAGTGCCACTCACTGTGTGACGATGATGACGATGATAGGATAAATGACATGATCAAGCATGAATAATTTGTTGTGTCGTTTTTGTTAGGATGGAGTAGATATCAGTGGCAGAGCGTCAGGAGACATTTCTGGACGCGGTGCAGCGCCGACCTGTACAGCGGTGTGTGTCACTATCATGGTCAGAGCTGTGGACGTCAGAGTCGGAGATTTGCACAAGAATTGAGACGGACAAGTTGGGAGTCTTGCCAAATCTGTCTGGGATCTGCTCGAGGCTTGCCCCAAGTCTAGCATGTTCTTCGTACAAAATGAAGAATCTAATTTAAGGCAACGTGGCTCATTTTTTCAACTACTGCTTACGTTAATACATTCCAAGAGAGAACTTTGAATAATAGAATAACAAGATATTTGGGAACTGATATGGAGAGAGTGCTGGTTTCTTGGGCACATTTATTTCCAAAAACAGACTGAAGAATCGTTTTCCATACTGACTGCACACTATTTCCACGTGATTTTCTCCTCTTTAATTAGGTATGATTAGGTATTTGTCACGAAGCACAAAAAAAGAAGCCTTATGTACAGAACACGTCTGTCAGTCCGTCCGTCCGTCCGTCCGCGCACCTGTGACCTAATGTCAGCGACTGAACGTTCGGTCGGAATTTCTTAAAATTCGCTGTCTTCACGAAAACGTACAGACCGGTAGTACAATCTGTGACAGTCCTGTTGTGTGTACGGGCGTAACGAATTTGTATCCATACTTTCCACATTCATCGACTGATTTTCGTGGAATTCTGTACAGGAGGTCTGCAAGTAATATTGTTGAACAAGTGCACTTTCTGTGACACGGAGCATCGGCCTCAAATGGTTCTCCTCTGCCTTAACGGACGGAACTGAATGAATTAGAGCGCCCAGCAGTCTGGCTTCGTAATCAGCGTGGCCGTGCAGATCGCAGATTGGAGAGGGAAGGATCCAGCCTTCAAGGCAAAATTGCATTTAGGAAACCAGCCAACAGTACGGAAATGTGCGTAATTAATGCAAACACAGGCTGTGTCGGACCATTCCGGCCATAAGCCGCTTCATGCTCTGACGCTGACATTCTCACGTCTGTGGCTGTGAAGATTCACCTCCGTGACCTGCGCCCGTGTTGTCTGGTAACTAAACACCAGTCACTTCGAATTTACCTTCTGCGAACCGTTACGGCTCCATAGTTGGGAATCGTCCTGTTCTGCGTCAGTTTGTCTCGGCGTCCTGGTGCAGCTGCACTGTACGTGGTCTTACAGAGTCTGAAGTTGCCTTTGTGTGCGGACACTTACTGACCTAGTTGCTGTATGTCTAGTTGCGTAGGCTAAGCAGAACGCAGTCTCACATGGGATACCCTGCATCCTATCAGAGACTTGAATTTCCGCCCATTAATACGAAGTACAAGTGCTGACGTCACACTGACACATTTCGCAACTTTTGTGCGTTGTTATTACGTGTCTGTTAATTAATCTCTTCCTGTGTATCTTCGTTTCCCTCTCCTGTATTTCAGCTAATTACATGAACATCGTGCATTACTTTGAGAATGCGGAAAGACCGCCCCTCAGTGTAAGTCTGGAACACTTACCTTTCTAGCCTTCTACTGTCTTACAATTCTAGAAAGAATCCGTGTGTTTTACACATCTAACTGCGTGTGCACAGTAGCTTATGACTTCTGTGACGCACTGTAACATGTCTGTCATTATCGGATATTCTGATTCAGTCCCTCACATTCGCGGATGCTAACTATGCTACAGGTTGGCGTCCGAGCGCACCTTGCAGTTAACATTAACATGAGACACTTCACTGCACGGTCCCACAACGTGTGGTTGTGTAATGTAACATGTTAGGAACCTTACTGAATGTTACAGCACTCAAAACTGGGTGCGTGTGATGCACAGTTCTGCTTAGGTAGCTCTGGAAAGGAACAGGAATTTGGGTGAGCAGTGAGGGTTAGTAGACGAAAGAAATGCAAAATTTTGTATGAACTGACTGACAATAACCTAACTGCTGATACCGATGGTCGTTCATAAAGAGTCTTGGAGAAACACCTTAACCACGTTGTCACTACTAAAGCACCTTAACCATGTTGTCACCACAGAAGTGACACCGACTGCCCCGGGAATCGAGTGCGACACTTCACGGTGGCTTTAGTCACATAATGCCTGAATTTCGTATTGACTGACTGTCTGAGTCCGTGGAGCAGACTCCTTCTTGTTTCTCAGCTAGTCAAGAAATCCCCGAATTTTACGGAACCCGACTGTACAATCCTCGTGAACACAGCCCGCCCGCCACTTGTACGCGTTTCTAGTGAGCCACTCATATTCCACGTTCTTCTATCCTTTGTCTTCTGTCGATTTTAATATTATTTTTGTGTACTACGTCTAGGTTTTATAAGTGGCCTATTTCATTTAGGCTTCCTTACCAAAATGCTGTATACATTTGTCTTCTCCCCATACGTGCTACATGCCGTGCTTATCTGTTCTCATTGTTTTCATCGCACGAATCATATTTTTGAAGAGCGAAAATCATGAAGCTCCTGACTGGACAACTTTCTGCATTCCTCTGTTACTTCCTCCCTCTTAGCTCCAGTATCTCCCACAGCACCCTACTGTCGAACACCCTCAGCCTGTGTCCTGCCCTTATGCGACAGACTGAAAGTGATGCTAAACTATCTTACTGTTTGTCTCATGACTTATTCAAATGCGATTTAATCGTGGATGTACATTCGGCGATGCAGGATAATTTGGTCGAACTTCCCGACGAAGGATGTCTTGTGGCTATACCCAGACTGTCTTACGAGTAGAGCTTATGGCGCTGTAATGAAGATAAGACGTGAGATTAGAGACTCACAGTCCGACGTCTGTGTGCTGGTTTATCTGCTAATACGAGCACGTATTACGAGGCTCTGGAGTGTTGGCCACTGCATCCCTCAGCTTTCTATCTTGGCACGATTTACTATAGTTCTCTATTCGCCTGTTAGCCAGGGCGACTGTGACTACAGTAGGGCCGAGAGGCGGCCTTCAGTCGCCGACATCTCATCGCATAGACCGTGGTTCGATCTCAAGCTAGTCCGTTTGGGATTTGTTCGTGTATGTACTTCCAGGTTGAACACACAAAAATTCCACGTTCTGCCCACACAGTGTATTTATGTGTTTTATGTGGATCTGAGAACAAACAGCGATTATTTCCCTATACAACATTGACTGACTGGTTTGTATAACTGAGACGGAGTGTGTTTACTGAGCGGTACGAGCTGCATATTTAAATACAATTGGGGATAATCTTAGTGTTTACAATTACAAATGAAATGTGATGCGGCCATTGAGTGTGCGAGGGTTACTTCGACACAGACTAACACGGCTGAGATTCGAAGAGTGTCCTGTTGCCCCAGCACAAATCTAGAACGTTTGATCTACCGATTTACTATCTTTTTATATTTTTTTTTCCTGGTTTTCGTTCTAAAGGTGCAAATCTTATTTAAGGGAAGGATATCCCCATTGAAGGAGCGCCACTGACGACTGCTGTGTGACGTATGAAGTGCTCAACGAATGACTATAGACTGCAGTTAAATGGCAGTGCAGAACACAGGTCTGTTCGATCTGTCCGATATGTCAACAGTCAGTAAATCTGTGCGGACTCATATTGCTCATAACTTGGTTCAGTTCGCTGTGCGCACGGACGCAACTTAAAAGTCCAATACACGACACAATTTACGTCATATCTTTATCACACACAACGCCAACCCTAAACACACCATTATCATTCATACATGCGTATTATCAGTTACACAAATTGCAGGACAGGTCTGCGCACGGCATGAAGCAAACTGCACACTGAGGGCCAGCAAATATTAGGCACCACCGAGCGGAAGTTAGTGGCCACGGCGACCCGGCGCCTGGTGTTTGTGCACCCCTGTAGTAGTGTCATGTTTGTGTGACGCTGTGCTTTGTCCGATGGGCTGCGCAAGGTGCAGTGTTGCAGTGCGCTTATGTGGGTATGTCATGTCATGTCATGTCATGTTACAAAACTCACACCTGCTCGGTAGTGTACATTTTATTGATATCACTACAGTCCTATACCACACGTACTACTAAATAAGATATTCGCTCTTCTGGGATCTTACGCAACTTTGATAGGTAGTTAGTACCGACGTTTCGGGACAAGCTATCAGTCCCATCTTCAAGGGTCAAAGAGTTTAATCGTTTTGGACTGCTTGGCCCCTAAAGATGGGGACCGGTGAGTTGTCCCGAATCGTCGGTAACTACCAATCTGCGTTGCGTGAAATCTCAGGAGACGGAAATGTCATTTACACCGCGGTGGAAGAAGCTTGAAATCTTGCACATTTTTGAACATTCCGAATGAATTATTATTATGTTATAATAATGTTATTATTACTATTATTATGTACTTTACACACACACACACACACACATATATATATATATATATATATATATAGGACTGCCTGACACCAAGGAATAGTGCCAGGATGTTACAGTGAGACCTGCATATCCACACTTGACGATATGTGACACAAGCGACACCACGCAACCCGCCTGTTGTACCACATAACCAGCCATCCGAAGGCAAACAGCAGCCACTTCAACAAAACCCACTGTCCAGTGGTTAACAATGCTTCGTTCTTCCTGCACCTCGAATGTCGGTCCGGTGATCCGAACATTTTGCCTGACATTTTGGTACCTTTGCTTTCAGGCCATGTACCTTATATAGTGCACTGGGTTTGTGAGAGGCTGGCTGGCTGCGTGAAGTGAAGTGAAGTGAAATGAAGGTGTTACGGTATCAGGCAGTGAAGGGGTACCTGTGCAGTCACTAGCGATGCAGCGTCCTACTTTGCCAGTAAGTCATACGAAGCTGGCTCCGTAATATTTTTATAGCGCGGCACCACCGTATGTACAGACAACTGAAGGGTTCCCAGTGGCACGGTAGCTACAATTGCTGTGGAGTGCCACTTGAATGTTGGTCAAGAAGCAGGCCCAAGCAGCCTTCGTTGGCTCAGGCAGGTATCTAGGCCTGTATGGCGCGGACTAACATCCTAGTGGTGCAGTTCCCCGATGACGAGAAGACAGATGGTTCTCGAAACGTCGGTTTCCTCGCCGTTGAAACGCTTTGAGCAGTTGCTAGACCGAGAAAATTGTATTGAATTCAGTCGCGTGAAAAGAAGGCCCGTGGCGCTTCTTTCCACATATCCTCACAATTTTTCGTTCTTAGCTATTCTCACATTCTGCGCTCTACAAACTGAGCGATTGACAAACTGTCGTCCAATTCGGCACTGCCGTCGGTACTGCGCCTCCTTCCACTCACCTGTTGAACAGTCTGCTGTGGCTTACCCCTGTAGTATATGCAAATCTGCAGCACACCACGCAACGTGATTAGCAGACCCACAACTCTGACAAGTTCCCCGCTCTCCACTCTAACCCTTCCCAATAATTAAACTGCCGGGGGTGGCTGCCCCTATTGACAAAGCCCAAAACACTTTTCAGACTTCCCCTTTATAAGGCGGAGCACGCCTTCGGAGTTCCTAGTAGAAAGGTCTTCAGTTCAGTTGCCTTGCACTTCGGCACTTCGCTTGTGCTTTCGTGGGTGGATTTACGCCTATGATGCAATAACATGTCGTTCCAGTTTATTGTGTCTTGCTTCTTGCAACGTGTATTTTAGTTACGCCTCATTACGTTTGGACACATTTCTTCCGCTGACAGTTAGAAAGATCGCAGAATGGTTAAAAGGAACCAACCGGACAGCGCAGTTGATACAGTGACGGACTGCGGGCTGGAAGGACGAGGATTTGTGCTTCGAGCACCGACGGGGCATCAGATTTATCTGTAGCCTGCTGTGGGGCCCATTCGCCCATTCGCCCATTCGCCCATTCGCCCTACTACTCAAATGGAACGGAGCAAATTCCCAGAGGTGAAACGGCGGAGCTATAACTTCACTCCCCCACACCTGTTTGTGATGGCACAAGAACAGCTTTGCCGTACTTTACAAGCAGTTAGTAAGTAACGCGTGTTTGTTTTACGATGCAGATACCACTGACTTGGCTCGCATATTGATTTTGACGAAAAATATTTACAAAAGAAGTCAAGTGACGCTGTACTAGCGAAACGTCGGGACATGGCGTCACATCTCAAAATGCTTGACCCCTCAGCGACAACCAAAACCCCCACATATGTATGTCAGTCCCACAAAGCAACAAAACTACTAAGCAGTTTTGTGCCTAACTGCTGAAAAGTGCAGTACTGTAAACTGTCAGTTAAACTGTACCTTTCACCCATCTACATGAGCTAGAATAATGCAGTTCGGGCACTAAGCATTACGTACCGGAATTTCTGCATTGTTTAAGACATTCCTAATCCCAAATTGTGAAAGGACTACTCTGACCCACCATCTGCGGTGCATAACCTTCGAACAGGCGTCCTACGTAACGCACCTGTTTGCTACTACCAAAGCAATTCCTTCAGCAGTCTCCCACCGCAACTCTTGGAGCTAGGAACAAAATGTATTACTTGTAAAATGTTGTCATTCTGTTGGTATTACCGAAATTGGAACAGGAGGCATAGGCGTCTGACCGGCCTGCGAGCGTTGGTCTGCGGGTTGCATAATTGCGGCGATACTTAAGGATAGGTACTGAAGAATTGAATGGCTAAAGTAAAGTATAGGTGTACTGGATCTGATTTACTGCTGAGAAGGAAGGAAAGCGACCTTTATGCATGTCATTGCTAGTGCTTGTGTGTGTGTGTGTGTGTGTGTCACAAGTTCTAACTTTGAACCGGGTGACCAAGTTTCACAGAACTTAGTGCGACCGTTGCACAACGCTCTGCCTATCAATGACAACAGTGCGGTAGGCACATCGACATTGTCTTTAGATCGTCAACTTACGTATTTCGCTGGCTACTCTGGCTCTGTCGGCTTCTTGTGCTTTTGCTGTAAGCAGCGAGATATGAGGGTGTCTTCATGTGAAGTGTCCGTTGGTTTTATAAGATTTTAACCAAGCATTTAGTAAAAATACACAGTATAGAATCTCGTGAAAGTCTGTCCAGGGGGGGAGCCGAGTTATTCCATACTGGCCGACAGACACGGACGGACGGGCGGGCGGACGGACGGAAGGACAGAACCTACCAGTCGCTTTCCGGACGCGTTAAAAATCGACGGGTAGCATGATCGTAATGTGAGCCTTTAGTGTCCAAAATTGCATAAACTGCTTGGACCTGACTGTGATGAACTGTGTGGAGAAATGATGAGTAGGGGACAGTACGGGAGGATCGACTTCTTGGGACACACGAGGCACAGCACTTGCTGGATTGTGGCATTTACACTGACTAGTATGAGCCTGATTGGTAGCCAAAAGTGAGGCGCCTAAACATGCATACAAGATTGCGTAAAGAGAAAAACCAACTTGATGCCACTTATTTTATTATTTATTCAATACTCATTCATTGCTCAACATGTTTCGGCCGTTAATACGACCATCTTAAGGAGTCTGCGACTAACTGGTTGTTAGCCACACTGAAACGGAACGCCAACACACACCAAACCAGATACCACCCATGAAATAACAACCAGTTAGTCGCAGACTCCTGAAGATGGTCGTATTAACGGCCGAAACATGTTGAGCAATGAA
>Ga0123355_10014723_pt1 | contig 12249 bp, 13 predicted proteins | sample TergutEmb28metaG_3_FD_89872 | JGI IMG/M metagenome (GOLD analysis project Ga0123355, IMG submission 89872) | Embiratermes neotenicus P1 segment gut microbial communities from Petit-Saut dam, French Guiana - Emb289 P1 | ecosystem: Host-associated > Arthropoda: Insects > Digestive system > Gut ...
GAGGAAGATTTCACTGTACGCCGCGGGGATAGGATTGCCCAGATAGTCGTGGCTAAGGTTGAGATGGCGGAGTTTAGCGCGGCGGATGTTTTGCCGGATAGTTTGCGTGGGGATGGGGGGTATGGTAGTACGGGGGTGGAATAAGATGCTTAGGCTTTGCCCATAATCCCAAGCCACCCGCGCATGTCTGTAGGGATTTTCCGCTCTGCCCGTGATTGGGCTATGTCTAAGAAAACGGTAACTGCCAGCCGCAGACGGTGAATTTCTTCTTGGCTTAGATAATTATTTGCCACGCTTGCGAGTCCACCGTCGGATTGGTATAGGATTATTTTGTTTTGTTCTATGTTCATTGTAATTGCCATCAGCAGGGTGACTATAAAAACTTATGACACATACTGCTAAGGGTGGAAATAACACTATTAAATGCTTATTAAAGGCTCAGCCCAAATTCAGATATTAATTTTTCAATCCTTTTTTCATCAAAGTTAATTTCTGGGTCGATAGGATTGTAAAAATAAAACCATAAAACATTTGCATCGTTCACGACTTCTTCTAATTCCAAAGTTTTTTTGTCTTTTGAAGCACCACCTTGTATGGCATCGCATAAAATCTTCGTTTCTTCGTCTGTTGTTAATCCCCATTTCGATAAAATTTCATGAAGCCAAGTTGTACCGTTTAATCTATGATTTTTTATTACTTCTTGTATGGCTTCCATTCCAAGATGACGTACTTCATCTTTTCTTTTGTATGTGTATAAATCGTGAAGCATTCCAGCCATGATAGCTAATTCAATGTCTACTTTTCTCTTTTTCGCAATCATCGCACACGCTTGCGCCACACCGTATAAATGGACATATGCCATTCTCCTGTCATGGTCATTATTTTTATTAAGCAGAATCTCGTCAACATGTTCCCTTAATTTTTCTACTCTGTTCATATTTTGTGCCTCCTGTTCAAAATATATATTTTACGCACATACCATACTCGTTTTATGTGGTGAGTTAGAAGCCTAGCGATTGCCTTTATGTTCTTCAAATTGCCGCTCCAGGTACTCACGCTCACGTTGCAACTCAATCTTAAGCTCTTCTTCGGTTGGGAGATACAACCTGTACTTCGAGGCAAACAACTTCTCGTTATCGGCAAGGACAGAGTACTTTACTATGCTTTCGTCTTTATCGGTTACAAGAACCAGCCCGATTGTTGGGTTATCATCAGTTTGCTTTATTTTTTCGTCAAATAACCGTACATAGTAATCAATTTGCCCTACGTCTTGGTAGGTCAGCTTTCCTGTTTTGAGGTCGATGACGATAAAACATTTAAGGATGTAATTGTAAAACACAAGGTCGATGTAGTAGTGCTCGCCATGTTCTGTAGTTAGGCGCTTTTGACGCGCTACGAAGGAGAAACCTTTGCCAAGCTCAAGCAAAAATTCCTGTAGTTTGCTTATTAGGCCTTGTTCCAATTCGGTCTCGGTATATTTTGTGTTTTCTTTAAGGTCAAGAAATTCCAAAATATATGGGTCTTTGAGTAGGTAGTCCGCGCCAATTTTTGGTTCGAGATTAAGGATCTCGCCCGCGATTTCTGCGCGGTGTTCTTTTTGCGTGGCGAGTAAGCGCTCATAGTAGAATGAGTTGATTTGCCGCTCCAGCTGGCGTGATGTCCAGCCTGAGTCTGCACTTTCTGTTAGATAAAATTCGCGTCGAGTTGGGTCATCCATACGCATAAGCATACGGTAATGTGTCCATGTCAATTCGCTACGCAGTGCGTAGCGAATTGGGAATGCGTGATAAAACTGGCGCATATTTCGCAAATTGGCAATCGTAAACCCTTTACCAAAGTCAGTGGTCAACCGCTTTGACAAAAACTGCAAGAGCTGTTTGCCGTACTCTGCGCGGTCGCCTACGGCTTCTGCAATTTCCCGGCCGATTTCCCAGTACGCCTGCACCATGGCGGTATTTATTGCGTTGAAGGATTTTGTTCGCGCGTCGGATAGGTGTAAGCAGATGCTTTTGTATACGGTTGACTCGGATTGGCTTGTTGATGCCGGCTCTTTTCTGGATTCGCTACTCAGTGCGTAGCGCTTTTTATTGGATTTATCCATTATGCAACTCCTTAGCACATCTAATCATTTTTTCATAGTCACAATTTCCCTGCGAATCAATTTTATTGTTTCATCCATAAATGACTTTACTTCATCAATCAATGAAAGGTATTCCGCTACATCTTTTGCAACAACCAGCTTGGATATTACGATATCATTTCTCTTTATCAAAGAATAAAGACTGTCCGATGAAAATATAATCGCGTTAAGTTGAGATTTCATCAACTTGACGCCAACAAAATCACGTAACGCTTCGTTTTTATCCATTGTTTGAAAAGTATTAATATCTACTCGCATGTGTTTTACCAATCCAAATATATCATGGAGATACTCCTGATATGCTTTTATTTGATACTCAAAAAAAAGTTCACGCCTTTTCTCTTTTCTATATCTTATACTTGCAAATATTGTGGCCATGATTGATGTCATGACTGACACAACAATCATAGCAAAAGCAAAAATAGCTCCTGCGGTTCCCACAAATTCTAGAAGCTGATTTGTTTCTGAGCTGTACAATCCATTACTGGCAATCAAAAGCATATTGATGTTCATCATGATTTCCCTCCCGTTAACTCCTGATACATCTCCATAAGCGCCGCAACACAATCACTCTCGGTAAAGGCTTTAACAGGGAAGTCGTATAGCTTCATGACGGCTTTGTCGAGGTTTTGATGGGCTTTTAGCAAATCCGGAGGCATGGCCATGGGGTCGTATAGGTCGGCTAGGCTACAGTCTTGGTAGTTGGCTCTGGCGTCTAGTACGGCTTGGGCTAGGTTTTCTATGGTTGATTGTTGGTCGGCGGTGGCTTGCGGCCAGGGGAAGTTGTTGTAGACTATATCTTTTGAGTAGCGATAATCACTCTTTAGCCGCCCGCATACCGCTCTTGTCCATGCCATGTGGACATTGGAAGTCAAAATTCCAAAATGATAGATATTAGCACTTGGAATAATTTGCATACTGTCGCTGGCTATTACATCTCTTGTAACAAAACCCATAGGAATATATTTTCTATTTTCTGATGAAACCCTTGGGATAGCAACATAATCGGTATCTGGGTGGCGGATTTCACCAAACAACGACGGTGTATCGGCCTTAACCCTTGTACCCTCACGCGGACTTGCCATTCGTAATTCGCGTACTTTTTCTACTCTCTGCATCACCAAGGGCATAGAGCGCAACTCTGAGGGTGTGATTCCTAACAGCCACAAGCAGTAGCGTGGGCGGTTGTTAATAAATTCAATCGCGCCTGTAAACCGCTTAATGTACTTCACAGCTCGAGGCTCTCTGCGTATAAAATCGTCATAGTCATCTGCTTCGATTATAAGATTGCCTCCGTCATTAGGCATATTGCCAAAAACCAAGTCAGGGGCTTCGCATATCGGCTTTTTACGACTTTCTATAAAAACATTTGGGGCTTCCAACAAATATGGATTAATATTAGGTTGCGTTTTCACATAGCTAAAGCCAACTATCACACAATAAACAGCGGCACTTGCTTTGTCAGTACTCCCTTTGTCGTTTTTCCACAAAAATGATGGTACACCAAAATTAATATACATCCCATCCTCGATCAAAGGCTTCCAAAGAATAGCTGGTTGCTCGCCTTGGGCTATACTGTTTGTAGATACATATGCAGATTTTACTTGCGTGTCTTTCATTATGCTTGCCGCTTTTTTATACCAAGCCGTTACATAATCAAGATTTCCAAGCCCCTTTATCTTCCCAAAAACACGCTCCATATCGTCTTTTTGCGACTTGGACATTAATCTGGCCCCCACAAACGGCGGGTTCCCCATAATATAACCAAGCCGACACTTAGGCACAAACCCCTCCCAATCCACAGCCAGCGCATTGCACTCAAAAATATTTGCATAAGACGTAAGCGGCAAAAAGTCCAACGTCATACTAACAATATCCTCTGTTTCCTTCATCATCTGCGACTCCGCTATCCACAACGCAGTCCTAGCAACGGTCACGGCAAAGTCATTAACCTCAAACCCATAAAACTGGCCAATAGACACCTTAATAATATCGCCAATATCAAGCAAAATTTGAGTATCACCCTGCCTCAGCTTAAGCACCTCGTTTTCAAGCCTACGCAGGGATATATAGGTTTCCGTCAAAAAATTGCCACTACCGCAAGCGGGGTCTAAAAACACCAATCCCGCCAACTTCTCCTGGAAAGCGTCCAAGCTCTGGACCATCTTTTTTTGCAACTTAATCTCTTTAATTTCCTCAAGCTCATCTATAAGCCCCTTTAGAAACAACGGGTCAATAACCTTATGGATATTGGCAATAGACGTATAATGCATCCCACCGGCACGCCTGGTATCGGGGTTGAGCGTGCTTTCAAACAAAGCGCCAAAAATTGTAGGGCTTATGCCGCTCCAGTCAAAGTCGGTGCTGGCGTTATGGAGCAACAACTTCACAATTTCTTCGTTAAACGGCGGGATAATAACTTCGACATCGTCAAACAAGCCGCCATTAACATACGGGAATGCGGCCAGGGATTTTTTTAGATATGGGTCGCGGTCTTTTTCTTTTATATTAAGCACTTTAAACAGTTCCATCAAAGCCGGGCGCACGTCTTCTATGTCTTTGCTTGCGACATTGGCCAAATAGTCATGGAACTGCGTGCGGCTTCCAAAAATCCCGGCGCTGTCGGCATATAGGCAAAACACCAGCCTCACGCACAGTATATTTAGGTGGTGCAGTGTTTCCGTGTCGCTTGGGTTTTTGTATTGGGCGAGTATCTCCTTATGCAGTTTGCCTACAATTTCTCCCGCCTGTAAGGACACTTCCATCTCTTTTTTGACCCTGGTGTTGGTGGTCTCTACTAAAAATTTGAGGCGATAATATTCCTTTTCCAAATCTTTTAGCAAAATCCGCTCTGGGTCGCCTTGGGGTTTATTCATGTCGTAGACGTGGAACTCGGAAAAATTGCAGGTGATAATCCACCGCGGGCGCTGGTCGTACGGCAACTCGGAAGAATAGCGCTTTGCTTGCTGGAAGGGGGTCAGCAGAGAGCCGTCGGATTGTCTTATGGGGGCAAGCAGGTCTTTTCCCAGGCCTTTTTGCTCTATAAGTACATTGGTTTCAGAGATAACGCCATCGATGTAACTGGTATTATCAAGCTTGACCCTATCTTCAAAGGATATGTATTGCTCCGGGTTTTCTACTCCAAACACATTGCGCAGTAAGGTCAACCAGAAGGGTTGGCTGTCTCCTTTTTCGTAACCCCGGCCGGCCCATTCTTTTGCAAATTTTTTTGCGGCTGTCCTTTGTTGTGTGTCTGTCATATGAAAATCCCCCTAATAAGCCGTAAACCCTTATGTTTAGCCTTTTATTGGGGCAAGCTTAACAGACATCATATGTAAATTCAATCAGTTATTTTGACATAAAATACCGCCGCCAATATAATTGTCACATATGGCAAATGAGCGGTAGGACAAAAGCATAAATGACTTATCCTCCGTCTTAAAAACAAAATAATATAAAACGAAAAGAGGCGAAAAAATGGCAGAACTAAAAAAACTCGAATTCGCAAAGCTCGGCCCATGCAGGTTCGTAGGCAAATCTGTATACGCTCCCCCCGGCTCGGGCGAGATTTTTGGAGCTATGTGGTGCGATAGCGGGCCGGTATTTGAAGCTATCGGCAAACTAAGCGAGTACGCAACCAACGAAGCCCACAACATAGCACTGCTGACATGGGACAGGTACACCAAAGAGAACCCCATGATGGGCTACACAATAGGCAAATTTATGAAGGCCGGCACCCCCGTGCCGGAAGGGCTGGACTTTATAGACTTGCCCGAGACATTTGTGGCAAAAGGCTGGGTTAAAGGTGAATTTGACGATATGATATCATCTGCCGAGGCGCTTACCGCAAAAGCCGTGGAAAAGCAGGATAAATACACCCTAACATGGGCGTTTATGGCCGAAGTGTACACGGATGAAACAATCCCGGAAGAAGGCGTAAGCTCTGCCATGGGCTATTACATTACCTGCAAGGAAAATGAGTGAGTAATATAGCAATCCCCCCTTTAAACGATCCTGTAGGGGACGATTTAAAGGGGGATTGCTATACAAGAGAACAGACTAGCCGCTTTTGATGATGACGTCAAAACGGGAAACGCAACACTTTAAACAAAGCCTGTGGCCAAACGCCACAGGCTTTGTTTTTGATCTTTCCTTGCTTTATTACATTGTTGTTACATTAACGCGATGCCATTGACACAACATGACTACTGCGATAGTATTATATCAACTATTGCAATAGTCAAAAACGGAGGTGCTGTATGGCAATAAAAGTTTTCGATTCGGAGTTGCGGGTCATGGAAGCCCTGTGGAAGGAGGGGGTCCTAACAGCTGGCCAGCTGGCCAAGATTTTAAAAGACCAAGTAGGCTGGAATCGCAACACTACTTATACGGTAATCGGGAAGCTAATAGACAAGAAAGCGATTGAGCGCTTTGGAGAAAATTTCTCATGCAAGGCAGTAATCACAAAGGAACAGGTACAGCAACACGAAGCTAAGGAGCTAATAGGCAAACTGTTCGACGGCTCGGCAGAAGTGTTCCTATCCGCGTTTTTGAGTGGCGAAACATTATCCGGTAGCGAGATTAAGCGCCTTAAACAGCTTGTAAAAGGGCTAAAGTGAGGTGATTGCTTTGAGCTTAATACAAATGAGCATAGCGGCAGGGCTACTTATTATTTGTATTGTATTTATCCGGGCTGTTGCCTTAAACAGGTTACCTAAAACGGCCTTACTAATGCTATGGGGCGTGGCACTTTTTCGCTTGCTTTTGCCGGTTTCAACCCCGGCGCGGTTTAGCTTATTTGCCGGGTTTAGAAGGGGATTGACACCCGCTACCGGCATAGCTCCGCTGGCAAGTAGTATAGATCATGTACATGAAGTGGCAAATCAGGCCTTCCCTTCCATTACGAGGGCCGAGACATGGTCATACATACCTATAACCCCAAGCATTACCCAGGGGCCCCAGGCTTTAAACATACCCACGGCGACCATTGTATGGCTTGCGGGCATGATAGCATTTTTCATCTTTTTTGCGGCAATATACATGATTAATTACAGAAGGCTACGCTTTGCGACCCTTCTTAGCGGCAATGATTATATAGACAAATGGCTCACGCAACATAGGCATATACTCCCGATAACGATAATGCAATCGGACAGGATAACAACCCCCTTGGCCGTTGGCTTATTAAAACCCAGAATCATCTTGCCAAAAGGCTTAAGCCTTGATGACAAGCAACTTTTAAGCCATATCCTGACCCATGAGTATTACCACATAAAGCGGTTAGACTCATTGTGGAAAGCGCTTTTGGTTTGCGGTGTATGTATCCACTGGTTTAACCCTACCTTGATAATGATATATGGCAACGACGCAATTTAGCCGGGTGGGTTTGGTTATGCGCAAATTCAAACCTTTATGATAATAACAAAAACCTGGTTTTATATGGCCACAACATGCGCCACGGCCAGCGGTTCCACTATTTACGCCATTTTCTACAAGAGGACTTTTTCTTTGACAATAGATATATCCACTTCAGTACTATCTATGCGGACTATGTTTTCGAGGTTTTTTCTGCTCATGTTACGCATATAAATTTCTTAACTACTTTGTATACCCAAGACTATAGCGGGCGCGGCTGGGGGCACTATATTAACGAATTTGCTGGGATGTCCCTTTTTGATGCCGATATAACCGTCTCAGAAAATGACCGGATTATATCTCTTGTGACTTGTGAGAATACTCGGCCAGACTACCGCATTGTTGTACACGGGCGGCTGATGAGCTAAGGCCTAAGCGTATAATTCCTAGGATGGCTGTGTCCGTCGTCCCATTCGTCCGGGATGGTTAATACGTTGCCTTCAATGGTTCCGTTAACAGCTACGGCCATGCCGTCTTGTGAGAAGGTTACGGTTGTTACGCCATCAGTCGTACTTTGGCTAAACGTACCTTCTCGCACGACGCCATGCGGAAGGCTTGCGGTAAACGTGCCGTTTCCATTCAATGTAACAGAGTTACGGCCACTTATATACACACGGGTCCCCCGTTGCTGAATCTGGCCAACAACGAGCAACACAACCAATGTTAAAAGCAGTGTTACGCAAACCGCCGCTATTAGACGCTTTTTGCGCTTATCCTTCCGCATAGCCTGTTGCCTTCTGGCTTTTTTATCTGACATTTATATTGTCCTCCTTTAACTTCTCACGCAAGCATTTTATAAAGCGTATCCACTGCAAGCAACACAAGAAACAACGCAATATTCGCCAAAATAATAGTGGTTGTTACCGGGAGCTCAATTAAAATCGAAATAAGAATACCCGCAAACGAACAGGCCGCCGCCGCAACCACCGCAAAGATTATAACCGCTTTATACGCCTTAAACATCCGCATAGCCGAAAGCGCCGGGAAGATAATCAGTGCCGCGGTCAGTAACGAGCCAAGGAGGTTCATGGACATGGCTATAACAATGCCTGTAATTGCCGAAAGCAACAATTCATAAACCATCGGGCGCTGGCCTGTTGCCTGCATAAAGTCTGAGTCAAAGGTAACAGCGAATATCCTGTGATAGAAAAACACAAAAAATAGTATAACAACAACCGTAATGCCAACGCCCTGCCATACATCGGGCATACGCAACGTCAACAGGCGCATACCGCCAAAAAGCGTTTCGCTTACATCGGCGGTAATATTGCCGCGCATCGAAAAAGTGTTTATCGCAAAATGCCCAATGGCAAGTGAGCCTACGGTTATCATCGCAAGAGAGGCGTCACCTCTGATTTTCTTGAAACGGTTGCCAAACCCTATAAGCAAAACCGTGGCGCCTACTGTTAGGGGCATTACTATTAACAAGGAGTTAGCGGCATCAATTACAATGGCAAACGCCATGCCCATAAACGCGACGTTGGACAGCCCAAACCCCATAAAAGAATAACGCTTTAATACAAGCGGCACGCCTATTAACGAAGCGCATACCGCCATCAAAACAGAAACAACAAGTGCGTATTGCACAAACGGAAACCGCAGCAAATCCAGTGCGCTCATCTAATCTCCCTTTATTTGAAATTGCGTATAATCCCTAGTAGTACCGAAAAAATACTCCTCCGTTTGAAGGTGCAGGATATGCGTCGCATACTTAACCGCGCTTTCGATATCGTGGGTTACCATGATGATTGTTACGTTTTCATCCTGGTTTATTTTCTCAAGTAACTGATAGAAATCCTTGGTCGCTTCCGGATCCAGCCCCGCCGTTGGTTCGTCCAGGATAATAATGTTTTTAGCCGCAACCAACGCGCGGGCAAGCAAAACACGCCGTTGCTGGCCGCCAGAAAGCACGCGAAAGCATTTATCTTTAATATCCGTAATATTTGTCTTATCAAGCGCCCAAGAAATCAGTTCCTTTTCTTGTTTACTGTAAAACGGCCTGTACCATTGGCCCTTGCTTAGCGCTCCTGTTGCCACAATTTCACCCACTGTGGCGGGGAAATCGTATTGCACCGCGGTTTGTTGTGGCAAATAGCCTATTTCGCGTCTGGAGTCACTAAAGATTATTTCGCCATAAATAGGCTTTTGCAGGTTGGATATTGTCTTAAGCAACGTGCTCTTACCTGTGCCGTTTTCGCCTATAACGCACAGGTAAGAGCCGCCTTCTATGCTAAAGTTTAAATCGTCCAGTATGGCTACTCCGTTATAGCCGATACTTAAATCACATACATTTAAAGTCATTGGTTGGATACACCTACTAGTTTAAGGCTAGTCTTAGCGCCTCAAGATTCTGTTGCATACCGTACAAAAATGTCATCCCTTGCTGGATATGATAACGGCTCACCGACTGGAAATCCTTAAGCTCTATAATTTCAAGCTCCCTGCCCGCCGCGTACGAAACTGCGTTAGCAACGGGATGATTATTGATAATCATAACCGCGTTTAAGCTTAGGCTGTTAACCGCGTTTGCAAGTTGCGCTTGCCGTTGCATACTAATTTCGGTTGCGGCAAAGCATCCGTCAAAGGCCGAAAAGAACTCCAAGCCATAGTCAAGCGTCATATACAAAAACGGGAACCTGTCTACTACAAGTATTGTGTTCCGCTCCGCGTGCTCAACTACTTTGATAAACTGATGATGCAACTCATCAAGCACCGAGATATATGCCCGTGCGTTTGCGTTGTAGTAATGTTCGTTTTCCGGGTCAAGGATGACTATTTCATCGCGGATACGCTCTACAAAGCGCATGGCAAAAGGCAACGACAGCCACACATGCTCATCATGGGTCGCGCCGCCGCAACAGTCGTCGCCACCAATGTCTCCCGGGATAATACCTTCTACCGGGAATACCTGCGTCTCCTCCAAGCCAAGCAACCGCATAACCGGCACATTGCGACGGTACTGGTTTTGCGGGTTAGCCATCGCATTAAGTACCCATGTGTCGGATTTACCGCCAACCCACAAAAACAAGTCGGAGGTGCTTATAAGCGCCACATCCCTGATCGAAGGGGTATAATTGTGCAAATCAACTCCGCTTTCGAGCAAGTACGTTACGGTAATATTGCCGGGGTTACTGCCTAAAATCTCCCTTGTCCAATCGTATAACGGGAAAATCGTAACAACGATATTGGCGGCGCTTTCATTTTCGCCGGCTTCGCCGGAAGCGGAATCACAGCCGGTTAGTAACAAGCTCGTAGCCAGTGTAATCGCAAAAAGCGTTATGAGCTTTTTAATCATAGCTGTTTAATCCCCCTTACTACTCGACGATAATCATAGTACCGCTGGACACTAACAGCTCCCAGCTATGAAAATGATGGTCTATGTCGGGCAGTTCGACCGCGAAGGTCAGCGAATACCCGCTTCTTTCGTAGTCATCTTCTCTTGTTGGCCCTGCGGTTGCCACTATAAAAAGCTCCAATTCGGAAATATTTTGCACTGTCTCGCTGTTTAACCTAAAGCTATACTGGGCCGTTCCCCTTACCAAGCTTAAAAGGCCGTCGTGATGATAACCAAGCGTTGCCGCGGTGCGGCCAATACCGTCCTGGATTAAGTTAAACCAATGGCCGTTTTCCGGGTTTCTCCAAAGGACCAGGATTTCTTGCGGGTTTGGGGTAGCACCATGGGCGGCAACCCTTGCGGGGCGGCCGTGGTCAAAAAACTCGTACGCAAACACTACAAGCCTTGTAAGATAGTCGCCTGTGCCGCCATAAGCTATGTTTACTGTAGCAGGCAAAGCGCCACCGGCAACAAGTGCTTCCGCTGTTATAGGTACTTCCGCGCCGTCACGCCTAAAAACATACTCGAAGGTTTCGTTACGGTGCAAATCATATTGGCTGTCCCATGCGGACGTTGAAGTGCCGTCTATGTTGAAGGAAACCATCGGGCTTACCCAGTTAACCGCGTCAGCCAGTGCAACAGGTTCATTGCTACCGCAACCTACAAATGCGATGCTAGCCAAAAGTGCCAGCAACAAAATAGCTAATAATTTTTTCATTATGAATTTCTCCTTTATGGTTGGGTTTTTGAATTATAGCGAAATAATTCGAAATAACACAAAACAAGCGTATACCCTCAAATGCATAACAAAAGAAAGGGCAACGCTTACGAAACGGATTACCATAGCATATTTAATTGTTTAACCTAACCTTCAAGGAAATAAGAGATGAAACGCCCGCGTGTGGAATAACATGCATCAAAATTGAATGAAGAGCAAGCAGTAACAGCAATATCGAAAACACGCTTGAGCCAGAAGCAGAGGAGCTTGAAATTAAATTTTTGGCGTTATAAATATCTTTACATATTGTACAGCACATACCAACATTGATATCAGCGCGGGCATCCGCTTGATATTCGCCACTGCAACATGTATGCGCGTGATTAATATTGGACAATACAAAACCCGTAGGAATTAAAAAGACTGCGCAAAGGCATAGTACCAGCACCAATGCGACAAATTTCTTGCTTTTAGGCATACTAAATCGCATTTGTGCTTTCCCTCCTTTTACAGTCTTAGAAGCTGTGTTCATAGGCGGCAATGGCGATTTGGCGCAGCAATTTTACGCCAATTGAGGAGGAATTGACGCGGCTTGCCAAGAGGCAAGCAAGGAAATGCCGACGAAAAGTGGCGGGAAATTGA
>Ga0123355_10014724_pt1 | contig 12248 bp, 7 predicted proteins | sample TergutEmb28metaG_3_FD_89872 | JGI IMG/M metagenome (GOLD analysis project Ga0123355, IMG submission 89872) | Embiratermes neotenicus P1 segment gut microbial communities from Petit-Saut dam, French Guiana - Emb289 P1 | ecosystem: Host-associated > Arthropoda: Insects > Digestive system > Gut ...
ATACCATTGTTGTGTGTACACTGAAAAACTCCTGATGATGGACAGACGAACTGTCCGAAACATGTAGAGTTTTATTCCAAAACTAAATTTGAATAATTAGTGCATCTAGTTGTTTTTATTATAAGAATTAATCACGATGCACGGTCACCTGAACGTCAAATTCCATTGTTTCTCAGCCGGTAGTTCTGGAGCCAGCCAGCCAGCCTACATGTGACCTTCAACTGCTGGCTTTCCACCGTGGAGTCTCGGGTTCAAAGCGGGTGAGGGAACGCAAGATTAAGACAATACGCCCCAGCAGGTGTCTCTCTGAGTCTCCTTATTTTACCCCCCTAGCCAACATTCCGCCATTGATCGGCATATCATTACTGCCGATCCTGAAGTTCGGGGCTTCATATCTGACTCTGTATAGGACCATGGCTGGTTCCGGATACAGGAAGCCGACGTCTTTAAGAAACAAAATACCCGTTACCATTGCTGGTTAAAACGTACCATTTCGTAGCCACATTACTAACTTCCTATCTGTATCCACGGGGAACGACCCTTCTTGAGAAGCTTACAGTTCCTCAGCTAACCAAGAAATTCCACTAATTTTATCGAACTCAAGAGTTCACTGCCGTCTACACTAGAGCCCGCCACGTGTCACTGTCCTGAGCAAAACAAATCCTGTCCATGTCCCCGCTCCCATCATATGCCTATTTCTTTAAAATTCATTTCACAAATACCGTTCCATCGAGTCTCAGTTCTCCCGAGTGGTTTCTTTCCTTCCGGTTTTCACACCAAAATTCCGTAGGCATAGTATTTTAACTGCTTGACCGTTGAACATGGGACCGACAGGTTGTCCCGAAACGTCGGTAACCAAACACAAATTTACGCTTCGTAACATCTCAGCACGGTGAAGATCTTACTCGCACCGCGGCGGAAGCCTCAAATCACGCAGGGTGTAACGTATTCTTCCAAGCGACGCCGTCAATTGTGTGCAAATTTATCGACATTTCAGGGGAATCTGCTGCCTTATTCGCCTACTTGCATTCATTCGTTTCTCCCCATAAAGCACTACTTTTAGTTGTGTAAGGACGTCTATTCCAGGGCACAATGTCGATAGGAAATATGATGGTGGCTAATGAGTGTGGGAGGGTGCAGAGGAACGCAGTCGCGTCCACGAGAGACCGCATCCGGGCGAAGACTGATGTTTGTGGGTCCTCAGTATGGGGCTTGTTCTATATCATCCTTCTGGAGCCCAGAATTTTGAGGTGGCTCCTTTTTTAAAAATCTGTGCACCCGTAGTCGTGAACCATTTTATACAACTACCCCTGAGGGTACTGGTGAAAACCGCGAAAGGTCTGAGTAATATTAGACGCCCGGGCCGGACACTGCAGCTCGGTCCAAAGTGCTGTGAATGAAGACTGTCACCCATTCAGGCGCAACGTTCCGTGTGGGGCAGGTGGAACTTGTTGGTCATCGGGACATAGGGCCAGCCTGGCTGAGGCTCTTCGTGGCATTCCTCAGTTCCTTCAGGCATACTTCAGGGCACTGTCTTGTTTCAACCACTGACGATTCCTTTCTCATCCCTTCCAGTTCATTATTCATTAATCGTCCTGCCAGTTCACGCTATATATACAGCGCGCTACTGACAGCGTCGTTAAATACACGACAAACGAAAGAACAAACAAACAAGATCGTGAATTGTGAATATCTAAAAATGCGAAGGACGGCAAATGTAGCGCATTTGAAGTCTCTTTCCCCGGAAATCGCCCACAGATTCTGAGAAAGGTCGAGACAAGTTTGGGCAGAAAAACCGGCAGCCCGACGCAGCTCGTCTGTCTCCGGATGAACCATAACGCCGTGGTGTCCGACTGTAGCACGGCTCACGGTATTAACTTAAAACTTCAATGATTTACGTCTGCAGCTCTCTCTATGCGTTCCATAATCGCCGCTAGGGATTTTGTTCTTCGTGCGAAAACCGAGTTAGTCTACGGCATTTGTGAGTGACTTCCAGTTGTGTGCAGCTTTTGTCACGCTGAACCGAATGTTGAAGAAACAGAAGTTAAACAACAAACGCAAGTAACTCGATTGTGCAGACAGTGCGGTGTAGCATCATCGTTACAAAGTCTACAGACGAACAAATCAACACAAATATCTTGAGGATCAGCCAATCATTTCCAAGGCGAAAGCTGCACATTCCTCCGAAATTATCGCAAACTTTTACCAGACTACACGGTGTCACATCTCAGGGGACGAAAATCTTCCTAATCGTCGCCATGACGTCACCCCCCCCCCCACGTAAGGATATTTGCTTACGACGCTTTAATGGCAGTTACTTGTTACCGACGTGAGGTAATGGCGTTGAATGGCGAGGTCATTACCGAGCATTCCCCGTCTGATTTGAGGCTCTACTCAGACTCTTGTCTGCTCTTGCCTTAACCTCAGAGTATCAGTCTGGGGGCACACATCTGAACCCAGAATCTCCTACAAACGCAGCAGCAGTGCTTTCAACTAGGCCATGACGTTAAGTGGACGGTAATGTAAACAGACAAAGCTGTTGCCTCATTTAATCAAGCACCATATACTGAACACACATTGAGAAACGGAGGTAGAGCTCCACGCATTTAATCTCGTCAATAAATACGGGAGCGATGTCAGCTTCACGCCATGGCGGCCGCACTCCCAACGAAAGCACCCCGATGTCAATTGGACTAGAGACTTGGCACGACCCTGAGCAGGTCACGATGCAGTGGAGAGAAGAAATTTGCTCCTACCTCAGTCGAATTCGGATTCCAAGGTCGTCTATCAGGCAGTGTATTCACTACACTAACTTAGCTACCCAGGCTCCACTGCAACACACGTACAACACAACAGACTGCTTTGTTGGCAACACTGCACATTTTCGTTTGGAAGATGTCCAATAACATTCTAAACCGAAACACACGATTTCTTTGATGAGATTTTCCGCGGGTCCCCTCAGTCACTCTACACATATACACGGAACAGTTCCTCCATTAGACCATGAGCGCTTCCTTCAAAATTATCTTCATATTCTCAGTCATGAATCGGGGTTCGAATCCCAGCAGGGTCGATTTTTCTCCAAAACATCCAGAGCGGCTCCAGGGTCCACCCAGCCACCTTTTCAATGGATGCCCGACATTTCCCCGGGTGTAAAGCGGCCGGGGGTGAAATTAACCACCGAACTCCATTCACAGCCGAGGTTAAGAATGAGTGGAGCCATACCTCTACTCCTCCTCCATGCCTTCATGGCGTGGACACAGTAAATGTAAATTTAAGTATTGCCCTTTTTAAACACTCCTGTATCGTAACGTTTCATGCAGTAATTTCGGAGTTACCGAAAGCTTTGTACAATGGCCCCCAACCACGTTTAAGAATGTCACACACTCGCGTACTGCAGTTTTACCTTGCAACCAGTACCCACAAGAATTCAAAATGTTCGCATTTAGTGACCATTTTGTTTGTACTTCTACTGTCAGCACTGCATACTGAAGCCTGCTTTGTGTCCGCAGAAGCAAAGCTGATAGCCGAAACGCAGCAGCGAGCAGTTTATGGAGCCGTAGTATCCATTAAACATTACCGGCACTCTGGCGGCAATGCGAGCTCTCACGCGGTCGGCCTTTCGGTCCGGCCCTACACCGCATTAACCGACTGCGTCGCCCCTTCTGCTTTCCAGCTCCCCCAGTTATAATAACTACGTAGAGATACCAAATTAATAGCAAAGTAGATCATGTGACTCATCCCCAATGCTATCATTAGCATAATGAATGGCATTGTCATTGCATACTGAGAGCTCTGTATAGCACAGGACAGCTTTTCAAGGAGCTCCCTCAAGAAGCGGATCCAGAGCACGGATATTTTAGATTAGATGCTGCATCTAATGACGACACTTGTTACTGGCGAGAGTGTGCAACACAAGCTGCCTGTAGTTTTTTTCTGTTTCGTTCTTTATAAGGTGTAATGTGGTCTTTCCCTAATCAAACACACCAGCATATTCAGTGAAAAGGATGACCTTCGTATGGCAGGTAATAACCCGGGATAGCTCAGTCGATATAGTCACTTGGCTAAGGATTAGAAAACAGAGGAACAGGGGTTCGATCACGGCGAAGGGAAATAAAATTCTCTCACCCACAGCGTCGAAACCGGTTCTGGAGCCCAGTCGGACTCGTATTCTGTAGGCTCTTTCACCAGGAGTAAAGCGGTCGGGGCGTCAGTCTGCCTATTCATTTCTACCTAACACGGAGGTTGGGAATGCCTGCAGCCCTACCTCCACTCCGCCATGTGCTTTCAAGTCGTGGTTGGTTGAGATGATAAGAATCAAACTTATATTTAGCGGTATTCTAAATATAATTAGCAGCAACTGCAGACAGCAAATATCAGACTATCTACACGAAAATAAGTTTCACCAAAACGCGGAAACTGCTCTCCCGTTACAACAATTTCCTGAATTGCTATAATGGGTGACCTTCAAAGACAGGTCCATGATACAACAAATTTAACACAATTCATTGCACTGGCAAACGACGTATCTCTTCGCCGAAGCATCCAGATTGAACCTGGGGTCACTACAACCACGCTCATAACGGATACAGACAGCGGGATCTTTTGCCGGGGGTAAAGCAATCAGTGTCCGAATCTGGCCCACTGACCTTTCACAAACGTCAAGGTTAAGAACGTGTAGCATTATGCCCCCACCCCTGCCTACTTCTTCGAAGCGTTGTGCTTAATTAGGCATTACTAGGCACACGGACACCTTCCATGATATCCAGTTACGCCGCAGTTCCTCGCCAACAACGACGCCGTCTGCAGTGCGAACAGCTGTTGTTCTACGCTCTTCTTATAATGAAATGAAATATATACTGATTTCTCAAATTTATTTTTGGAATAAAACTCTACATGTTTCGGACAGTTCCTCTGTCCATCATCAGTAATTTTTCACTGTACACACAGCAATACATATAGGTTTGTTGACAGCTTGCGAGCAAGCTGTCAGTAAACCTGTATTACATATACCATTGCTATGTGTACAGTAAAAAACTGCTGATGATGGACAGAGGAACTGTCCGAAACATGTAGAGTTCTATTCCAAAAATAAATTTGAGAAATCAGTGCATCTAATTTGTTTTATTATAAGAATTTTTCACGATGCACGGTCACCTGAACGTCAGAGTGCTACACACACATAACGTGCCTTTTGTCACGACGATTTAAACTGATAACAATATGCGAACCTCAGCAACATATGAATCTCCGTGACTTAATCAATACTGCCAGGTCCTGGGACAAAGCAATCAAGCGTTCTCAATGATTGGATATAACAATGTCATTGTGATTAGTTTATGTGTAGAGAAAAATTCCATAGAAAAACTGTAACATGATTCCACGGTTTGAACGGTAACCAGTGCCTGAGAGAAATAATTGTGCAACCCCTGGTCGTTAACAAACCGATGGATTTACTTCCTCATTGTAGAATTACGTGCCTCACTATGAAACATAATAACTGGAGGATGGAGCGGGGTCATCCTGCTGCCACCAGCCTCATCTGGAAATCACGTGACGTACTGCAAGGACTGTCACTGTGTCAACAAATCTACGGGTGACGAAGTCAACTAATGATCAAATCCGTCTGCATTACAAGTAAAGTTCCCAGAAAAGAACCGGTATCTGTGAACCGCACACAATATCGATTGTCAAATAAAGTTAAGTATCGTAAGAGTTCATTACATGACTAGCGGAAGGTCCTGTCCTTCATGCGGGATTTGCGAAAAGTAACATAACCAAGAGTGTGACAACAGGTAAACACCTTAGTTAAAATAACGCCATTAAACAGCCACTAAACGAATAAATTATAATTTCAAGGCCTCCGTCAGAATCGCTGTCAGGCCACAAGTGTTACGATAAGCACATAACTGTGCGCACAGAACAGTGCGGCTAGCTATGAACAGCCCTCGGTTAAACATAACCTAAAAATGGCGCTCTGTGACATCATCTAATAAAGACCGATTTTTTCCCCTCTAACATAACCATGTTGCTGTCCAAAAATTTAAAAATCAAGATATATAGAATTATAATTCTTCCCGTTGTCCTGTATGGGTGTGAAACTTGATCGCTGACATTGAGGGAGGAACGTAGGCTGAGGGTGTTTTAGAACAGGGTGTTGAGGAGAGTATTTGGGCCTAAGAGGGACGAGGTAACAGGGGAATGGAAAAATTACATAATGAGGAGCTTAGGGATCTTTACTCCTTACCCAATATTGTGAGGGTGGTAAAATCGAGAAGAATGAGATGGGTGGAGCATGTGGCGCGTATGGGGGAGGGGAGAGGTGTGCACAGGGTTATAGTGGGGAAACCTGAGGGAAAGAGACCATTGGGGAGACCCAGACGTAGATGGGAGGATAATATTAAGCTGGATCTTCGGGAAGTGGGAAGGGGTGGAGTTGGCTCAGGATAGGGACAGATGGCGGGCACTTGTGAATACTGTGATGAACTTTCGGGTTCCATAAAGTGCAGGGAATTTCTTAACTAGCTGCAGAACCAGTTAGCTTCTCAAGAAGGACTCTGCTCCATGGAGTAAGTAAGTAAGTAAGTAAGTAAGTTCGTAAGTAAGTAAATAAATAACATAACCATGTAAACTAACAGAACTCACTCGATAACACAACCAAAAATTGATGTAATTATACAATATTAACCGACAAAATCAACTTTTTCTAAACTACTATTTTAATTTATGATCTAAATGTTTCGAGCCCGAAGGTTCATCTTCAGGAAGACGGCTGTATATACAGGCACGGTGTAGTGTGCATCGGTATAAAACGTCTTGTACTGCTTAAGCTGATGCCAATGCATGTAAAACACACTACACCATTCCTGTACAGAAAGCCGTCTTCCTGAAGATGAAATCTCGGGTTCGAAACACGCAGAAGACATCAGAAATTACAATATTAGTTTAGAAAATGTTCATTTTGTTGGTACGTATTGTGCAATTACATTACAAAGCACGGTGCAATAAAACGTTTTAAAAAAAACTATGTGTTTCGTTCTCGCTATCATCTGACACTTGTCTATTGATGTTGAACCTACAGCGGGATAAGCCTTAATTTCTTTCTTCGCCTGTTAAGGCCCACAAGCTGCACAGTAAGGTCTGCCTTCAGTGGTTTTTCTCTTGGCTCGAAAGCCCTAATGGACCTAGGCCTCCTCGTTAGTGAGGTTCCGAGATCACACTCAGGCACATCACGGTCGGCAGGACAGCTCTGGAGGAGTGATCGGCCCATCGCAGAGACCTCTACCTGACAACAAACACTAACAACAGACAGACATCCACGCCTCAGGCGGTATTCGAACCCGCATTACCAGCCAGCAAACGGCCGCAGACCCACGCGGCGCGGCCACCGATACCGGCATTTTCTGGTGTTATCAGACCCGTAAATTCTTTGTATTCACACAGGACGACAAAATATACGATCTGTAATATTTTCGGTTCCGGCCATCTTACACATCACAGTGCCCGTAGCGATGAAAGCGCTGACAATCGACAGATGTCGATACAGCATTTGCTACTCAAAATGACTCCTATAATAACGTACTGAAGCTGGCACACTTTATGCGGAACATTCTGTATTCTGAAATTCAGCTCTGAAGACAGCAAACGTGCACTGCCACAACGTGTCAGAAGCAAATGACTTCAATTCGATATGTACCAAACTGTAATATTCCACTCAGTTGCACGTAATAAATAACCCACCCTATGGCAGAAACTGGCAACAGGGTGTAGACAGCAGCCTTGGGTTTTGACTCAAGCGTTTAGGAGATAAATATTGTCTCTGTCTTCAGGGTTAAAATATCGGGTCCATGTTTAAGCTAAAACGACCAGAGGCGATGTGGTTTTCTATGTATCATGGTTGCATGTACCCAGTTAAAACTACGGGAAGTGGTGGTCGGGGAAGTGCGAAACACGAAGGGGGAAAACTGATAGACCAGGATAGAGACAGCCTGTTTTAGAAGTGGTGCAAGTGGAAAAAACATTCCACCTCTACCTCAACGTCCAGTCGAGGGATCGGATATAATTTGCTTGCTTACTTACTTAATTACTCCATGCAGCACAGTCCTCCTTGAGAAGCGAACCGGTTTTCAGCTAGTCAAGAAATTCCGCGCACTTTATGGAACCCGAAGGTTCATTACCGCATTCACAAGTGCCCGCCACCTGTCCCTATCCTGAGCCAGCTTGATCCAGTCCATGCCCCCCGCATCCCACTTCCTGAATATCTATCTTAATATTTTCCTCTCATCTACACCTGTGTCTCCCAAGTGGTCTCTTTCCCTCAGGTTTCCCCACTAAAACCCTGTTTACGCCTCTCCTCAACCCTATACGCGCTACATGCCCCGCCCATCTCATTCTTTGGCTACACTAGAAAATAGTGTCTCGATACACAGAGCATGTTGCTATTCCAAACAGCAGCCGGTACGCAGGGACAGTGAACATACTGACGTACCATGCCTGTGGTTTCAGAGAACACAATAATAAACACATTTGTACCGTCGCTAACCAAGTCACAATGTAGCCTATTTTAGTTCTCGTACTGACACAGCAGTAGCTGGCAGTTTCACTTTGGCTGCAATAAAGCCCCTGCCCATTGCAAATGCTGCAGGTAATATAAAGGCCATTCAGGCACCGTGTTGTGTCGAGTGTATCAGAAACCTGCACGCATCTCACAAATATTTCAGTGTCCGTCCCACAATTCAGCACATAATTCTCAGAATAAGTGGCGAGAACATGTAGATAATGTTTTGTTAAACTATTACAAAAGTAAAAATTATATATATATATATATATAATATTGTGCTTTACAACACTGCAAAAGGCATGTTCACAGATGTCGGGTAATGCACTACAGTTGATGCTACACAAATGATATGTACAAAAGGTCCAACCGTTCAGTCTACCTTAATTTAACCCTTTGACGCCTAACGACGCCTATAGTGGTCGTACCGCACCGCTAACCTCTAAAAGTTGCATTTTATATATTCATTCAACAAATACAGGTACTGAATATTTTAAACATGGTATATACTCTCAGGTTTTTTTTTATCTTCAAAATGCAGTTTGTTTCATAATTCTAACGTATTTGGTTCCTGTTTTATTCACATTTTATATACAGAATGTGCTAAAATTAAAAAAAAAAAATAATTCCAGCGCCAAAAGTTTAATATGTTTTGTATGGGTGTAAAACAGTGCTTTAAATGTCAGCAGCATTTACAAGAACTTTTTGGATCGTCACAAAAATTCTAAACAACGCAATACGTTTCGGAAGCAAACTGCTACCTTCTTCAGGTGAAGCCACTAATCATATTAAGGAAAGCAGACTGACGGGATAAGGCAACAGGGTGCTAAGCAAATAGGCCGACTCCAGGAGGGATAGGTAACATGAAAAAGGACGAAATCATAACCATAAACGTCAAAATGAATACTATTCACTAAAAATAATCAGCTGAAATACAGGAGAATGAGATGGCGGTGAATGTAGGACGCGTGGCAGAGAAAGAAACGTAATACGAAGTTTCATTAGCTTTATTAGGCATAATTGAGCAGTTAATATTCAAACGATGCTCAAACAAACTGGACAGGAATGTGTGGGCCAGATCCATGTGGTTCAGGAAATGGTCCAGTGGTGGGAACTTGTGAATGCAGAAATGACTACACGGTTTCAAAACGAGAGAGAGAATTTCCTTACCAGTTGAGTGAAAAACTGGTCATACAGGACTACAGTCAACGAAAGCAGTTAATTAGTTAGTTTATTTAACTATTTAATTACACACACCAACACATGCGCATATATATATATATATTATTTAAGAAGTCTAAAATTTACATTAAAACATTTAAAAACGCTCCACGGAGCGCTTTTAAATGTTTTAATGTAAATGTGATGTGTGGTTGACCGTGCATCGCAGTTCAATGTGGAATAAGAAACCAATTAGATGTCACTTAGTATTTTATTTATTTCTCCTTTATAAGGAGAAATAAATATAATACTAAGTGACAACTAGTTGGTTGCTTATCCCACATTGTTTTAATGTAAAGTTTAGACTTCGTAAATTATATGTGTGTATATATATATATTTATATATATATATATACGCGCATATGTTGGTGTGTGTAATTAAATAATCTACAGAATGCACGGTGAAATGATAAAAATAGTTAGCCTGTTAGTCAGTCAGTCAGTTAGTTAGTTGTTCAACTAGTCAGTAAACCAGATATCTGATTTATATAAACCCGAACATTACGATGGACTAGCAGTTAATTAGTTGGTTGGTTGGTTAGTTGGTCTGACAGCCAGTCAGTTATTAGTTCAACTGGTCAGTAGGCTATACCAGATACCTGATTTTTATAAACCTGAACATTAAGACGGCCAGATGCTGCGGGCTCAGTAACAGCCAGCCACCTGCAGGCCGACCACCCATACCTGTATCTGATACAGTCCTGTTCTGAAGATGACACGAATATACCAATAGTCGCCATACTGCGGCTGGCCTGCTCAGTGGCTCAAGGACTTGAATGCTAACGATAACCAATATATTTTTTGTCTCTGATGTGTGCGGATGAAGCAGTCCGTGTACAGACAATTAAATTTTCCACATCCAGTATCCGTTTAATGACACTACCTGACGCTGCAGCTACGTACGCGTTATTAGCCTGTGTAGCAATTTACAGCAAGATCAAACACATATGGTAGAAGCACAGAAAGCACTTCAAAAACACGTGTGATACAGGTTATGAAATTTGCAGTCAATTTTTCAATAATGTTTTTGGTGTACTTTGAAATTATCTCTCCAGCTTTCCATTTTTATTCCTGCCACTCTGTAGCAATACAGAAAATATGGCTGTAGGCTCGGAGCGACACACACACACACACACACAAAATGATGTTTATTTTATATTCAAGAGAAGCCCCTTCTGTTGTCTCTAAACTTCAAAGATTTTCATTGAAGCTTTGTTCAACCTGCTAGATTAACACTAACTTGTTCTGTCATCACATAAACGTCAGTTAAATTTCGCTCGGAGAAACTCTCTGTATGTCTTGTGGTGATTTCGTTCAGGCTGACAGCATTTGAAAGAGGTCGCTTCTCTTTCCTTCCAGTAATGTTTTACGCTGCCCCTTTCCTAAATTTCAGTTAGCATAGAACCCGCTAAATTCCAAATCAAAAATGCTGCTAACGATAATTCTCCAGAACACTTAGCCGCAGTAAATGTAAAAGTGCCAGCAATACGGTTATATTTGTGCCACAATTCTAAACTTGACAGAGCAGCAATGAAACTGGAGCTGTACTGCTGTTATTGGGAGCAATATTTCGGCAGAGGTGGACAGCACAATACCGACAGCAACATACAGTCATGTTATTGCATAGACTGTTGGAAACTGTGATATACACGGCGACAGAACAACAGCCTTATATAAGTATATACATACACACATACATACATACGTACATACATAAACGGACTACGGTTGTCTCACCTGCCTCTTATCGCCATTACGATATATCCAAATCCTACGATCGCAATACACGACTCACGAAAGCCACGAAAACTACCAGGCAGGACATCAGGTCCTCCAAGAGGTGCAGGAAACAAAGACTCCGAAGTGATAAGGAGGTTCTGGAACCGTCACAGAATGTCAAGAAGACAGGAAGAGGAAAAATAACAAGTTAGGAAATGTACAAATACCCGTAGCTTAAGAATTCTGGCGCGCTATACCCGTTTCTTTTGTCTGCAAACTGTCAGACACTAAAACTGTATGGGCAATGAAACGCATGTTCAGTTATCTTATACAGCTTCAGTTCCTAACATTTTAGCTCAGCCGAAACATGCATGAGAATAAACCATTCATGTATTACTGTACATTGAATGATGTCCGGTGGTTGTTGATAGAATGTTGAATTGTGACGCTGACAGGCATTCATCAGCGCGTAAATGCGTCTAAAAGGAAATGAGTAATTAATAAAAGCAGTAAAATATAAGGGCAAGAAAGCATTAAGAACGCATGAAATTAAGAAATATGAAAGAAAAAAGACAGACATAGAAATGGCCGACACAGTAACAGCAAGAAGCTGGTGACGCAGTTTATCTATGGTTGATGTGCAGGGAGTTCTATAGACAGCGCAGTTTATTTATGGTTGATGTGCAGGGAGTTCTATAGACAGCGCAGCTTATTTATGGTTGATGTGCAGGGAGTTCTATAGACAGCGCAG
>Ga0123355_10014725_pt1 | contig 12248 bp, 13 predicted proteins | sample TergutEmb28metaG_3_FD_89872 | JGI IMG/M metagenome (GOLD analysis project Ga0123355, IMG submission 89872) | Embiratermes neotenicus P1 segment gut microbial communities from Petit-Saut dam, French Guiana - Emb289 P1 | ecosystem: Host-associated > Arthropoda: Insects > Digestive system > Gut ...
ACGCGGTCGCGAAAACTACAAAAAAAACCCGTCCCCGCCGACCAACGCCGCCCTCCCGGGGGGCTCGAAATAGCCCCCCCCCCCCCCAAAGCACCACTGACAATCCCTTCTGTGCCTCATCTTCCAGCCATACATGCAAGGCCCATTCAGTCATTTTGAGGAAAGTGTTATGACAGTTCATGCAAGAAATGTTCAAACTTGATACAGCCCTGGCCTTGAAACTTGCCCTGATCTGGTCTTCCTTTTTCTTTATTAAATTGTCAATTCATATATACCATGATGGGATCCAACCACAGCAGTTCTCATTCCCCCCCCATTACTTTTCTTTCTCTCCTTAGGCTCTTCATCAGCACATACACTACCCTTTCCAAATATAACTAAAAAACAGGGGCAACAATTAGTTCTAAAAATTGTGCATATGGTTGTACTACATGATACTGAGGTAGCTACCAATACTGAAGTAGCTACTGAGTGCAATATACAGGCAAATTGTAGCCTCTGGTGTTTACTACACCATGCAACTCTGTGTAACTGAGGGAACTATACTGCAATGTATGAGGACCATCACAGTTCTTCCACGAATAAATAAAACCATGACATGCAAACCAACAAACAAGACAGGTTGCTGAACAACATGTTTTGCCCAGGACGGATACCTGTAATTACAACTTCCATTAAACAACCCGTTTCACTGCCAAATTTTTGTCTCTTAATTAATTAATGGGACAAGCCCCCACTAGCAGAAGACTACAAGCAACTGAAAGATGTAGCATACTTGTCCTGAACAGCCTGGCACTCCACCAGGTTCTAATTTGGGTTTCTTTCTAGGTCCAATCGCTTGCAGTGCTGTTAAGTTGGCCTCCCGTTGCCGAAGTTCCTCCATTTCTGCTCGCTGCATCTGTGAAATAAAAATTACAAAAATTCATAAAATCATAGCACAAAATAATATTTCTGAGACAAGGAACCCTTACCATGTAAAAAACTAAAGAACATAATTCAAACTTCATGATGCAGAAGGCAAATTGTAGTCCACCTGCTGGTGACTCTTCATAAAAGGCCTATTGTTACAAGAACTCAAACATCAGTAACTCTTAAAATATTACAGATTCTTGTACAACCACAACACATGATGTACTACCACAATTCTCGTGAGATTCTTACAGATGTTGTTACATTTTACTGCCATAATTGTCAGTCTGTACCACCATGGGCACAGGTCCATCTAAACAAATTTAGTAACAGTTATGAGACATGTTATGAGAGTGACAAGCCTCAGATATCTTATAGTTCAGCAACTATCACCAGTGCTCTCTTAATGAAACATGGTCATCCAATAAACATTTTAATACCCATGTGTCAAGTGCAAATACTTCCTAATCTCTTTGTTTTACATATATGCCTGCTCGTGAGGAACTTGAACACCTGCTGTGAAGGTTTCATCAATCCTTCGTGATGGCAGTCAACATAAGTGGACTCACAGTGTTTAGAGGCAGAGTTTATGGGTCACCATAGACTATCAACAGTATGCAGCCATACAGGAGAGGGTACTTTGTAACACACGTGACTGACCTACTACCACATTACACTGCACAAAATTAGTCAAATTATTTTTGCTTCGTTATCAGAGGTTCAAGTACGGTAATGCTGAACTGACACTTAAACCATCTCACTCACACATACACCCACAAAAATCACACACGTGCCCACACAGTACACCAACTGACACTGCCCACCTGTCCACCTGCATGGACACCCCTCCCCCCCAAACACAACACAAAATAGCGGTCCAGTCCTTTGTATTTCAACTTTTGTTCACCAATGTAAATGTATGATATTTTGTTACTATTACATAAAGTGACTGGTTTGCTCATGTCAGAATCTACCAACAAGAAGACTGGCAGTGCTGAAACTGTAGGGCACTTGGCCCTAGAAAGTGACTGATTGACACACCACCCAACTGAGTGATGTTGAAGTGGGAATGCCTGAATAAGAGCTACAACCTGGAGAAGTTGGTGCTGGTAGAAACCTGAATTGGGGACCTTGACAAGGAAGGTGCAGGACTGCCCACCCATTTTCTGGGGACCACAGGAATGTGGGGGAAAAAAATTAGGCCTCCTTTACCAACAAGAACAACCCTCCCCTCAAAGTGCTCATGCTGTATTCCACAGTAGTTGTCCGACTGCTGGCGGAACATTCAAACTTTAACTCACAGAAAGGACCATTGCATTTTACCTGCAGAGAGCCACAATTCTGTAAGGGAGTGGCAGGTGATGATAAGCATACAAAAAGTACAAAAATAATTCATTTTTGTGTCTGATATTACATCCATCTGCTGTGATTCTGTTTAATTCCCTCCTCCCCAACTACCTCTAACAAAGTTGTATCTGTGAAATGAAGAGTGGCCTAACACACATAAATCTACCACTACAGTGACGTTACGCTGCCCTGTATTCCTACTGTTGTGGTTAATACATCTCAGCTATGCCCATATACACACGCTGACATTGTGAGAAAAGTGACTGTGTACACATATGAACAATTCTGGGTCCAAAGTTGTTTATGTCAGGGGTACATAAATCCTGCACACCAAGTTGCTCAGTTGACTAAATTTTGTACTCTAGTTTTTGGAGAGTTTGTGTACCACTGGTTTATGTGCTGTTAATTTCTATCAAGAAACCTCAGTTATAATGAATGATATATATTCTCATACCCAACCATCCACACAAATACGATCATTACATACTTCTTTGGCTTTGGCCTTCAGTTTTGCTTGCTCTGGATCCTCAGATTTTGATCTGCTTTTCGCTGCCCGAAGTAACAACTCTCTTTCTTGCTCCTCATGCCGTTTTCTTTCTACACGATCCAACTCTTCAAGGAACTTGAGTTGACCTTTGACATCCTGCGTCACTTCATATCTAGGATCCACCTGTATACAAGCATATCAGATACCATATTAGAACCTCATTTACTGAAAATGTTACTGCAGTGAACACTTGCAAAATTACGTACGTAGGTTCATTTAAAAAAACATAAATGTTACATTCACAACATGGATCAAGAACTTACGTTTTTAACAATTTAACCTTTCCTTCACCCTTAGGTGTTCCAGCTGACTGCACTCATTCCCTTGTCAGCAGACTAATTACTGTCAAAAGCACTTTACATATTACCATGTCAGGCACAGCCACACTGACTCTGCAATATTAGAGAGTTGTGCTACTTGTGAATTTCATACAGGAGTCTGTCAGTTCTGTTTTGGACTGGAAAAACTAGGTTTGATTCCTAGCAGGGGTGGAAGTTTCTCTTGGCCACAATGTCCCATATGCTTTGGGGTCACTCTGTATGCCATTCAACACACAATGGGGGTTAATTCTTCACATTTAAAGCAGCATGGCATGGAACTAGGCTCTACCTCACTGATTATACCCCTTCAGTGAGGTGACAGTGCTGTGGAACTGGGCCAAAATTTACCTTCAATTTATATGCAGTCACTTTAATTAAAGTTTAAAGTACCTGTCTGGTTCAACAGATTATTATTACAGGTCTTCACTACAGTTTATTAACAATTAGCCCCAGTAGTCCACCTCTATCGCGGTCCATGCCATAGCTCAGGTGGTTAGTTGTGAGCCACTCACCATGGAGAACCAGGTTCAATCCCAGGACAGATGTGGGATTTGTGAGCAAAGTGGCACTGGGTCAAGTTCTTCTCCCCTGTCCCTACCACACCACAAATGCTCCATACTCATTCATTCATCTTTCACTGACACTGCATAATCTTAGTAACTGATGGCATCATTAAGAAACACACCTAAAAACAGGTCTCTGTCTAGCAGCTAACAACAAACTTTCTTATCATACAAGGTTTCTTCAGTGGGAGTGGTAGTGACATTCAATGGGCAGACCCCCAATGGAAGTCGTAGGAAGGACAAACAACAGTGATCCACAGTCCGGTGTGCAGACAACCAGATGACATGATATCTCAGAAGGCCTGAATCTTCATCACCACCACTGTAGAAACTTCACATATCACAAAACTGGCATAAATATAATTGAGACCAAAAACCACAAATCTAAGTTCAACATTCAGGTGTTCACACAGTCCTCCCACCTTAATTAGATCTATCCTGTGTTCCGCAATTACTGCCAACTTTTCTACAATATTTCTCAGCCTTTCCTGGGCAGCATGGGATATCAATGCAGCTACTTCTGATGAAGGTTCTTCCAACCCATGGTGGGCAACTGAAAACCGAAGAAAACATGCAGAGTCTGGCCAATAAAAACACACACTATCTTTTTTTAATGCCACCCAGAGCACAAAATACTGGTACCTCCATTTCCACTAGCAAGTCATAGCAGTCATGAAATTGTGAAGATATGACCTCTGGAATCGTGTCTGTCTGCACATAAGAATTTATGAATTAACTGATGAACTTCCATGAAATTTAGTATGAACATCACTCCACTACAGACCACCATACGTCCGTGTTTTTAAAAATCCTACGTCCATATCAACATGGTAACCATACAGAATTTATGGTAGAAGCAATATTACTGTCTCACACTACAGGGTACCTTAACTTCCTTCCCATAAAAATTTGAAGCTTCTCCACTGCCTTTGCCGAATATAAAATTTTCACTTACATGTGCAAGTGAACTGCTGCTAGTTCTGTGAGCAATAATATTGCAACAGCTGAAGCAGCTGTTTGTGAACACACGAGTTAAATGAGGAAGTTCCGTAGCATGAATCTGAGGTACTCCAGTACTGTTCAGTCACTGACCACACATGGCTTGCCTTCAAAAAGCAGAACTTGTGGTGCAAGTGGTTTTAGTTATTAACAATACAGGCAATGAACGTATAACATAACATTGCGACATGTTCATGTAACCACTATTGCTGTGGAAAAGCAATAAGTCTTGCATATTCTGAGTGTGTGTGTCCATATTCTTGCCTTAGTTATGAGGCACGCAAACCACTTCCCTTCAGTATCGCATTATACTGTCATCTGTAGCCTGCTTGACTATACCATAATTTTCCACATTATCTCATAAACAGCACAATTTTTGGGAAAAATATATTCAACATAAAATATCTGTTCTGATTCTCTCTACAACTTCTCCCTGAAACATTTCCTGTATCAACAATTCACTGATATATTATCATAAATGTACAAAGAACATCATGTAAAGTACCCATTATTCTTGTCAAATCTTAATCAAACCTGACTTTTCTCAACAGATTTTTTAAAAATCCACAAGTACCAAATTTCATGAAAAACCACCTACTGGGAGCTGAGTTGTTGCACCAGGCCAGAGACAGACAGCCAGGCAGACATTTGAATGAACATATCAATTACATGAACACTTACATGTATGCATCAGACAGTATACACATTTCAGCAAAAATAATTAGCAGTAATTTTTAATTTAGTTGCAGCTTATTTAATGACAATGGAACATGCAGTAACAAACCACTGGATGATAGTAAATAACAAATTTGAAAAGGTGTAGAAATTGAAGGTAGGTCTAATATCCCTGGGATTTGCTGGAGGGAATGAGGACAAGCATAAAGGACCTTAACACAGTCAGTGCCCCATCCAAGACTTAAACCAGGAACCTCCCAAATAAAAGTTACTAACATTACAACTCTGGCAAACTTACAAGGTATGACATCTCACTGATTCACACCCACACAATACATTAAATATATAAAGAGTCTATTCCACACACACAGAAGGTACCTTTACAGTTCATTAACACACAATATATACTGTCAAATACAATAAACTGATTCTGAAGGTGGTACATATTGCTACAATCAGTCAAAGCAGTGCTAAACACCTCTCCTACTGAAGGACAACCAAGTTCTTGTTAGATGGTCTTTGTAATGCGTGCGCCTGTTGTCCCAAAGCTCCAGTCATGCCTGATTCATAAACATGTTAAATTTGTCATTCCTTCCTTTGTCCTTATTATCTGAGTCACCATTTATACAGCTGCTCACAAGCCACTCACAGCTATACCCATTTTTCTAGTCTAGTTGAGTGCTACTTTACACCATGACAGAAGAGCTGTCATGCAAACTTTCCATGACGTTACCATGACCTTCAAGACTCAGCTCGTAGAGGCAGTGCCTCTCAAATGCAGCTGAGAGAGACTCTCAAAGAGTTTCAGCCTCACAAGTAACTTCACCTCAACACATAACACCCTAAGATATGATAAAATTTACATCAATCTCTTGCTGGTATGTACAGCAGCTATTGCAGTCAAAGACAAAGGACTTTGGCAGTTTTCTAATGGAATACAAATCCTCATTCCCATGTTTGAGAAAAATTTAATTTCTTAACCTGACTGTTATTCCACACTGCATGTTCTAGCTTCTATATACTGTGATACTGACAAAGAAAGCAATCAAATTCCAGGCAAAAAACCAGTACTTTACTTAACGCAGATATGGTACAATTCTAGCTAGTCTTCCCATACCTCAAGAAGGTGATAATATGCTACACTGTTGCTGGATATGCAGTGTTCATGTAATGGCTAGGGACTTCATGAAATAGACAGTAACCTGTCTGCGTGCTGGTTAGCAATATTTCCTCATATAAGTTGCACAAGTAAGCACTGGCCATTGATTGTTGATGGTCTCCTGCTGAGTGCTACTGTGACAGACTTCCCCAGCAAATTTAACTGAAAATGTCAGGATGGTGTATTGTCATGAAATTTTAGGGGCACTACAGAAGTAATTCCATTTCCTGTTCCCTCTGTACATCCAGAGATCCGTGCTGGTGCAATATATCACTCTTGATAAAACGATGCCTCATATTGTGTTGCCTAGTGGCTTGTCACAATACAGTTCAGTGAAATATTATCCAAAGCACTGCCCTGGCACAGTTGTATACAAAATTGTATAATGAGAGTATATGTATAGCACTTCAGAGGAGTCTGTGAATAACATGAAAAGAAGGATGCCACTGAATGCAAAGAATGATGCCATATATTCAATGGGCAAGAATGAATGGTGGGTTCTTTCCATGATGGTGGCTAAAAACAGTGAGGACAGTGAATGGGAATTTGTATTATTAACATTTTAATTACTTCATTACAGATCTGAAGCATATATGCTGCAGATTGGACAGTTTTAAACGAACAATAGGATGATGATTACACATGGCAAGTGAAATTACACAATCAGTGGGTACTAATTGGCATAATTTCCTACCAGTCTTCTGAAAGGACTGAGAAAAGCTGCAACAGACTAAGGATGATAGGATAATGGCAGTACTACAGACTTATGTTCAGGAAGTACCCAGTTTGAATCTTCAACTGCTGGCTCGTCATGGTATTCTTCAGTCTTTCCAGGTACATTCCAGGCACAGTACAATCACAATCTGACATCTTTGTGGGGATCTACTAAAATGGCATAAAATTCAGGAAAAGATAAAACCAGCAAACATCGTTCGTACAGGCATTTGGCCAGTACCATATAAAAAATATGTGAAATCGTGGAAAACGCAAAATACGGAAATGTAAAATTATGGTTTTACTGTAGCACCCTTCAACAGGGCACCAATGCATTCTTCCAAATCCATACCTACTTACCACTCATTATCAACTCTCATTCAATGCTATGAATCACAATGATATGTCAAACTGCAGTCAGGTTCAGTCAGTATCTACAGTCATGCTCACTGTGACTTTTTGTGTCCACCATAGTTTCCAGCCCTTCCAAGCTCTCACCATGGTCCTAGAAGTAAGTTCCCGCTTTATTCAGGCAGACAATGCCTAACCGCAGACTTCTCAGGATATGGGTTGGGTTGTGGGAGGCCTACAAAACTGTCAAAGCGAGAGCACACATAAAACAGCAAGAAAGGGTAAGACAGACATATGCATACAAGATTACAGAAGGATGAAGAAGGAAGAAGAAGGGAATTTCACAAGGCAACCAAACCTGGTGGGAATGATATCTTCAACAAAGTCAGCATGAATGACATACATACTGCATCAGAGGATTTGTTATCAGTGTGACATTCAGAGGCTGAAGCACAAGTGGACATACTAATTTGCCTGAACTTACCAATTTGCCTAATTTTATGTTGTAGAGGCACAGCATGAAGGAAAATTTCGTCTTTACAGGACCGTATCTGTGTCCCAACAAATTCTGTGGAGCCCAATATTCTCTGGGTCTCCTCAGCCAGGTTCACACCACCCATGGCAGCCACATCATTGATGTCATCATCCCCTCTGTAACAACCACACAATTTAAAAGTAACCGAGATAAACAAGGACTAGTATGGCTCATAAAACTAAAAAATCAAGTAATATTCAAAATGTTAGAAGAAAAATAAAATGTAAGACTGGGTTCAAAATATCCCAAGCACTGGAGCCAAATGCAATGCAAACTTTTCATTCTGGTGCTTATTTTCTTCTGCAATATCATTTTAATATGTCCCTGTATTTATCAGAATAGCTCAAATCTCACCAAACACAAGTCTGGTTAAAAAGCAAGCACACAGTTGTAATCATGTGATGCTAAGAAATACAATACAAATAAGCCAGTACTGATACAATTTTGTTCTTTGAAGGACATGGACCATTAGTACTGTGCTCACCTACAGGACACTAATGAAGTAGCTGAGGGAACTATTTCAGCATCTTGTTTGTCACAAGGGGAAATTTCTCGGAATATAACAATGAGAGTTTCATAATCATTGACTTAACATAATGTGCCTTTACCATTTCCCTTGTTTTATAGCCTGGTTTTTAATTTATAATGGAAGTAGTGCAAACTTGTTACAGAAAGATTTTACAGAAATGCATCACCTGTACCCACTTAGAATGCAATAGCATTTACTATATAGGTATACCCCCAAAGCATGCTGAAATTTGTTCACAAACATGAGTAGTCTACACTATAATTTTACAAATTTCTACAAGGAGCAGTCAAAATGTAAATTTTCAAGACATGTACCTTTAAATGGTGCAGTGAATGAATACAAGTATCACATCACTGAACATCTCATAAACAATTTTTCCATAGTGTCCATGAAGACTGAAATGCCACAAGGCAGCATAAATTTCTCCATCTCCTATTCACAAACATCAATGTCCTATTTTTCCAATATCATTTCACCACCGTTTTTTTCCTGCGTCATCATCATCATCATCATCACATTTAAATTCAACATCTTCCCCTTATTGTCTCATCTGTTTCTAACACTGAACCAACAACCAGAGAAACTAATGTTGGTATGAACACAGTAGTGATATTATGGCTACAAGAGGACAGAAATTTCTATGCACAGTGAATGGAAAAAATCATCCTACTGTCTCAGCGTTCATGACAAGCACGTACAAAAATAACTGACAGAGAATGCAATAAAGTTCTTCAAATTTACTTTCTGATTGCACCTTGGGTGCATTCAGCATCCTTTGGAGATGACAATTTTTGGTGCATATGATTCCTTACAATCAACACCAGTAAAGGGCATATGTGCAATGTATACGTGCAGCTACAGCCACCTCACTTCCTCATGTCTGTAAGAATGATGAGAGACAGAAAAATTGCTAAGCCTAAAAGTCTGCATCATGAAGTTATGACAAACGGACCATTCATAGGCCACCTGAGATTGAGCTCCAACCCAACAATGAATAGGCAGGATTGTCATTGCCTGTCAAGGTCAACGAAATCTTCCACTCTCTGAAGGAACACAGATTCCCCCTCTGTGGAATGAAGACATAGTTATCCATCAGCTGCAATGACCAATATATACTGTCCCTTTCACAAGACAAACAACTATCCTTTGAAGTGCCGAGTTTCTGTTGCTATTTCCCACTTCCTACTTCACTTGCATTTTATTTTATTTTTCCAACCCTTTTCATTTTATTTTTAATTTTTCACCCTTCCACACAACTATGCATGTCAGGCCAACACAATTTCCCCTCCTACTGCTTTACTAGTCTCCTAATCCATTTTCATTTTATTTTATACTTTTTGCTTGATTTTAGTTTTGTTTGCAAACATATATTCTTACAAGCTTCATCAGTATTCCTCCACTGACAGTCCTTTTCAGATCCACAAGATTTACCAGATCTCATAATTCAATGCAGTTCCCCCCATCCTATTTGACTGGCCAGTGCCCTACCATGGCCTACTACATCAATTGTATCCCTTTTGTTTACAGCTTATACATCTTATGGAAACAGCAGGTTCCTCAGATCTGTACATACATTTTTCAACCAGAGAACAGGGTGTCACATCCCCAAAGACAGTTACATTTATGCTCCCTGTTACCTTCATGATTCAAAGCCCAGAATCCGCACTACTGAAAATAATTATGTATACCTGTTACTTGTTTAGATGAACAGATAACATCCTGGACCATGCAACCTACTTGTAACCATTAAATTAAAAATCATGCAATATTAATCAAAGAATGCATGTTTCTGACCAGGACAGTGTTTACATTAGTGGGTTATTAATCTTTTAATAAGAAGTATAATCAATCATATGATTCATACATAGACTGCATAAAGTGAAATGTTAAAGTAAAAAAGAAATTGTTGATTACAAATACTGATCCATCAATAACCCTAGTTCTTGAAGTTGGCAACAAACTTAACATTCTACATCCGCCCCAACCATTGTGATGTGCACAGTCTTGCTCAGTTTTCAGCCATGATAAGCATTTTAGGCTCTATCTGACAGAGTAAAAGTTCTAAAAACTGAAATCTAACACCTGTCAGTTAACAGAATTTTACCACGTGCATGATCATGCTTAATGCCATTACAGTCACACTCACTACGTCAATTGTCTGTATCTCAGATACACTGCTGATAAAAAATAGTAAAATTTGCCACAGCCATGAAGGAAATGATGAACTATCAATTTTATCTATCATATGTTTCATTTGTGACCCTAAACAACAGCACATGCTTAGTGCAGGGTCATAGTTCAACAAAGAATGGACATTTTGCACCAACAAATGCACCAAGCTGAAAATGTATTTTTGATTAAAAACCTCCCACACAGCAGAAGAGCTCAGTGTGAAACAGGACTCTGTTCCAAACCCCACAGCACGGCCCATCTTGATATGCAAATTCAAATTTGCTGTGTCTTATCCAATGTTAAGAAAGGGTTACTCATGTACAACAGACTTAAAACTTGTAGTGCAATTAAGGTAAAAACCTGTACTTTCTGTTTATTCTTTAACATATATGGCTGTAACTTTGTCATGCTTCTTCTATAAGATAGTTCTGACAGCAACTCATAGTTTACTGGTTTTAATGAAAGCCCTCAGTTTTGCTTTAGTAGTAACAAATCAAGAGCAAGTGAAACACATGACGCTACATGTTGTCTGCGAGCTTCGGATAGTAAATGAAGGAGTGGGGTCTACAATAAACTGTACAGGTTACATGTATTTCAGTTTCTTCATATAAATACAAATCCAACTACTAGGGTTAAACAAACTACACAGTCCTTCTTCAAAATGTGTGTATGTCCTGGCCACACAATTTATTTATAATATGCATTACACCTGAGTGGCCTATGGCCTACTCTCTTCCACCATGCAATGCATCACTTTTCTAAACACTGGATAAGCAACAAACAACAGTTTGATCAAGTCATTCTAAGACAGCAATCCATATTAAACAAATGTTTTCCAAAAAAACATCAAAGTGACATACGTGTATCCTGCAGATGAGAAAGACTTTTTCTCTTTCTCTTTTGCAGTAGGCTTTGTTAGAAGAGATGGTGCAGGTGGTTTTGTCACCATAGATGTCTTGACAGCTGCTGTTTTCACATGGACTGGTGTTGCCAAAGGTTTGACCTGGACTGTGGTTGGTGCTTTTGTTGCTTGTGTCACAGGCGTTTGTGGCTGCTGTTGCTGGTGTAGCTGTGGCCGTACATGAAGCGGTGGGGTGGGTAGCGATGGAGTTGTTACTTTCACAGGTTGTGGTGATGGAGATGGAAGGGTGGGTGCTGCCGTTGAAATTGGAGAATGAGGTCGCAATGGTGTTGCTGTCACCATTCTAGCTGCTGGCGTAGGTGTTCTCACAGGCTGCAAGAACATCAACACCATCACTACTGTGTCTGCACTTATTCACATTTTCATGAATGCAATCCCCTTCAGGAAATTCACTGACAGCAATAAAGAAGGGCTTTAGAACAAAAACCCAACAACTTGGCTAAGTCTTCTACAATCAAGAGGCATTACACAATGCTCAGCTAAGACAGTCAGATATCATATACATC
>Ga0123355_10014727_pt1 | contig 12247 bp, 6 predicted proteins | sample TergutEmb28metaG_3_FD_89872 | JGI IMG/M metagenome (GOLD analysis project Ga0123355, IMG submission 89872) | Embiratermes neotenicus P1 segment gut microbial communities from Petit-Saut dam, French Guiana - Emb289 P1 | ecosystem: Host-associated > Arthropoda: Insects > Digestive system > Gut ...
AGCGATTTGTTCCACATAAAATTCTGAAACAAAACCCGGACCCTGAATATTATAATAAGGAAGTGAAGCGGCTAAAAAGAAGGTTCAGAAAGGCATACAATATGAGAAAACCAGACGCTGACTGGAAAGCTAAACTGAAAAGACTATCCAACAAATTGTTGTCAGCTAAAAGAGATGCGCTAGATAACTTCTTGAGCTTTATATTACAAAATGAGGGTAAATCATTGTCGGAGTTTTACAGGTTTGTAAATAGAAGGAAAGAAACAGGGAAAATGTACCATCGCTTAAAGACGGTAATGGAGGGCTCATCACTGATCCCGTCAAAAAACCAAATCATTTAAACAACTATTATGCCTCTGTCTTCAGCTGCGAGCGGGACATCACGAATGTAAAATTATGATATAAATATATACTGATGCTTTTGTGATGATATATGCATTTACTGTAATTATATATGGCAGTAAATTTAATGATATTTGGCAGTGGTTTTAATGAAATATATGACCGTTAATGTAAAGATATATGTCAGTTATTGTAATGATAAACGCAGTTCATTTTAATGATTAATGTCAATTATTTTAATCATATTTGTCAGTTATTTTAATGATAAATGGCAGTTATTTTAAAAATGATTGCATTTATTTTAATGATAAACGATATTTAATATTAAGATACATGGTATTTTTGTAATGATATGTGGCATTTATTTTTAATATATGTAGCAGTTATTGTAAGAAAAATGTCAGTTATTGTAATTATATAAGGCAGTTATTTTAATGATATATAAACTTTTATGCAAAAATATATGCCATTTATTGTAATGATGTAATGTATTTCTTGTATTTTTATGTTATTTATGGTAATGATGGATGAAATTTATTGTGATTATATATGGTATTTATTGTAATGATATATGGCAGTTATTTTAAAGATATATGGCAGTTATTTTAATTATTTTTGGCAGTCATTTTATTGTCATTTAGCTGTTAATTTAATGATATATTGCAGTTAATGTAATGATATATGTCAGTTTTTAATGATATTTAGCAGTTATTCTACTGTTATATAGCAGTTAATGTAATGTTCATTGGTAGCTATTGTAAAGAAATATGGCAGTTATTTTAATGGTATATGACAGTTTTTGTAATGATATATGCCATTTTTAATGGTATTTGAGATTTATTGTGTTGATATATAGCAGTTATTTTAATGATATATGGCAGTTATAATGATAAATAGCTGTTATTCTATTGATATATAACATTTATTTTAAAGATTTGTAGCAGTTATTTTAATTATATATTGTAGTTATTTTAATTAAATAAGGCAGTTGTTTTAAAGAAATATGAGGTGTATTGAAATGACATACGATATTTATCTTAATGATGTATTCAATTGTTTGTAATGTTATATGGAAGTTGATGTAGTTAAATATGGCAAATAATGCAATGTTACAGGGTAATTATTTCAATGTTTTGTGGCAGTTTTTGTAATGACATTTGGCAGATTTTGCATTGATATATTGTATTTATTTTATTCTTTTATGGCGGTTATTGAAAAAATATATTATTTATTGTAATTATAGACGGCAGTTAGTTTAATGTTATATGACACTTATTGTAATGATGTATTCAGTTATTATAAATTTATGTGACATTTATTCTAATGATATGTGCTATTTATTGTAATGAAATATGGAAGTTACTGAAATGACACAGGGCAGTTATTTTAATAATAAACATTATTTATTGCAATGATGAAAGGGAGTTATTTAATAATATATGGCAGATATTGTAACGATATAAGGCAGTTATTTTAATATTACATGGGAGTTTTTAATGTAATATTTTAGGTAACGTAATGATATATATTATTTCTTGTAGTTATATTTTGCATTCATTTTAGTGACATATGGCATTTATTGTAATAATATATGTAAATTGTTGTAATGAAGTATAGCATTTTTTAAATGTTATATTGCACCTTTTATAATGATATTATATATATATTGGAAGTTTATATGTCAATTATATTAATGATATATTACAATTATTAAAATAATATATGGGAGATGTTCAATAGATATTTGGCAGTAATTGTAATGATACCTATATAACTTAATATAATTAAATATGGCAGTTGGTGTTATGATACATGCATTATAGTAAAATTATATAGTATTAATTGTAAATATATATGGCAATTATTTTATTGACATATGAGATTTATTGTAATGGTATTTGTTATTTGAAATATTGATATATAGCTGTTATTCTAATGATATATGCCACATTTTGTAACCAAATATAGCAAATATTTTAGTGATATATATTATTTATTGTAACGATAAAAGGCAATTATTTCAATGATATATGACAATTATTGTATTTATATATGGAAGTTATTTTAATGATATTTGGCATTCATTATAATGATATTTGGCAGTTCTTGTAATCATATGTTATTTATTGTAATGATTTATGGCACTTATTTTAAGTATTAAATAATTGTTGAAATTAATCGTGGCTCTTTTTGTAATGATATATGACAGTTATCGTAATGATGTATGGTAATTAATTCAAAGGTATATACCAGTTAATTTAGTGATATATGGAATTTAATATAATGTAAATATGACAGTTATTGTAAAGAATTTTATTAATTTTTTGAAATGATATATGGCATTTTTGTAATTATATATTAGTTATTGTAATGATATGTGGCAGTTATTGTAATAATATATGATATTTAATGTAATGATATATGGCAGTTATTTTAAATATATGTTGAAAATATTATAATGATATATGTCATTTAATTTAAAGATAAATATTATATATTGTAATGATAAATGGAAGTTATTAAAATTATAAACCACAGTTATTGCAATGATATTTGCCAATTTTTGTAATAATATATGAGGGTAATTGCAATGAAATTTGGCATTTATTGTAATGATATTTAGCAGTTATTGTAATTATATCTCGCAGTTATAATTTGTAGCTATTTAAATGATATACTGCATTCAGTGAAATGATATATGGCAGTTTTTTAATTTATATATGGCAGTTAATTTAATGATATATGGCATTTATTGTAATTTTATATGCCTTTTATTGTAATGATGTACGTCATTTATTGTAATAAAATATGGTATTTAATGTAATGTTATATAGCAATTTTTTGGGGTATATTGCATTAATTGTATTGATATATGACAGTTACTTTAAGTTTATATTTCAGTTAATGTAAAGATATATTGCAGTTCCTTTAATGATATATTGAACTAATTGTAAAGGTATATGTTGTTTATTGTAATGATATAAGGCAGTTACTTTAATAATTTTTTAATGTTGTTGTAAAGATAAACAGCAATTTTAAATTTATATACTATTAGTTGAAATGATATATGGCAGAAATTTTTAAAGGCATATGGCTCTTATTTTAATGATAAATGGCATTTATTTTAATGATATATTGCAGATAGATTAATGATATATATTTTAGTTGTTGTAATGATATATGGCTGTTATTGTAATTATATTTCACAATTATTGTAAATATAAGACAGTTATTGTAATGATATAAGTTATTTATTTTAATGATTTATGGCCCTTATTTTAAAGTTACTTTGCAGTTATTATAAAGATATACTGATATTTTTGTAATTATTTATGACAGTAACTTTAAGGATATCTGGCAGTTATTTTAATTATATATGACAGTTACTGTAAAGATATTTGTCAGTTATTGTAGTGATATATGTTATTAATTTTGATGTTTAATGTCAATTATTTGTAAGATATTTGGCAGTTATATTAAAGGTATAAGTCAGTTATTGTAAATGTTATTGCAGTTAACTTAATGATAAACGACAAATAATAAAAAGTTATATGGTATTTATTTTAATGAAGTGTGGCAGATATTTTAAATATATATATATGTTATTTTAATTATATATGGAAGTTATTTTAATTATATACAGCAGTTTATGTAAAGTGAGATTGATTTTTTGGAATTATATTTTACATTTCTTGTATTTTTATGATATTTATTGTAACAATAGATGGAATTTATTGTAATTATATGTGGTTTTTATTGTAATGATATATGGCAGTTATTTTAAAGATATATTCAGTTATTATTGTGATATATTGCAGTTATTGCAATGATATATGGCATTTAAAATAATAACATAAAATGTTTGTAATTATATATGGCAATCATTGTAATGATATATGGCAGTTACTGTAATGATATAAGGCAGTTTTTATAATGTTATATGGCAGTTGATTTAATGATATTTTGCAGTTATTTTAACGATATAAGTTAGTTTTTAATGATATTTAGCAGTTATCCTAATGATATATGACAGTTAATATAAAGTTAAAAGCTAGTTAATTTAAAGAAATATGGCCGTTATTGTAATGATGTATGGCAGTTTTTGTAATGATATATGGCATTTATATTAATGATATTTGAGAGTTATTATTTTGATACATAGCAGTATTTCAATGGTTTATTGTAATTATTTAATGATATATTTCAGCAATTGTAATGATACTTGACAGTTATTGAAAAAAATGTGGCAGATATTTAATACAATATGTAAATTATTGTAAGGTTATATGGCAGTTATTTTAATGATATATGGCAGGTTTTTAATGATATATGGCAGTAATTGTAATGATAAATGGCAGTTATTGGAATGTTATATGATATATATTGTAGTGGTATATACCAGTTATTTTAATGGATACTGGCAATAATAGTAATTAATTATGGCAGTTATTGTAATGATATATTGCCTTAATTGCAATGACATGCCAATTGTTTTAATGATATATTGTATTTATTGTAATTGTGTATGTCCGTTATTACAAAGTTTTCTAGCATTAATTTTAATGTTGTATGGCATATATTGTTTGATATATGGAAGTTTCTTTAATGATATAAGGCAGTAATTGTAATTATACATGGAAATTTTTTAATGATATATACTATCTCTTGTAATGTTATATGGCAAATATTGTAATGATGTATGGAAGGTATTGTACTGTTATTTGACATTTATTGTAATTATATATATAATTTATTTTAATGATATTTGGCAATTATTTTAATGATATGTCAGTTATTATAATGATATATGTCACTTATTTTAACGATATATATATCAGTTGTTGTGACGTTATATGTCATTTAATATTAAGAAATATTGCAGTTATTGTAATGATATATGGCAGTTATTGTAAATATATTTGATAGTTATTGTAATTGTATGTTATTTTTTTAAGATATCTGGCAATTTTTGTAATTATTTAATGCAATTTTTGTTATTATATATGGCAATTATTGCAAAATGACATGGCAGTTAATTTAATTATATACGACGTAAATTTTAATGTAATATTGCAGTAATTGTAATGGTATCTGACAGTTACTTTTATGCTATCTGGTAGTTATTTTGATGATATATTGCATTTATTGTAACGATATATAGCAGCTTTTTAATGTTATATTGCAAATTTTTAAATTATACTTTTGCACTATTTGTAATTATATAAGGCAATTACTGTAATAATATATGGTAGCTATAGTAAGGATATACGGCATTTATTGTTACGAAATGTGGCAGTTACTTTAATGAAATATGACAGTTATTTTAGTGGTATATGGCAATTATTAAAATGATTTATTTATCTTATTGTGATTATATCTGGCAGTAATTTTAATGATATATTGCAATCATTGTAATGATATATGGCAGTTATTGTAATATAATATGGCGGTTATTGTAATGATATATGGCATTTATTGTAATGTAGTATGGCATTTATTGCAATGATGTATGGCAATAATTTAATGATACATTGCATTTACTCTAATGATATGTGGCATTTATTTTAATGATATATTGCAGGTATTTTAATAATAGATGTCAAATTTTGTAATGATATCTGGCAGTAATTATAACATTATATGGCATACATTTTAATGTTTTTTGGCATATATTGTAATCGTATGTTGAAGTTATTTTAATGATATATGGGAAGATCTTCCGATTAAGTTATCTATTTGTGTTTTAGGGGAAATTATGTCTGTTCGCCATGGCAATTTTAAGAAACAAATGGTTGCATGTCCTGTTGCAATACGGTGTTTAATGTTAAAGTGCTTGTAAAGTACGCAACATTTGTTAATCGCATTCTATCTTTGTAGAACTGGAATATGCTGGCAGTGAGAATTTAGTTGACGTAACTAGGAAACACTGGGCATCTAACTTTACATTTGTTTTTTGAAAGGTTTATGCTTACAACAGGTAAATGATGTAAGTATTGAGAATAATATTTGAGTCTGCAAAACGCCACTATATAATCCCATGAAAATTAGGTTAAAAGACTCGAAATATTTGTTTCAAGAATTAAATTTGATCTAGGACACGAAGCTATTCTGTTGCCCGTAGAAGAGTATACCTAAAAAATATTAACGGCTGAGATGTCGTGCTGCTTCTTACTGTGGCTGATAAATGAATTATGCTGATTTGATCGATTATCCAAGTTCTTCGTTTCAGCGAATTACATTCAAAACAAAACACTTTTTTTCATTTCTCTATTAACACTTGAAATTGAATTGTGGCCTGGCGATTAATTAAATTATAAATTAGAACAGAGTAATTGGCGTAACTACGGGATTGAAGAAATATATCTCATTCCGGTGTAACCTGCAAGTATATTTATGTATAAATAGTAGACTCTAGTATCTTTGTTAATGTTGTCACGTAGTTTGTCTCCCACAAAGCCTAATATCATAAGTGTCGATATGAATGTTGTTGAATCACGATACGTGCGGATATTCAATTTGTATCATTGTTTGAAGTAAATTTCAGTTTATATATAACACCAGCACATGAATATCCGAATTTTGATTAATCACATTTATGAACAACAATATTTCATTTTAGATTTGATACTGCAATTGTAAAGCATTACTTGGTCACCGAGATATTTTAAATGAAATAATCTGTTTAATTATAGGCTGGAATTTAAGAACATCGTGCTGAGAAAGATATTTGGCGGTAAGATGTAGACGATAACAGGAGAAGGGAGAAAATTGCATTGGGCTTTAGGTGAATGGGATTTGTGATGCATCAAGACGTTTCGGTGAAATGAAAATTAACTACAAGATTTTTGTCTGAATTTCCGAAAGCTGTATGTAGATGTGATTGTTCAATGACACTGGTCCTATCGAACAATCTGCAGGCTCTGTGTGACGAAGTGGCGAACATCCGACCGACAGAGACAAAGCGTGTGGTGCTGATATAGAACGGAAATTCTACAGAGAATACCGACAGGTAAAACAGCACAAATATCGAGTCTTTGTTGCGTGTTTAGGGAAATTTATCAATAACATGTAGTTCGGTCTTGGATTGGGTTTATACCTTTAGTCTTTAAAATTATTTTGCTTTCAGAGCCTTATTTTAAATTTTCAACAAATGGCTCACAAATTCTCTACACCCTTACCGTTTTTGCTTCCCTTCGTTTTCATTCCCTAACCAATTTATGCAATAACTCTAACACCAACCGCTCTCAAAACACAACTCCTCCACTCCAATCTATTCCCTCCCGTTATCCAGTCCCCTAAAATAATCTGATTACAACACAATTCCCCCAATCCCCTACCTACACACTCTTTATCCCATCAACCCAACAAAATCGGCTCTCAACACGCAATACGCAACCTACCTTCCCTAAACGTCCAACCCTTTATATAGTTCCCCTAACACAATCTACTGTCAAAATACAATTCCCACACTGCCATTCCTTCAAAATGTTATACAATCCCTCTACAAAATCGGCTCTTAAAACACAATTACACAACTACCTTCCCTTCCCTTCCAACCTCTACCCAGACACCCTAATACAAACTGCCCTTAAAACACAATTCCCCTAAACCTGCCCTTCCATCCCGTTATTCAATACCCCAAATCAAGATGCTGTCAAAACACAATTCCCAAACTCTCTTCTCTTCCCACACTTTATCCAACTCCCCTAACACAATCCGCGGCCGACACACAATTTCACCACTACCTCCCTTCCCTTCCCACTCTTTATGCATTCCCCTAAAATAATCGGTTCTCAACACATATTTCCACAAATCCCATCCCTTCCCCTCCCACACTTTACCCAACCAACACAACATAACCTGCTGTTAACACACAACACCCCAATCCCTTATTTCCCCACAATTTATTGAACCACCTAACACAATCTGCTGCCAATACCCAAGGCCCTCACTCGCTTCCCTTCCCTTACCAATCTTTATCAAATCGCCCTAACACAATCTGCTGTCAACGCAAAATTCTCCAATCCCTTCCTTTCCACACTTTATTCATTCCACCAAAACAATCGGTTTTCAACACTCAAGTCCCCCAATCCCTTCCCTTCCCTTGCCAATCAATATCCAATACCTTAACACAATTTTCTCTCAATGCACAAATCCCCAATTCCTTCCCTTCCCAAACTTTATCCAATTCCCTTAACATAATCTGCCGTCAACACACAATTCCCCCAATCACTTCTCTTCCCTACCTAAACTTTATCCAATCCCCCTAACAAAATTTGCTGTCAACACCTAATTCCTCCAGTCCCTTACATTCAAATCTCACACTTTATAAAATCCACACAACAAAATCTGCTGTCAGCACATAATTCCACCAATCCTTTCCTTCCCAACCTTTATCCAATAACCTACTTAATCTGCTGTCAACACACAATTCCCCCACGCCATTCCCTTCCCTTCAATCCCTTTATCCAATGCCCCTAACATAATAAGCTGTCAAAAAACCATTCCCCTAATCAATTCAATTCCCACACTATATCCAATCTCCCTAACACAAACTGAAGTCAACAAACAATTTCCCGTCTCCCTTCCCTTCCCCCTTCATCCACTACGTTAACACAACCTGCTGTCAACACAAAATCCACCACTCCCTTCCCTCCTTTTATCCAAACGCCCTAACACAATCTGCTATCAAAATACAATTCCCCACTTCCCTCCCACCTATTATCTTATCCCCTTCAAAAATGTGTTGTCAACACACAATTCCAAAACTCCTTCCCTTCCCAAACTTTATCCAATTCCCTAACACAATCTGATGTCTACACACAATTCCCCAAATCCCTTCCCTTCCATCCTATTATCCATTTCACCTAACACAATCTGTTGTCAACAAACAATTCCCACACTCCTTTCTCTTCCGCCCTTTATAGAATCACTTTAACTAAATCTACAGTCAACACACAATTCCCCCGCTCCCTTCCCTTCCCTCTCTTTATCCAACCCCTAAAACACCTCTTATATTCAACACAAAATTCGACCAATTCCTTCCCCTCCCTCACATTATCCAATTCCCATAACACAATCTACTGCCAACAAACAATTCCCCAAACCGTTCCTTTGTTACATTTTATCCAATCCCTAAAAACAATTCAATGTCAACACACAATTCCCCTACAATTTCCTTTCCCTCTATTTGTCCAATCCCTCTAGCACAACCTGCTGTCAAAACGAAATTCCACCAATCCCTTACCTTCCCTCACTTTATCCAAATCCCCCAACACTATTTGGTGTCAACAAACAATTCGAGCATTCCCTTCCTTCCCAACTATATCCAATCCCCCTCAAATAATCTGATGTCAATACAAATTTCCCCAACTCCGATCTTTCCCTCTTTTTACCCATTACAACTAACCAAATCTGCTGTCAACAAACAAATCCACCAATCCCTTCCAAACACATACTTCTTCCAATCACGCTAACACCCTCTGATGTCAGCACTCAATTCACCAGCAGCTTTCCCTTCACTCTTATTTGACATTCCCCCTAACATAATCTGCTGCCGACAAACAATTCCCCCTCTCCCTTCACTTCCTACACTCTATCGAATCCCCTAACACAATCGTCTGTCAAAACAAAATTCCCCCTCTTCCTTCCAGTCCCTTCCCAAATTTTATCCAATCCCTCTAACACAACCTGCTGTCAACACAAAATTCCACCATTCCCTTCCCTTCCGTCAGTTCATCCAATTCCCATAAAACAATCAGTTGTCAACAAACAATTCCCCCAATCCCTTCCCATATTTTATCCAATCTCCATAACACAATCTGATGTCAACACACAATTCCACCACCGTTTTCACTTCCCTTCCCTCTCTTCATCCAATCCCTATAACGCAACATGCTCTCAACACAATTCCCCCACTACCTTCACTTCCCACCCTTTATCCACTCACCCTAACACAATCTGATGCCAACACACAATGACACCACCCACTTCCCTTCACTTCCATGCCTTTATCCAATCCCTCTAAAAACAACCTGCTTTCAACACAAAATTCCCCCAAATAATTCCCTTCCCACGCTTTATCCAACCTCCATAATAAATTTGATATCAACACACAATTCCCCCACTCACTTCCCTTTCATTCCCTCCCTTTATCCAATCCCTCTAACACAACCTGTTTTCAACACAAACTAAATCACTCCCTTTCTTTCCCATATTTATTCAATTCCCCTAACACAATCTGCGGTCAACAAATAATTCCCCAATCCCTTCTCTTCCCAAACTATATCCCATCCCCTTAAAACAATCTGTTGTCAAAACAAAATTCCCCACAACTTTCCCTTCCCTTTCCTCCCTTAATACAATCCATCTAAGACAAACTGTTTTCAACACAAATTGCCTCACTCTCTTTCTTTCCCACCTTTATCAATTCCACTAACACAATATGCGGTCAACAAATAATTCCCCAATCCCTTTCCTTTCCAGACTATATCCCATCAACTTAACACAATCTGATGTCAATACACAATTCCCCACACCAATTCTTTCCTTTCCCTCCCTTTATCCTATCCTTATAACACAACCAGCTCTCAAAACTGAATTCCCCCACACCCTCCCCTTCACTTCCATCCCTTTCTTCAATCCCCCTAACACAAATTGCTGTAAACCAAATTTGCCTCACTCCTTTTCTTTCCCATTTATATTCAATTCCCCAATCTGTTTTCAACAACCAATTCCCCAACTCCCTTACCTTCCCAACCATTACCCATTCACCATAACACAATTCGCTGTCAAAAACGATTCCCTCAAACCTTTCCATTCCAGTCCTTTATCAAATCCCTCTAACACGAACTGCTGTCAACACACAATTTCCCCATTCCTTTCAATACCCTTTCCCAATTTATCCAATCTTCCTAACACAATCTGCTGTCAACACAATTCCCCCACTTGCTTCCTTTCCATTCCCACACTTTATCCAATCCCCCTAACACAATCTCCTGTCAACACACAATTCTCAACTCCGTTCCGTTCTCTCAGTTTATTCATTCTCCTAACAGAACTTGTAGTCAACACACAATTCCCCACATCATTCCCTTCCCTCATTTTACCCAATTCCCAAACTCCCTTCCATTCCGACCCATTAATCAATCCCCCTAACACAATCTGCTGTCAACACACAATTCCCCCAAACCTTCGTTCTATTGCCGCCCTTTATCCAATCCCCTAACACAATCAGCTGTCAACACACAACTCCCCACTCAATTCCTTTCCCGAACTTTATCAAATCCTCCTAAAAAAACAACTCTCAACACACAATCCATATAACGTAACGATTTGTTTCTCTTTCTCATGTTGAAAATAATCTCCTAAGTTCCTATTTCCTAAATCAATCGCCATTAAAACCACTGAATTATTAACTGTACCCTCAAATTCAAATATTGCACAATTTTTAAATTCATCGCTTCCAGGTTTTGCTTCATTCAATTTCACTTTATATTTCATATATTAAATATCTAGTACCAATGAATTACGATCAGGCAGAGTTTGACGCTCTCTGTAATGTACAGTTTTGGGTGTTTCAATTATTGCATTTTATTTTTGCGTTCCACATATTTAGTCACAAATATATATCAATAAATAATATTTAAAAATTTTTAGTGTGCTAAATTCGTCTTCCATATCATTTTTACTATCAGTTCCTGTACCCAGAGAGTCACAGAACAACATCAAGTTATCAGCACCTGTACAACAACAGTCACAACAAACTGTCAATCTATCAGTTCCTGCACAATGACAGTCACATCACATCGTCACTCTATCAGTTCCTGTACACCGACAGTCACAGAACACCGTCACTCTATCAGTTCCTGTACACCGACAGTCACAGCACACCGTCACTCCATCA
>Ga0123355_10014728_pt1 | contig 12246 bp, 6 predicted proteins | sample TergutEmb28metaG_3_FD_89872 | JGI IMG/M metagenome (GOLD analysis project Ga0123355, IMG submission 89872) | Embiratermes neotenicus P1 segment gut microbial communities from Petit-Saut dam, French Guiana - Emb289 P1 | ecosystem: Host-associated > Arthropoda: Insects > Digestive system > Gut ...
AACACAGCAGAACACAATGCAACTCTCCACCGCCAAAGTTGCTGCTTCCCGTCCGATCGATCCCACCCTCAACACAGCAGAACACAATGCAACTCTCCACCGCCACATTTGCTGCTTCCCGTCCGCTCGATCCCACCCTAAAAACAGCAGAACAAAATGCAACTCTCCAGCGCCACATTTTCTGCTTCTCGTCCGGTCGATCTCACTCTCAACACAGCAGAACACAATGCAAATCTCCACCGCCACAGTTGCTCTTTCCCGTCCGGTCCATCCCACCCTCAACACAGAAGAACACAATGCAACTCTCCACCGCCACTGTTGCTGTTTCCCGTCCGGCCGATCCCGCCCTCAACACAGCAGAACACAATTAAAATCTCCACCTCCACAGTTGCTTTTTCCCGTCCCGTCCATCCCAACCTCAACACAGCAGAACATAATGCAACTCTGCATCACCACTGTTGTTGCTTCCCGTCCGGTTCATCCCACCTTCAACACGGCAGAACACAATGCAACTCTCCACCGCCACAGTTGCTGCTTCCCGTCCGGTCGATCCCACCCTCAACACAACAGAACACAACGCAACCCTCCACCGCCACTGTTGCTGCTTCCCGTCCGGCCTATCCCACCCTCAACACAGCAGAACACAATGCAACTCTCCACCACCACAGTTGCTGTTTCCCGTCCGGTCCATCCCACTCTCAACACAGCAGAACACAATGCAACTCTCCACCGCCAAAGTTGCTGCTTCCCGTCCGATCGATCCCACCCTCAACACAGCAGAACACAATGCAACTCTCCATCGCCACTGTTGTTGCTTCCCGTCCGGTCCATCCCACCTTCAACACGGCAGAACACAATGCAACTCTCCACCGCCTCAGTTGCTGCTTCCCGTCCAGTCGATCCCACCCTCAACACAACAGAACACAACGCAACCCTCCACCGCCACTGTTGCTGCTTCCCGTCCGGCCGATCTCAATCTCAACACAGCAGAACACAATGCAAATCTTCACCGCCACAGTTGCTGCTTCCCGTCCGTTCGATCCCACCCTCAACACAGCAGAACACAATGCAACTCTCCACCGCCACTGTTGCTGCTTCCCGTCCGGCCGATCCCACCCTCAACACAGCAGAACACAATTAAAATCTCCACCTCCACAGTTGCTGTTTCCCGTCCGGTCCATCCCACCCTCAACACAGCAGAACACAATGCAATTCTCCATCGCCACTGTTGTTGCTTCCCGTCCGGTCCATCCCACCTTCAACACGGCAGAACACAATGCAACTCTCCATCGCCACTGTTGCTGCTTCCCGTCAGGTCGATCCCACCCTCAACACAGCAGAACACAATGAAACTCTCCACCGCCACAATTGCTGCTTCCCGTCCGGCCGATCCCACCCTCAACACAGCAGAACACAATGAAACTGTCCACCGCCACAGTTGCTGCTTCCCGTCCGGCCGATCCCACCCTCAACACAGCAGAACACAATGAAACTCTCCACCGCCACAGTTGCTGTTTCCCGCCCGGTCCATCCCACCTTCAACACAGCAGAACACAATGCAACTCTCCACGACACTGATCCGTCGAGAAGGAAGAAGAAGCCGGTGCGACTTACCGGGACGTGGATGTGCGGAATGGGGCCAGGAGGGCTGAGAGTTTTGCATATGGTTTGTCTTTCTTGACAGTGTTGTAGTTCCCAAGCCGAACGGTAAGTTTGGGCAAACCTACTATGTCCCTTGTGAGGCGTATCCTGGAGTTCCCACGGGAACTGGGAATGAACGGTAGCGATAGCCAAAGTCGGAGGCTTCGTCTTTACCTAGTATCAAGTATTGCATAAGGGTTTTGTGTGAAACGAACTGCCTAACAAACTTAATAAAAGATTGAATTTTCTACTATATATACATATATATACATGTAGGTTACAGAAATACGAAATTTGTTTCTTCAATCTCGTAGTTACGTTAATTATTCTGTTACAGTTTTGTAAGTCAATTAATCGTCAGGCCACTATTCATTCCCAAACGTTAATTGTGAAATTTAGAAAAGTATTTATTTCCCAAAAGTGACACGCCAAAATAAGCAATTTTGTAATCAGTCCGATCAGTTACCCTCCTGTTACCAGCCACAGTATGAAGCAGCCCGACATCTCTGTCGTTATAGTTTTATAAAGCATAACTTTCCTTCAGGCAAAAATGTAACGTCGAATTACTTCAGTAGAAGTTCTCTCCGGTCTTGCACATATTGTGAGTCTTCCAATAACCTAATTTCTTCGGGATTTTCTTGTGGCGTTGTGCTGACTCAAATATTTTGCTCAAAAATTACATCATTTAACTGGGGCAAGCATAAACGTTTCAACAAACAACTGTGAAGTAAGCTGCCCAGTGTTTCTCAGTTACGGCAACTAAAGTTTCACTACCAGAACATTCTAGTTTTTACAAAGAAATCAGTTGATTACCAAATGTTGAGTACATTACCTTATCAGCTATAATTTGGTATTTATTTGTTTTGTTGACGGCACTTGCGGCCAACAGCCATCTTGTGTACTACGCTGTCCTTTTCGTTTCCTCACATTTCTTCTTCCGTTCCGCTCTTCCTGAAAGGCCGAACTCGCTGTTGGCAGCCCTGCTCCCACACCTTTCAATAACAGCCAAGAAAATTGCAGGAATTTTCTCCTGGACGGTGAACAGCGCTTTCATCCACGAGGAGGGTAAACCATAACCAGTCTACACGGTGTCACAACCCAGAATACAATAACTTTGCAACACCATGTCTGCTGCACAGAGGATTAACTTAGCGGTTTTGCATGAAATAATATGTAATTTGTATCAGGTATATGATACAGTTCCAACCCACACTGTGTGTACCGTGAGAAATAAGTTACTTGTCATCTGGCTCAACACAACGCAGCATATACATTGGTGTCATATTTAGGGCGATATTTATAAGGTCTAAGTTTAAAATTTGAAATTGGCATGAAGGGATCTTACAAGGAAATTGAAAGGTGTCAGGAAAAGCAGAGTTGCGAATGCATTCATTCTTTCTGTTCGGAGAAAACTTGTCTGAAATCATGGAAGACGAACTTGTCTGTTTGAAATAAATTTCATTACGTGACACGTAACACTGAAGTTACGTTAAAGTGTCTGGGTAAAATCATCGTGGCAATATATTGCGACGTACTCGTGTAATCTGTTTAATTTTAAGAAACATTTTCGACACTTCGCGATAAATGGAAATAAAATATATATCTTTAAGAGTGACGTTATCTCGTACGATATAAAGCAATGGTTCATTTTGAAGTGCATCTGATACAAACGAATGGCGAAATGGGAAACTGATTAATTCGTTACTGTTTACTAACTATATATTGAAGGTACCGATAATGTCGTGTAGGTTATTCCATGATCGACTTTTGTTCACAAGAGGAAAGGGATGGAGCATGTAGTAAATATGAAGGAGAGATGTGTACAGGTTTAGGTGGAGAAACCTGAGGGAAAGAGAGTACTTATAAGCCCTAGGCGCAGATGGGAGGATAATATTGAAATGGTTCTTCAAAGAGTTTGGATTTTGGGACGTGGACTGAAATTGTCTGCTTTGGAACAAGGACAAGTGTTGTGTGGTTTTGATTGTTACAAGGGAAATTTGGGTTCTATAAAACGCTGGGAAATTCTTGACTAGCTGACAATCTGTTAGCTTCTGAAGAAGGAATATGGTTAATGGGGATATTTATTTAAAGGAAAGAGATATAGCAGTCGTTACACCTGTCGGAGAATCGGAGACATTGTGCGTTCTGCAGGTGGCTCGAGTGTGTTGCAAGAAAAATGTTACTGAGAATATTTTTATTAAACATTACAGTAAATAATTGTGATGGACACCCCTAGATAAATCGACCAAAATAATGTCAGTAATATTTCCTTCACGCAGCAGATAATTACGTTAAGACAGATCTACATAAAAAATGATTGGAGACGAAGAGTTGATTTTTTTTTAATTACATGTTAAATGAAACGAAAATTTCAGTACTTAGGTACCAAAGTGGGGCACATATTTTAATTGAAGCTTTGTTAATTTTCAATATATTGCCAGACTAACAACACACAATAAATTTTTGTAATCCACACTGATGTCTCGCTGTTTGTACAGCTGCCAATTTTAACGTCCAAATATTTGGAAATTTTATATTTTTCAATTGACCCATTCAGGTGTTTTTTATTTTTGAAAAATTAAAACTGTTGCAGACCAGCAAGAAGGGAACTTGGGCTTTGTGGGACAAAAGCTTTCTGTACAATCAACAACGCCGCGAGGCCAATACATTCAAATGCAAATGCAAGAAAGGCTACAAGATGTTTAAAAAAAATTACCACTTCTGAAAAGTCATTGGAGTTGTTTGCTCCATCTGTCGTGTAAAACGTTTCGAGATGCAGAATCGCCAATAAAACAGCTGGCTGTAAAAGGGAGATAAACTGCAAATATACGTTGGAAAATCGTAGCTTCTATTGGAAATAATTTTTCCAAATAAACGTCCAACACAAGACGCTGAAGTAAAAATTAATTCATTTCTACATTAGAAAAAATTACATTTCCTTCATTTTTACTTAAATTTAGAGCCACGCCCTTCCAAAGAACACAATGCCTATTGTCATTGTTACCTTACGCAGTCTCCCACAACGTTTGGAACCGTTTGTCATCACAGCATTTCACACCACCCCATATGGTGACCAAATAAGTAAGGAAACAGAAATTGCTCCGAGACATTCAACACCCTCCTCTGACTACCTCCGATTGCCAAAGGAAACCGGCCGATTTCCACATCCCAGTATGAACAATGACGCAATTTTGCTATAATTACGTAATGGTACAATTTGCCTACGAACTGTGGCATACGTAAAACTGTATTTCATGTTATTTCAGCCTAGGAGAGGCGAAGAATTGAGTGCGGTCAACGTTGATGTTTGTAGATACGCGTCCGTCCGATTTACAAACAGTAACAAATGTGATACAGAATACGGGGATAAAAAATATAATGAAAGTATTAAATGTCTTTAAATGAAATATTCAACAAATACTTACTTAGGAAGGCATCCACCTTGAGGTTACAGAAACAATGTCGATGTACAACAGATCTTCATTACATCACTGAACAACAAGGGAAAAATATATAGTGTGAATTTTAAACTACGTTGATGTAGACCCAATTCTATGCGTTAGAAGACCATTTTGTATATATATGTCCAGCATCGCAAGTAAAGAGGTATTTAATGATTGAAACGTACACGCGAAAGTCCCATTTTTAAAAACAAGAGTTAAATATGTTAGGAAAATAATCCGTTTCCATGACACTTGTATTTGTACTGAACACAAATACGTAAACCTGGAACTTTAGGTGATGATATGGCAATTGACGGCAGCGGTTGTTTTCTGTTTCCGCTGAATATGACGCAGCCACTCCCCTTCTGTGCCACGTGTTGTTTCTCCTATCCGCTGGCTGTTGACGGCAAAAATCAAGAGCGCGAAATAACGGGCGATGTGTGCAACAGGTAATGCGTGGCTGTTCGCACAGTCGCCATGCTGTATCTCTTTTCGATGTAGATCTATTATTGTCAAGTCAATAATAACTGAGGTTGTGGCCAAAGGAAGGCGTTTTCCATGAAGTTACTTAGAGATTGGCAATTTGGAAGCATGACAGCCATATTTCAATAGGCGACAAATCCGATTCGTCATACGGAAATTACCCAGATTCTCCGTACATCAGTGAAAGCTTATAAAAGTTTCAAAACCGATTGAAATGTAGGGGTATCCAAAAGCACTTCCGGACGTGAATCCTACTAGAAAATAGTTTGGGTTGTACAGTGAATGTCATTTTATGCTTTTCTCAGGTTGGAAAAAGAGTTATTGGCTTGTGATGGTTAAAATTTGGGACTGGCTAATAGATTTTCAGAATTGTGCTTATATGTCACATGATGGCACACTAATCCTAAGAACCATGTCTGAAATAAAGAAAGTAAATTCGACGCTGTGAATGCCATGAAGTCATAGCTGTACATGAAAGTTAATTGTGAACTTCACACTCTGGCCACTCTTTCCTCGCGTATGTAGGTTAAACCTTGTCACCAATTGAATAGGCGGCTGGGTGGGCATCACACCCAGTCTGGAGATTTTGGAGAAAGGAAAAATCACGTCTACCCTGACGAGAACCGAATCATAATTCATCCGTTGCCCGGCCTAAGACGTGGTTTGGTCAGAATTTATTCTTTTATTCTTTATTGGGCAGGTGGGATCCGCTGGCATTAAAAAAATGTGGCCACTACTCTGAATTTGGTAGTGTGTCTTTTGGTCCTACATTTGGCTGTGAATTGGGTTACCTATTACTTTCGCCAAAGTCACCAGTTACATGGATTGGATCTCGAAGCACACCTGTATTATGACTGCTTGATTTATATCAGTTCAAAATAATGTGCTGTTGGGTATTGCATGAAATATAATTAGGTACAGTAATTTCCCAAGTGTACACTGAATGAAAGCTTTCACACTCATATTATACTCATTCTTCTTACACTGCTTGTGACCTTTGCGTTTCTATGAGGTGTAGTTTGGTAAATATTTCTAGTACTTTTGAAGAACAAGGTTTCTTGCTGTCACGCAAGAAGAAGAAAATTTCCAAAGGATAAACCTCAATTTGAGGGCTGTACAGTAGAGCCCTCTTTCAGGTCTCCTGTAATGAAAGCAACAAATCATTCCGAAACACTGATATCTACCAGATTCCACGGTATCACCTCTCAGAAGAAAATAATCATTGTGGTTGTGTCTTGACAACCTCTTCTCACCAATATGCAAGTTTCCTTACTACGTACTGTATATAAAGCTTAATAAATTTGCTTCTGATTTGAGTCAATATTTAAACCCATCTTCAGACTCTGCCAAATGCAGCAACGAATGACGACTTGCTGTGTCACTGCATCACAGCTGTGCATTTCTCTTACGGTGAGTGCAATAATGTTCAAAGTTAAGATTACTTTGGTTTCTGGACTTTGCAGAAACTAAGGTAAAACCAGTCCAATATTCCTTCAGGATAGTCACCTTTTTGCAGAGGTCAAAATTTTCTTGGTTTCGTCACAAAATAATATGGAGTTATTTGTCTTCAAAAGCCAATTAACTTCTCCATTGTCTACTTGAACTTAAGTAACAATTCTAAATATACTTCGTAACACAAGAAGCTGAAGAACGCGTTAGCAATTTTTTCTTAATATTTCTTTATAAAAATGTCAGTTTATCCTCGCAAATCAATTCGTACAGATATGGACTGCATGTGGTAAGAAGTAATATAATTTTTCCTTGTGCATACCAGACATGACGTTCTAAATATTTATGTTGGGCTGTGTATTATACCACCAATCATTCTTAAATTTAACACTAGTTGAAAATGGGAGATCAAATTCACACTCCGTTTGCAAATACCCCACCTCCGGTCGAGAGACATTTACGCTCTGAATATTGGGTTCGAGTGAAAACCAGAATTCAAAAGAACGGTTTAAAGCGATGAAAAATATCTTGCTCCGTTTAACAGTCAAGTCCGGTTTTCTCGTCCAGCCTTTACATAGTCGGTAAATCGACGGAAATATTTCGTCTTAATTATCAGCATGCTTCTTTACAAATGTGTGTATAATAGCAGATTGTCAGCCACTTTATTTTCTTCTTTCTTTTTCTCGTGATTTTGCAACACGTTTTGAGCTAAATCCTACTCCTTTGTACTTATCTTCTGCTTGTTTTTCACGTTTATTTTTGTGTTTCGCAAATTCGTTGTTTCAGAAGGCCATGAAATCAGACCTAATCAACTATACACCTAATGGAGGGTAAAGTATTTCGAACAAAATGTGTAGAGAAAAATAAAACACACATTTGCACAAAACACCTTTCCGTTAAGCCTTATCGTTTTCGAGAAAACAGCGAATTAAAAATTGTCAAAATCATTACGCCACTCACACATTGCACTGTAGACTCTCAATATTATCTTTCTGCTCTTATCTTCAGAACAGGCATTAATTTTTTTACTTCATCATACACTACGTCAATTGGAAATTTCGGAAATTTAAGGCCAGAGTGCCTGGGATTCCCAACAAGCAAACATCAGTTTCAGTTATCGGCAAATTTGCAAGAGAATGACACATAATTAAAGTATAAAAGCTTTTGTAAAACTGTTTGAATGTTACGAAGTATAAATACTATTGCAACTTTAGAAATGTTAAAGTCTAGACTTGATGAATCAATGTCATGTTTATCTGAAGTTAAGCGTTTCGTAAGTAGAAATTTTAGATGACGGTGACATGTGATTTGGGTATAAATTGGACGCACACGAAGTTGTCGACATTTCTTCATTTTCTGACGGCAACGACAATGAAGCAATTCCTTGCTCTGCCTTTCCTTGCAGCACTCAGCCTGACGGTAAGTTCTTTTCGGCTCATTCGTTTGTCCTTCAAGTATCATGAAGGACTGCAGAAATAATTTTCAATCCATTTCTCAAAATCGCCATTTCTGCACATACTCGTATTATTCTATGCCTCAGTTACCACTGATCATAAATCCCATAAAGCCATATATGACACAGAACTCTCAGTGCATATACACTTCTATACAAATATCTCTTTCTGTTTCAGTGTTATTGTGATGGAATTACACTTTATTTTTTCAAATTTCTATATCACGTAGAAAGTTTCTTCTGTATTTTTGAGATTTTCATTAGTATCTCCCTGCAAATTATAGCTCCCTTAATGATCTAAAACATGACAGATCTGTCATATTGCAATTGGTGGTGTAACAAAAAATTGCCTGAAATTTCTTTACAGCTGTATTTTAGGGAGTTTTACTATTAATGCATCATATGTTTACAACTTTTTTATTGATGCACTTTAAATAACAATTAATATGTATGTTTGTGTGTGCGTGGATAAACATATGACCTGGTGCATGTAATGAAACATAATTTGTAATGTAAATATATCTTGTGTTGAGCTGCTACACAATATTTCAAATCATGAAATAACTGAATAACTTGCATTCATTTCGCGCCACACAAATAATTGACAATCTCCATTATAAGAACCCACTTTTTAAACCGTTTAGGTGCATAATCTATATTTTTAGTTAAGATTTACTCAAAACACGAACAACAAAAAACTGAAAAATGCTTGATTGGATTATGTTAAAGTGAATGATGTAAGGTTTTTTCATGTTTAAAGTTAAAGTACGTTCAATGTACTGAAAAATAAGTTGTGGTCCTCTTTGGATAATTAAATTGCGTCCAGAAAGTTAGCATTTTTCTATATACACTGAATATTAGAGTAGGCTTACATGAAGCTGCGCATCTAATGAACAAAGTTAATGTTTGTTGAGCAGGCTGGTGTTGACCTGAAAACCCTGAAGCCTCGTCACATCGTGATGCCTGTAAACCCGAGGTACACAGCACAGGAATGGCAAGAAATCTTTGCAACACAGGTACCCAGTCCTCGAAGTAATCCTACCTTCAATTTGGGCACGGAACCACAACCAGGTAAATACTTGGGTCACACATTTTAGGGCGTAGATCGTAAAGACAGTAACTTTTTTCATGTGAGTATGCAGTGGTAGTAGTTAACAGATATATTAACGTCCACTCATACATTATGTTTCTGTTGCTGCATTGAAATGTGTTTATGTGCGTTGCAGAGTTCGCAGGAAAAGTCCATGTGCCCCTGAATGAACAAGCAAATCGTATCACCAACGGTAACACAGCAGCCAGCGGTCAGTTCCCATGGCAGGTTGCTCTTGTAATTAACGGTGCATCTTTCTGTGGTGGTTCTCTCATCAGTAATCGATGGGTTCTTACTGCTGCACATTGCGCGTAAGTGTGCACAGAGATATGTATTAATGGTAATTAACAGATATGTAGACTAACACAAAAGTAAATACCAAATGTACATTGAACAATCTTATAATGGCAACAAAAAAAGGAAGGCCATTTAATTAACATTGAATCATGCTTAATTCACTTGATTCATTAAGGTAAATATAACTTTTCATTCATCAGTGAAATGTTCTATAAAATTTCATAAAAATTCCAAATCACATAAGGAAAGATGGGAACTTTTGTATATTCATATAATGATATATAATATTATCAAAAATTTCTTCATTTCTCTCCAAAACAAATGTAAAATTTTATTAACGTTCCCACTGTGTTTTGGGTTGATTGGTTAAAATAATGCAAATTTTATCCTGTTTGGAAATGCTTCATTTTAAATTTCCAAAAACTTAGTTGTAACAGGAAACCAGAGATGCTAACAGGTTGTGCTCATTTGGCAGCAGAATGGAAATTACATGGCTATGAGAATTGATTCTGTAAAACTTGACAATGTCACAGAAATGAACACATTCTTACTTACCAAAAGTATAGTCGTATTTATATGTAATATTTTCATTTTTCCTGAAATAGTACGTCCAGTTATAACCATAATGAAGCATAAAATATAATTGACAAAAATTGTTGCAGATTATATTATTCAGGAATTAAAATTTCGGAGGTACACAGAAGACGTGTATACAAACAATATTCTTGTTACATTCCTCATTTCCGATATTCACTGTTTTTCATCGATATTTATAATTTCTTGGTTTAAAATTCAATGAAAATTGAATTCCGTGAGATTATTTTTATAAACATACGCGTGTCTTTCGTGTACAGTTTTCTACACACACACACACACACACACACACACACATATATATACGTACAAAATCACGAAAAACAGTCATTTAGTTTGCGCCGAAAAATTTCCAAATATTGCTCAGACGACTGACACCGTTGACATTTTTGATTCGTGTTCAGGCATTTCGGGACCCACTTCGCGGAGAGCTTCCTAATGTCCAAATATTCATGAATGATGGACCCAACCCGCTCACGTGAGATGTCCAGTTGCTCAGCTATTGATTTAGTCGAAATACGGCCTCGTATTTTAATATCTATGTTTGTAGGCTGATGCCTTTGTATTAGACATGTTCCTGATTGTATTGTTGCCCAGGATGTTACACTGGCTTCTCCTTTTCTTGCACCATGTTCATTTCTTACTGATTCATTTGAAGCATAATTTGGGCAGTGTGGTACTGGCCAAGGTTCTTCTCCTAACTGTCTATATTTTCTCCAACATTCCACCATTGCTCAACACTCATTTATTATCAACTTATAAGACATGAAATACCTGTAACTTTGTCATAATTTATCAAAACCTCTGTCTTTAAGTTAGCTGTAAAGTAACATTTTACTGGTCACTGAGTAAAGAAGTAAGGTTATCTTACTGTTGTTGCAGTGGAAGCAGTTACCAAGTCACACTGGGTACTAATCGAATTGATGTACCAGACAGTGGGTCACTGACGATCATATCAAGTATCAGCAACGTCCACCCTCAGTACGACACATTCAACGTCAACAATGACATAGCAGTTGTCTGGCTGCCCTCTGCAGTTATATTCACTAGTGAGTATTGTCATAATGTGATTAATTTGTACATAATATTTCTTATTCTTAAATAAATAAATTGCTTTTTATTTACAGCGCAGAAAATTATTGTGTAATTTATCTATCTTTTTACGATTTACCAGACTTTTGATACTCCATGCAGTGTTGCAATAACACTAATATCCACAACTGTCACAGTTAAAGCTATAACCAGTGATGTACACAATACATGAGGGAAAGTTTAACTGTGTCTTTGCCGTGACCTTCAGAGTGACATTTTCTGCCATCAATTAACTAAATTTAAGTGTAAATAATATTCATTTTTTATTTGGAACTTGAGCCGTGTTCTAAATGTATTATGCGTTCTTCTGGCTAATTCTCCGGCGTCTGAATGTGTTCCGAAACGTTGGCGTGTAAACTTCAGACACCAGGGAATTACCCAGATGACTGCATAAAATGTTCATTTTGTCAAAATTTAATTTTAAATTCAATTAATTTTAAAATGCGTCACAAGATTGGCAAAAGGAAGTATAGATCTGTTTTAATTAGATTAATTTTAAATTGATTAATTTCTAACGATCTAGACTCAATCGTTTATTTTGGTATTAAACTCTACATAGGCGTCCGAGAAACTTCACTCTATTTGCGACCTCTGTACTGAGAAAGGGTGGAAGTTACACACACTCTCATTCTACTTACGTTTATTATTTCTAGCGCAACGCCAATCGAAAATTTGATGCAAATTACTGACTTTTAACATTTCTA
>Ga0123355_10014729_pt1 | contig 12246 bp, 23 predicted proteins | sample TergutEmb28metaG_3_FD_89872 | JGI IMG/M metagenome (GOLD analysis project Ga0123355, IMG submission 89872) | Embiratermes neotenicus P1 segment gut microbial communities from Petit-Saut dam, French Guiana - Emb289 P1 | ecosystem: Host-associated > Arthropoda: Insects > Digestive system > Gut ...
GAGAAGGTACAGATGTAGTTGGTTTGGAGAATGGGGTTGGAACCGAGTGTGGAGTAATGAGAAGGTACAGGTGTAGTTGGTATGGGGGAAAGGGGTTTGGTACAGAGTGTGGAGTAATGAGAATGTACTGGTGTAGTTGGTATGGGGGAAAGGGGTTTGGTACAGAGTGTGGAGTAATGAGAAAGTACTGGTGTAGTTGGTATGGGGAATGGGGTTGGTACCGAATGTGGAGTAATGAGAAGGTACAGGTGTAGTTGGTATGGGGAATGAGTTTAGTACAGAGTGTGGAGTCATGAGAAGGTACAGGTGTAGTTGGTATTTGGTATGGGGGAAAGGGGTTTGGTACAGAGTGTGGAGTAATGAGAAGGTACTGGTGTAGTTGGTATGGGGAATGGGGTTGGTACAGAGTGTGGAGTAATGAGAAGGTATAGGTGTGGTTGGTATGGGGAATGGGGTTGGTACGGAGTGTGGAGTAAGGAGAAAGTACAGGTGTAGTTGGTATGGGGAATGGGATTGGTACAGAGTGTAATGTAATGAGAAGGTACAGGTGTAGTTGGTATGGGGAATGGGGTTGGTACAGAGTGTGGAGTAATGAGAAGGTACAGGTGTAGTTGGTATGGGGAATGGCATTGGTAGAGGGTTTGGAGTAATGAGAAAATACAGGTGTAGTTTGTATGGGGAAAGGGGTTTGGTACAGAGTGTGGAGTAATGAGAAGTTACAGGTGTAGTTGGTTTGGGGAATGGAATTCGTACAAAGTGTAGAGTAATGAGAAGGTACTGATGTAGTTGGTATGGGGAATGGCTTTGGTTCAGGGTTTGGAGTAATGAGAAGTTACAGGTGTAGTTGGTATGGGGAATGGGATTGGTATAGAGTGTGGAGTAATGAGAAGATACATGTGTATTTGATATGTCGAATGGATTTGTTACAGATTGACGAGTAATGAGAAGGTACAGGTGTGGTTGTTATTGGGAATGGGTTTGGTACAGAATGTGGGGTAATGGGAAAGTACAGGTGCAGTTGTTATGGGGAATGGGATTGGTACAGAGTGTGGAGTAATGAGAAGGTACAGTTGTAGTAGGTATGGGGAATGGATTTGTTACAGGGTGAGGAGTGATAAGAAGGTAAATGTATGGTTTTTATTAGAATGGTTTTGGTGCAGAGAGTATAGTAATGAGAAGCTACAGGTGTAGTTTGTATGGGGAATGGCATTGGTACAGTGTATGGAGTAATGAGAAGGTACATGTGTTGTTGGTATGGGGAATTGAATTGGTACAATGCACGGAGTAATGTGAAAGTACAGGTGTGGTTGTTTTGGAAAATGGGATTGGTACAGATGTGGAGTAATGAGAACGTACAGGTGTGGTTGTTATGGGGAATTGAATTGGTACAATGCATGGAGTAATGAGAAGGTACAGCTGTGGTTGTTATGGGGAATGGGATTGGTACAAATTGCGGATTAATGTGAAAGTACAGGTGTGGTTGGTATTGGGGAATGGATTTGGTACTGTTTGTGGACGAATGAGATGGTACAGTTGTGGTTGGTATGGGGAATTAAATTGTTACAATGCGTGGAGTAATGAGAAGTTACAAGTGTAGTTGGTATGGGGAATGGTTTCTTGTGCAGAGTGTGGAGTAATGAGAAGGTACAGGTGTGGTTGTTATGGGGAATGGGTTTGGTACAGAGTGTGGAATAATGAAAAGTACAGGTGTAGTTGGTATGGGAAATGGGTTTGGTACAGAGTGGAGTAATGAGTAGGTACAGGTGTAGTTGTTTTGGGGAATGGAATTGGTACAATGCGTGGAGTATTGAGAAGGTAGAGGTGAGGTTGTTTTGGGGAATGGGATTGGTACAGTGTGTGGAGTACTGAGAAGGTACAGGTGTGGTTGTTATGGGGATTGGCATTGGTACAAATTGTGGAGTAATGAGAAGATACAGGTGTAGTTGTTTTGGGGAATGTGATTTGTTCTGTGTGTGCATTAATGAGAAATTACAGGTTTGGTTGGTATGGGGAATGGCTTTGGTACAGAGTGTGGAATAATGAGAAGGTACAGGTGTATTTGGTATGGGTAAAGGGATTCTTACAGAGTGTGGGTTAATGAGAAGGTACATTGTGTTGTTGGTATGGGGAATGGGATTGGTACATTGTGTGCAATAATGAGAATATACAGGTGTAGTTGTTATGGGGAAAGGGATTCTTACAGAGTGTGGGGTAATGAGAAGGTAGATTGTGTTGTTGGTATGGGGAATGGGATTGTTACATTGTGTGCAATAATGAGAATATACAGGTGTAGTTGTGATGGGGAATGGAATTGGTACAGAGTGTGGAGTAATGAGAAGGTACAGGCTTATTTGATATGGGGAATTGGATTATTACAGAGTGTTGAGTAATGAGAAAGTACAGGTTTATTTGGTATGGGGAATGGGTTTGGTACAGAGTGTGGAGTAATGAGAAGGTACAGGTGTTGTTGTTTTGGGGAATGGAATTTGTACAATACGTGGAGTATTGAGAAGGTACAGGTGAGGTTGTTTTGGGGAATGGGATTGGTACAGTGTGTGGAGTACTGAGAACGTACAGGTGTGGTTGGTATGGGGAATTGCAATGGTACAAAGTGTGGAGTAATGAGAAGTTACAGGTGTAGTTGTTTTGGGGAATGTGATTTTTAATGTGTGTGCAGTAATGATGAATTACTGGTGTGGTTGGTATGGGGAATGGCTTTGGTACAGAATGTGGAGAAATGAGAAGGTACAGGCTTAGTTGGTATGGGGAATTTGATTATTACAGAGTGTTGAGTAATGAGAAGGTACAATTTTGGTTGGTATGTGGAATGGGATTGGTATAATGTGTGCAGTAATGAGCAGCCTGGCGGACATGGGGAAACGAGAAGTGCATCGTGTATGGGGCAATAGCTAATGTGACTGGCATAGAGAAATTAGAAAAATAGCTTATATTGGGAAATGAGAAAGTAGCAAGTATGGAAAAATGAAAAATTTAGAACGCATGGGGAAATGCGAACTATAATAGAGACCGAAATTTGAGATGCGTAGCATATACAGGGACATGAGAAATATAGCAGGGACCGGAATGTGATGTGTGTAGCAAATACAGGGAAATGGGAAATATAGCAGGGACCGGAAAGTGAGATGTGTAGCATATTACAGGGGCATGGGAAATGTGGCATAGATGAGGAAATAAAAAATGTAACATGCACAGGGAAATCAGAAATACATTAGGTATATAATTTTTGCACAGTAGCCAAATTACTGACCAGCACTCTGTCCTGAGGTGCCACCTGTTTGTTTTCTCTTATCCCGACAAACCAGACAGTGCATATAAACGAAAACTCCGTCGAGTACATTTTGTTTCCAGAACTGAACAGATGCCAAATTGGTAAATATATTACACGATTTTGTATGTAGCGTTTAGAATTTTCCGTTACTGGTCCCTGTGATGAGCCAGAAGGATCTACTGCACGTCACCACAACATACTGCATACGATGGGTGTTATTATTTATTTACATCTAGGTCTTACAAGGGGACTTCTTCCTGGAAGATTTTTAATCCAACATACTGTGATTATTTTTCATCTCTCACATTTCGTTTTATAGCCGTCCATCTTTTCCATAATTATTTAGTCACGATAATAATAATAATAATAATAATAATGTCACACTGTTGTGGAATCAAGCAGTGCACAGAGAGAGAGAGAGAGAGAGAGATTAGTTGCTGCAAATAGGACAGATATAATAATTAAAAACAAAACAAAAAAACAGAAAACATGCACACTGATAGATGTGCTAATACCCGCAGACAGAAATGTTGTGCAAAAGGAAGCGGAAAATAAGTTGAAATACAAGAGTTTATGTATAGAGATACGAGTGTGGAACCTGAAATGTACGATTATACCGGTAATAACTGGAGCCATTGGAACAGTAACGAGTAGCTTAAAGAAAAATTTTGAAGTTGTACCAGGAAAACATTCGATAGATTCACTACAAAAGACAGCTGTACTTGGAGCATCACACATAATACGGAAAGTACTACAGTGTGAAGCTTGAAGCCTGAGCGGTGGGGATCACCGCTGGTTCAAGTAAAATGCCAGGAATAAAAGGCCTGTGACAACAGGCATCCACATAATAATAATAATAATAATAATAATAATAATGTCACAGTGTTGTGGAATCAAGCAGTGCACACAGAGAGAGAAGTTGTAGCAGATGGACCATATATAATAATTTAAACACAAAAGAGAAAACATACACGCTGATAGATGTGGCAATACCCGCAGACAGAAATGTTGTGCAAAAGGAAGCGGAAAAGAATTTTAAAATACACGAGTTTATGTATAGATATACGAGTGTGGAACCTGAAATGTACGATTATACCAGTAATGAATGGAGCCACTGGAATAGTAACGAGAAGCTTAAGGAAAAATTTGGAAGCTGTGCGAGGAAATCATTCGATAGATTCACTACAAAACACAGCTATACTTGGAACATCACACATAATACGGAAAGTACTGCTGTGTGAATCTTCAAGCGTGAGCGGTGGGGATCACTGCTGGTTCAAGGCAAGTACCGGGAAGGAAGGGCTTGTGACAAGAGACGATGATGATTGTGATGATGATACTTGGATAGAAGTATAAATTATAGAAGACCGGCCCTGGGGCCCATCCAGTTTCCTGTACAACCGGTACGGGGTCTCCTTCCTGGTGGTAATTAACTAAACTTACCAACCAACCAACTAACCAACCAACCAACAAGCAACCAACTAACCAACTAACTAACTAACCAACCAACCTGGGATGTGATGCTGTAGCGCCGAAGTTAAAGAAAGAGTAGAGCTATAACTCTAGTCCTCCTCGGGGTTTTTATGGCCTGTTATGGGGTTAGTCTTACCTTTTGCCCATTCACAAATTACGGATCTCCTCAGTGTGCTATTTTATCCAGTTTCTGTTTATTCTCCATCCTTAATGCATACAAAATAAGGAAACGATGTTCTAATTCTATTCATATTATCTTTAGCTTTTTAATTTTATCGCCCTTTTGGGTTTGAAGCCCTTTATTTCAGTAGATACGTAACGTCGTTTCGGAGACGACACGTTATGTAGAAATATAGGTGCGTATTAAAACTGCACGGCGTCATAAAACCGTCTCGTGACAGTAGGGGCCGAGAGATCCTCAAATATCACTTATCCACTTGTCAAGTCCAGTGTTCGTAATATCAACACTATGTTATGTTGTCTACTGCAGATGGTCATGGCCCACTCTAGCACTCTGTCTCGGAGCCTCTCCGATTAGCAACATCAGAAGAGAGGTGCAGCCTGTCAACATTTGTTCATGTCGATCCTGTCCTTATTTCTCTCTAGCCGCCGTGTCGCATTTCAACGTTACATCGATACAGCCACGACTTAACTGGCTTCTTTGTCAAAGTTTCTGTGTGGAATGTGAGTTACAGGAACGGAACTGTAGTGCTGCTGTGTGAGTGAGTGTGTGTGTGTGTGTGTGTGTGTGTGCGCGCGTTTGTGTTTGTGCGTATTTGTTTGTGTTATTGTGCGTTTTTGTGTGTTTGTGCGTGTTTGTGTGTGTGTGTGAGTGTGCGTGTGCGCGTTTGTGTGTTTGTGCTTGTGTGTGTATGTGTACGTGTGTGTGTGCGCGCGTTTGTGTGTTTGTGTGTTTGTGCGTGCTTGTGTCTATGAGTGTGTGTTTGTGCGTGTGTGCTTGTGTGTGTATGTTTACGTGTGTGTATGTGTGGGTGTATGTGTGCGCGCATGTGTGTGTGCTTGTGTGTGTGCTCATGTGTATGTATGTGTGCGTGTGTGTGTGTGTGTGCTCGCGTTTATGTGTGTGTGTGCGTTTGTGTGTTTGTGCGTGTTCGCGTGTTCTTGTGTGTATGTGTGTACGTGTGTGTGCGTGTATGTGTATGTGTGCGTGTGTGTGTGCGCATGTGCATGTGTGTGTGTGCGCGCGCGTGTTTATGTGTGTATGTGTATGTGTGGCGTGAAGCGTACTGCGTAGGAGACCTTACCAGTTAGAACTGTAAAAGGTAAAGGTAAAGTGATCCCGTTACAGGCCCGGTGTGGCCCAGAAGGTGGGTAGAGGTATAGCTCTACTCTTCCATGACTGCGGCACTAGAAGGGGGTGAGTGGTCAGCAGCACGCCCCTTTTAGAACTGTGTCCAACATAGATTCGATGTATGGAAGTGGATTTCAGCACAGATAATCCTGCATAGAACCGATTTAGCGATTAGAAAATCTCAAAATTTCGCCCTTATTTTTTTACTTCGAATTAATATTTAGAATAAATGAGATAATTATCCTGAACGTTATCAGTGTGGGCCGCGATATCTCATTCGGTACAGCGACGCGCTACGGACTGGACGGTGCGGGATCGATTCCCGGTGGGGGTGGCGAAATTTTCCTTACCTTTCCAGACCGGCCCTGGGGTCTACCCAGCCGTCTATACCTCTTCATCCCAGGGGATAAAGCGGCGAGTGCTTGGCGTTAACCACCCACTACTATCTAACGCCGAAGTTAAAGAAATAGTAGTACTATACATCTACTCCCCTTTGTGCCTTCATGGCAGGTTGTAGGACGAACTGTCTTAAACGTCATTAAAAATAATGACTTTGTAATAGATACGTTGCATGTTTTATTGGAGGTATGAACCGATGTTTTGCACGTTAATTAGATCAGTTTCGGCCCGTCAGGTTTCAGACTGCTCATATATAAATAAAACGTGAGAATACAGTGTATTGTTTAATGTGGAACAAAGTAATGGACATAATAACATATTTATCCGTTGTGTTGACCGTGCATCCTAATGTAATGATAGTCTATTTTACGAACTTGATGCACAAATTCTTTATTTTAATACATTTATTACATTCCTCTACATGTTTCGAGCACTATTATGCTCATTTTCAGGAGGACAATTTGTATTAACATAGCATCTGGTATCGTCACTCTGGAAACAAATGAGTGGTCTAAATTATTAAAACATGTATTTTTATGTTTATTGGACCTTGCTTCATTGTGATTGTTGAAGTATAAAAGACCAACTTGATGTCACTTGCTGTCCATCATCAGGAGCATGCGACTATTCTGTTGAATTACCACGTTCGTCGTATTGTTCTGTAAAGACGTAGGATTTAGCAACAAAGCGACAAAGCACGTCACATCAAACACACACAACTACATGTTATAATTTACGCTAATGCTAAATTCTCCGTCTTTACAGAACAATACGACCAATGTGGTCATTCAACAGAATCGTCGCAAGCTCTTGATGATGGATATATTAATGTCCGAAACATGTTGAGCACATAAGAAGTGAAATAAAATAGCAAGTGACATCAAGTTTGTCTTTTATTCTGCAACTATATATAGATTGTTCTATTGTATGAACATTAGAAAATGGTAAAATGCATATAAAATCTATATAAAATTCTTTAGTTATAATTAAATAGTGTAAGTATTGATTGACGATGCGCGCACATCGCCAATCAACACTTACACTGTTTAATTATATGTACATGATTTTATATAGATTTTTTTTTTTCATTTTACCATCTTCTAATGTTCATATAATACGTAGGTTATTCGGAAAGTAAGTACCGTCCGCGCATATCTCTCGCGCATCCTCGAGACTGTGACTTTGCGCATGTGCAGTGACTTCCTCTGTCATTTGAGAAGCCACAGACAGCATTTCGTGAAATTCGTGTTATGTTTATGTTTGTTCCTGTGCGTTAAACATGTTTAAGACAATTGAAGGGGCCGCCGACTGTGAAATACGTCTGTAATTTTTTTTGAACGCTAGGAATGTGCTACCAAGTGAGATTCATCACCAGATCTGTCAAGTGTATGGTGGCAATGCGATAACTGATAGCATGGTTAGGAAATGGTTTCGGATGTTCAATGAACGACGAGAGAACGCGCACGATGAGGCGCGAAGTGGGCGTCCAGCTTTGATGAATGATGATTGGGTGCGTAAGTTCAACGAAAGAGAGCGTGACGACACACATTTCACAATTTCTGATCTGTCCCTGCACTTTCCTCAGATTTCAAGGACTGTACCCCATGACATAGATGGGAGGATAATATTAAGATGGATCTTCGGGAATTGGGAGGGGGTGGAGACAGGATGGAGTTGGCTTAGGATAGGGACAGATGGCGGCACTTGTGAATAAGTTGATGAACCTTCGGGTTCCATAAAGTGCGGGGAATTTCTTGACTAGCTGCAGAACCAGTTAGCTTCTCAAGAAGGACTCTGCTCCATGGAGTAAGTAAGTAAGTAAATAAGTAAGTAAGTAAGTAAGTACTCCATGACATTGTCAGTAGTGGCTAACATCGCAGGCGGCCGCATTATATGAGGAGGGTATACAAAAACTTGTGTCTCGCTGCGATAAGTGCCTCAATAATGGCGGCGAATATGTGGAAAAATAGTTTGAAGAATGTAGAATCTGATAACAATAAAATTTTATATGAAACCTTACTCGAATTTTTTTACACCGAAACGGTACTTACTTTCTGAATAAGCTTCGTACAATAAATTATATATTTTAGCAATTTAGACCACTCTCTTGTTTCGAGAATGACGATACCAGATGCTGTGTTCTCCTGAAGATGAGCACAATAGTGCTCGAAACATGTAGAGGAATGTAATAAATGTGTTAAAATAAAGAATTTGTGGATCAGGTTGGTAAAAAAAATACTAACATTATAAATTTGATGTGTAGTTGACCGTGCATCGTAGTTCAATGTGGAATAAGAAACCAAATAGATGTCACTTAGTATTATATTTATTTCTCCTTATAAGTTGCTCTTTATAAGTTGCTCAACATGTTTCAGGCCACCTTGTGCCCATCTTCAGGAACTGACGACTTAGTGGTATTTTTTCGCGTGTGGTATAGTGCCGTGGCTGTGTAAGCAGTTCCAATGGACACACAAGCAGCTAACCGGATCTGACTGCGTACACAGCCACGGCACTACACCACACGTGAAAAAATACCACTAAGTCGTCAGCTCCTGAGGATGGGCACAAGGTAGCCCGAAACATGTTGAGCAACTTATAAAGGATGAATAAATACAATACTAAGTGACATCTAGTTGGTTTCTTATTCCACATTGAACTATCATTATAGTAAAATACAACAGTACGACGTGTTGTGACTAAAGTCGCACGCAGTGACGGACAATTCACTGACGCGCTTCTGCGCACGCATCTCTTATCTAGCATTCTGAATATTTGTCGTAGCAAGAAATATTTCGAACAGACGATGTAAATAAAAAAAAAAACGTTTCTTTTAGAACCAATAATTCTGTCACTTCCTGTTGCCGTTATGCAAGTTAGGGGATGTCCCACAATCGGTATACTGTGCGCCCATTTGCTAATTGATAGCACTCATTTACCCTATATGGTGAGGTAAATTCAGTCAAAAACAACTATAAATATTTTGCTAAATGATGGTGTTTATTAGCTATAGAAAAACTAAATGTTTCGGCCTATAGCTGCCATCTTCAGGTTTTGATAACTTTCTTGCTAAAAGAGTTACATAATCAACATCACCACGCGGTTTAGGCATATTATATAAAACTCTTTTAGCAAGAAAGTTGTCAAAACCTGAAGATGGCCGCTATAGGCCGAAGCATGTATTTTTTCCATTGCTAATAATCATCATTTAGCCATTTATTTATAGTTGTGTTTTTGACTGAATTTACCTCACCATATAGTTTAAACACACCACGGGGATGGCACACCTCAGATCTCAGTTACCCTTTCAAGTATGTCTTTTTAATGTGCATAACAAACAAGGCAAACCATGTACGTATGACGTAACATTGAGGCGCGTTCGTGCAACCATTGTTGAAGTGGAAATGCAGTAACTATTACGTATTCTGAGTGTGTGTTTGTAGCCTGTGGTATCCAGCACGCGATGCGCATGCGCCGTATTGTATTGTCGTCTGTGGGCTGTCAGGCTCTAACCATATTTTCCCACGTTATCTCATTCATTCATTCATTAGTATTCAGCCTTAAAAGCCGAGCTTGGCAGGAACCAGAGCCCAGTCATGTTACCGGTATGGATCTGGCACACTGCATCCTGGACAAGTTCTTGGGGGTAGTTTGCCATTGCTTTCCCCCGATATCTCATAAACGACAAGAATTTCGGTGAAGGAAAAAAAGTTATTGAACACAAAATGTTTGTCTTTTAATTTCCCCACCAACGTTTGTCTGAAATACTTCTAATTCTAAGAAGAATTCGGCGGGATATTATTAAAAATGTGTATCGGTCTTCATGTAAGGTCAGGATTTATTGAAATTTGAATTTGACGAAATTTTTTTTTTCGAAAAAACACTCAAATATAAAATTTCATGAAAGTCTGTCTCGTGGGACCCGAGTTCTTCCGTTCGGACGGACGGACAGAGGAGACAGACAGGCAGAGGGACAGACATGACGAAGCTAATAGTCGCTTTTCGGAATACCGCGAAATCGCCTAATAAAAATTTAGTTCGTACCTCACAGAAACACAGTCCGTGTCCACAGAAAGAATCCACTGTCGTCTGATGCTTTGTCGAGAACTATTTCTTTTAGAATTTTTCGAAAACACAAACGCAGCTTCGGAACGGTAGAGCCCCCAAAACTCGTGTTTGACTAGTCTTTGAAACGGTAATTAACAGTGGTCTTCCGAAAATTACGCGAAGGTTGAAACCCGATTTGATGTTTATTTATTGAATACATGTGGGTTCGGGACCTCGCGGTCCCGATGCACCTAGGCCGTGTTAACGGGCCCTTTGTGCCCCATATCAAATCATGAGAGCCCTGTTACTTAGCTAAAGTTCCAGATGGCCCCCAAGCTTATGCTCTTAATGTCCTCTGGCTCCAACAAAGAGGAGCCCAGATACGCATGTCTGAGTGAGGCCAAGGCCTCGCATTCACAAAGAATGTGGGCTGAGGTTTCCTCTCTCACTGCACACATCCTACACAATGGACTGTCCAGCAGCCCCAGTAGGTACAGTTGTCTCCTGAGGGCGTTGTGTCTAGTAAGTAGGACAGTTACAAGAAGAGATGAGCAAAGGAAAAAATATAGTAAAATGTATAAAAGGGCAAAGGATAAGCTGGTTAGGTCACCTAGAGAGAATGGAGGAGGATAGGAAGCCCAAAAAGATCTTCACTCAAGAACTGGAAGGGACGAGAAGAAGGGGAAGAACGAGGAACAGATGGAAAGAGGAAGTAGAAAGAGATCTTCAAGTGCTGGGAGTGAGAAGATGGAGAGAGTTGGTGGCAGATAGGGAAAAATGGAAGGGCATTGTTCGACAGGCCAAAGCCCACAATGGGCTGTAGTGCCAATGGAAGAAGAAGAAGAAGAAGAGGAAGAAGAAGAAGAGGAAGAACAGGAAGAAGAAGAAGAAGATGAAGGAGAAGAGGAAGAAGAAGAAGAGGAAGAAGAAGAAGAAGAGGAGGAAGAAGAGGAGGAAGAAGTAGGCCAGTTGCAAACCTGGATTGAGCCCTGTTAAAGGGCAAGAATTCAACCTTGGCACCCACACAAGGTCCCGAGTTTAGTTCTCGAGCCTGTCTTTGGGTCCCATTTGCTGTTACTCCACGCACAATTTTATTTCATTTAAACTCACTCTCTATCCTCTACAGTCGCATGTCTTTAAGGGAAGGTAGGAGGAACCTTGGTGTAATTGCTATCTGCAATAGGTCAAAGGTACAACAATCCCATTACAGGCCTGTACAGGCCCTGAGGGTTCCAGGAGGCTGAGGCTCCCAGATTTCAAGACAGTCGGCACATGAAAATGGTAAGGTTGTCAACCGTACGCACCGGCCGCCTTCACCACCAGGAAATATTCCTGGTACTCATTTGTGTTAGAAACTGAGTCGATCCCCCGGGGCCATAGTGCGGCCGCAAAGATTATTTCATTGAAAAATTCCATTGACACCATCGGGAATCGAACCCGAGACCTTCCGGCTTGTAGCGCGGTGCCTCGACCAACTGCGCCACCGCGTTATTTTTGCAATAGGACTTCGATTATATCAAGCTATTGTTTATTGCTTGTTATTTGAAAGAAACCTGAAATTTGAAATCGCTTGACTTAAAATTGCGTTGTCTGTAAGTCGCAGTCCAACAACACAGCGCAATACCTACATTTGCACTAACAACACAGCGCAATACCTACATTTGCACTAACAACACAGCGCAATACCTACATTTGCACTAACAACACAGCGCAATACCTACATTTGCAC